>Ga0307514_10006263_pt1 | contig 10419 bp, 10 predicted proteins | sample 16_EM_MG_FD_203088 | JGI IMG/M metagenome (GOLD analysis project Ga0307514, IMG submission 203088) | Populus trichocarpa ectomycorrhiza microbial communities from riparian zone in the Pacific Northwest, United States - 16_EM | ecosystem: Host-associated > Plants > Roots > Unclassified | place... | reverse complement strand
CCCCTGGAATCCCAAATTTCTTTGCGAGTTCCTCGCTCCTCACCCGAACATCGATTACCCCGACTCTACCTCCACCCTCAGGTAACTTGTTCGGTGCACCTTCGGTCAAGGAAGAACCTCAGCCCGCGCCTTCAGTAACGTTGGACCAAATACCCCTTTCCACCGGGACGAAGGGGTTTGCGGAGACTTGTGGCCTACCAGAAACAACGCGATCAGTCCTTCCTATCCCTATTCCCCCAGTCGCTGCTGCTCCGACAACTCCTTCCTCCGCGACATCAACCTTCCCCGTGCCCCCGGCGAAGTTCGAGCCTACCCTGACGCCGACACCAACACCATTTGGTGGAGACCCACCGAAGGCTTCATTCCCCGCGCCAGCCCCTTCCCCTAGCGCTCAACCATCGTCAGGTTTGTTTGGAGATTCGTTATATCGCAATTCTGCTGCCGATTCCACGGACGTTTTGACCACACCTCTCCCCTCGGTGACCTCTACGGTAGGACTAAACCCCGCCACGACTACTCCGGAGCAAAAGGGATCAATGCCATCAATTTTCTCATTCGGTGATTCGTCACGGACTCCGTTGCCAGGATTTGGTGCCACCAATCCAACGGAAAGTCCGAAGCTGTTCACTCTGGAACAATCAACTTCTACTCCATCCCAAGGCGAATCCGCCAAGATCCCTGTGGTTGTGCAAAGTGAGGCACCGAAGGAGCCGAAGCCTGCGTTTTCGTTCGCTTTCAAGTTTGGCGCTCCTTCTACGTCTCCTGAGAAACCTGCTGCGCCGCAATTTGGCGAGTCTGCACAAGGCACATCCAACCCAGGAATTTTCACGTTTGGGGCGAGCTCTAACACAACCGATGCGCAGAGATCACTCTTCGGGAGCTTCCCTCGTCCAGTTACTCCCCCAAGAGAGGAGGAAGAGGTCAGGATGGAAGAAAGTCCCACCAGGGTTGTGGAGGAGGGTACAACTCCGCGACCGAATGGAGATTCGATATTTTCTGGGCGGGTGTTGAACTTTGCCCAGAGCAGCGGAAACATCAGCTCATCGTTCAGTTTCGGAAACGCTTCCGGGGATTCCAATCCTTTTGTCAGCAAGTTGGAGGAAAAGCCGAAACAACCTACTGGATTTACGTTCAGTTCATCTGGTTCTGGGTTCGGCCAACCAAGTCCGGCCTTCACGTTTGGCAAAGTGGATGACACTTCCCAGCCGGTGACCCCCTCGTCACCTTTCACATTTGGTACCTCGAAGCTACCCGAAATTAATACTTTCGGCGCCAGTCAGACGAGTTCAACTCCTTTCAACTTCGGACAGAAGCCTGAGAGTAGCCAAGGTTCATCTGGGTTCGCATTCGGTCAGCAACAGTCACCAGTAACGACAAGTAGTCAGTTCAACTTTGGTCAAAGCCAGACTCTTGCACCTCCTCCTCCCTCCTTCGGGCAACAAAATGGATCAGTCCCGAATAGTCCGTCTACGTTCAATCAGCCGTTGTCATTCGGGTTCGGATCTGCAACTCCCACTTCAACTTCGAACCCCTTCACTTTCCAGAGTCCTTCACCCATCACAACGACACCGTCAAATGCCCCCGGATTTAATTTTGGGCAACAACCGCCAACTCAGGCGCAACCGTCAACTCCCGTATCTCCCTTCCCAGTCCCCGGGTCACCGCAGACGGCGGGTGGTTCGCTGTTCAATATCGGGGCATCGCCAACCGTCCAATCACCAGGCACGCGTGCCATGAAGAAGCTCCCGGCCAGACGTGGCGGCGCTCGACGTTGAGAACAATAACCTCGTTGGTCGATATGTATGGGGGTTATGCTACTTTCTGACATTGCGTATGTTACTTAAATACGGATCTCCCTTTGTTACCCCACCGTACCCCATAAGTTGTTTTTGAGTAGCTTAGGTAGGCTTTAAATTTATCCTCACAATCGTTTTTATCACAATACGAGATCGAGCCGACGGTCGACACACGAGAGGCAGGATGAACGCCACTTTGATACGGACGTAAGTGCCTCGGTATATTGCAAAGCGTGAATGGGAAAATACAGAAACTATTCCAACTGCAGTGGCCCTCGAGTCGCCCATGTTGGACATGGCACGAATGCAGGCATGGTGACAGATCGTAGGTAAGAACATCAAGTTCTAAACTTGGGTGACCTTCGGATAATAACGCGACAGCATCCCCTGCACTGCTCGATGCACAGGCGTGTGCTATGCAAGCGGCTTTCCCCTGAACCTGAATATAGCGAATATTCTGGAGAACACGCTGGATGCGATGGATAGCAAGTAGTAATATCGTCAAAGGACAATCTATCAGGCACTGTGGGCGGATATCGGCTCACCCCTTGGACTGTACACCCGTTTCCCGGGGCTGTTTTCGGGCTTGCTTCTTGCGAGCCTTGTCAGTGTAGTAGGTCATCATCGTGGAAGGGAAAGAGTCTACGGAGAAGATGTGGATGTCGTGCTTGACAACAAACGAGAGAGCGCACCATCGAGTTCTCCAACGTAAAGCATCGCAGTGTACTTATGAAAAGAAAGAAAGAACGGTTGTCGCCCGTTGTTTATGTACTTGTTTGGGCTGATCCCGGTTTGATGGATGTGATGCATGATGGATGTGCATGATGGCTCAGCGCTCATGAGCGTCGAGCGGCCGGCAATCCGCAAAGTTTCAGGACGATACATGGTTGGATGGCGGCGCGTCGATGTCCATGGAAGTGCACCGATGCGCATCGAAGCTGGTTCAACTACAACCGCCTTTTTCTCGTTAGTGGATTCAGGTGTACGTTCAGCCCAAGTAATCGACCCCCATGATGACCGCGTTGTACAGTGATCCGCTAAAATACAGATGTCCATCACACACACACGTGCAATGATGGCTCATAAACAAGGGTTGACGTTGAGCGCTCATCACCACATGTACAATGGTCTCTGCTCATCTCCTCGACGCTATCCGAGACCCATCCCGTGTCATCATAGACCTCTACGATGAGGACGGAAGTGCAGGGGCCGATTTCCCCGTACGGGTCACGTCCCATTTTGCCACCACCTTTCATACGCAGGATTCCATCCAACGGGTTAGTTTCTGTTGCATGCGATCATCACCAGGAGACTCAGGCTTTGATGAAAGATCCCACCTGTCTCTCTCAACTACCCTCCGAATGTACACCCTGACAGGTCTTTGGTCCGCTTTCATGCAATGATTCAGGATATCCCTTCCCCGGAGATGTACCTCTCCAGGCTCCCGGGGGGCAGATATGGTGGCTGGAACCTCTATCAAGACCTGACTGCCCCCACTCCCGCCAATATCAATCCCCAGGACCTCCGGGAATGTTCTCTATTTTGGGCTATCACTGTCCCTGGGGAATCTCAGTGGCACGCTGAGCGATTGGAAGGAACCCTGTTCAATCAAGGTGCCACCTACCCCCTATCATCCCCCTCCCACTCTCATTGTATGGACTGTAGCTCCCAAAATCCCTTCGAGAGTACCTTACCTTATAGGTCCTCGTCATAAACTCCCCAATCCTCGATCAGCTGACTTTGGCATCTTGCTCAAGGCGAGTTTATCAGACCCGTCGGTTGGGTGGATCTTTCTCACCCTTCCTTGCAGATATATGATGAAGGTCTGACTAAAGATCTCAAACTCATGACTACTGCTACCTTTGTAGGGATCCTCGCTTCGGAGTCGTGAGTAGATCAGAAATGCTCTTGAATTCCCTTCGCTGGAGCTCCTCAGTATTTTATCTGAAACAGAAGCCGAGACCGTCGTTGTGCCCGTACTTCACGTCACATTTTTGCAAGTGCCTACTCCTGACATCCCATCCGAACCTCGTGGAAGCACCATAGCCGTAACATACGAAAACCTCATTGACTGGGTTTCAGAAGAGGCACTTGGTGGAGATAGAGATGCAGCGGAGCTGATTTTATTGTGTTCAGTGGCCAGGGTGTAGGTGTACCCTTCCTCGTTCGTGCTCCACTCCCGAGCTCTTTTCTAGTCAATCGAGGAACCCTCCTATCTTGCCGCTTTCGCTACAACTCACAAGATTTCCCTCTCCGGAAGTTGGGTCGTGCACCCCAGCACTCTGTTCTGTCCTATCCAAACTACTTCCGCTGTTTTCCGTCGTGCGACTTTCATTGGAGACGTTAAACAAAGACAGGTTTATCCCTGAGAGCAACGGAGAATATCTTTCCTCGGGATATCTCCAGGTACCCGCCGGATCTGTTATGTTTCTCACAGAAACCGGGATTCAAGAAGGAAACGTTGAAGAACAAGGTATGCTCATTTTGATCTTGACTTTCTCTACTCAACCCGCTTTTGCCTCAGGGATACGCAGCCTGAAGGACACCCAGGACGTAATGAGCAATCAAAAGCTACGATGTTCCTTTCCCTTCAGCCAGCTTTCCTTCGACACGGAAATCGGATTTATTTTACTGGTAGAGGGAAAGCAGAGTCCGTTCTTTACAGTTTCGTCTCCTTCCATCTGCAGTTGTTCAACAATCTCACTGGTACCCATACCACAGACAGACATTTCGTTACCGCTACAGCCTCGGAGCAAGGGTAAAGCCCCACTGTACAAAAACCAGTCCGAAATCAAGATGCCAGATCAAGGGCAACTTGATGCCTTCCGAAACCTGCTAATCGGTGCGAGGCGGAGGGCAAGGCCGAACGTGCCAAAAAACCTGGCTGAGGTAGGGTTGATCTATTAAAGAGTGAGACCCTGAGCTTGACTCGCAATTATCAGCTCATTGAAACCGATTTTGTGGAAGAACGGAAGCGCGACAAGTCGGCCACACAGCACGACTTGGCGATGACAATAACAACGGTTCGGTGAGGCGTGGTTTCAGTTTTTTTATTTGCATATCCCGCTACAACGATTGCTATAGGCTGCTAGGTCTATTATTCCAAACAGACGAGCTCACTGTTGACTTGTGGGAGAGGGCAAGGGAGCTGGGAGTTAGACGGAAGAAGAGATCGCAGGCCTAGGGGGTGTCACATGGCAACCATCCGGCCCCAATCGCTATCGAAACTCCTTTATCCCACATCCACGAGCGTACTGTCGGGCCATCCTGACCCTCATACCTGGATCGCCCGTTCTTTCTAGCATGTTGGTGTAATTCCCGAATATGTAGCATGGATAGCTCAACGGTCAATGCTCTTTTCGCTGCCGAGCCTTGGATACGCTTGTTGAAAAATATCACGGTGGTTCGTTAAGTTTTACAATACACGCTGTGCTGTTCTTTGGTGGGGTTGTTACACCGTTTGTACTGACATGAGTTGATGGAATGTCTATTTACATGGCGTTCGGTATCACGGGCGGCCGCGAATTTGCCGGTCGCGCCTGAGGGAATTTCGGTTTAAAGGAGGTCTTGCGCCGTGGAACGAGCAGGATAGATAGAATATACGTTGTTCCATCCATCGTCTTCGACAGTCATCATCCTACCACCGATTTTTTTTCTTTTCGGCCACCACCGTTCCGTTGAGCTACGGTTTGTTGTTGACGGACACACTCGCGTCTTCTGCTCTCACTGATGACTTCTGTGGAAACTTCGTTTCTGCAAGCCGCTGTGCCAATCTTGCAGCCATCCCATTTGGAGGGTGATCCTACGCTCGCTACGGAGATTCTGCCTGGCCCCCCATCTTTGCTCTCTGTCCAGCAGTCAGCGGTCAGGAAAGACACCAAGAAGCCCAGTTTCGCCCTTTCCTACTTGCCAACCTCTGACCCAGGTTCAACTTACTCCGTGCTCGGTCTCGCTCATACGCCAACCGTCGTGAGCATGGGAGTCGACGGCCCTCGAAGGAAAAGACCGCGCACGAGCAAAGTGTGCGTCTCTCTTTCTTTCCACCACTCCTCTTCTGCTAACTCCCGCCGTGTTCTGTCGCTTCCCCAATCGCCATCGCACTCAAAGTTCTCCTATGTCAACACTTCAACCAAGAGTTTCAACCCGAGCACGCCAGGCAAATAGTCCGTCTATTGTCGCGACCACGAACAGCCGCGAAGCGGCGACGACCTGGTCTGCCCTCTCACAAGACATCCCTGTCCGATCCTCTCCGCCTCCTGATACGGATGAACCCATGGCTTCAAGGTCAAATTCGGTGTCAAACATGGACGAAGCTACCCCTCAAACAGAAAGCCGAGTCAACGGAACAGAGAGATCTATTACCCGCAAAGACAAGGGGAAGGGGAAGGAAAAAGAGAAGGGAGCCGCAAACGGAAAATCAGCGGAAGAGCCTCTTGCTATCACGTACAATCTAAACGAGTTTGGCCCTCCACAAGTGCGTATTGTTACTCTATTCTTCCTTGTCATCGTTGCTGAGGTTGCATGTCACAAGGCGAACGAAGACTACTGCTCATCCTGTCAATCTTTCGGCTCTTTGGTCTACTGCGATGGATGCCCTCGAGCATTCCATCTTTGGTGTCTAGATCCGCCTATGGAACCACAAGACCTTCCAGAAGGAGAAAAGCGATGGTTCTGTCCAGCCTGCGCAATTCAACGGGTAAATCAGAGCGACTTTTGCCATTACTGTGGAGTTAAACCTCAATCTGCCAGGAGTCGTCTTCGAGATCCACCACTCAGGCCGGGATCATCGCACCTTTGCTCCAGCAACTGGCCAGTAGTATACCCACCGAATTTCGTTTACCGGAAGAGATTCGTGCGCACTTCAAAGACGGTACTGACCCCTTCGTGGAATCTCTTTTCTCGTCTGATTGCATTCTCAGTTGGAACGAGCGCAAAAGGGGCATATGTAGATACGTCGAAGATCAAGCCTCCTCGCCTGAAGTACGAAACACTTCATTCTGTTATAATTGATGCCAAAGTCTGACTTGGATAGTCGTCATGGCCAACTCGAAGACAGGGACCCCCATCGCCTCAAAGACCGAAACGGAGACCCGATATTATGCTTTCGTTGTGGGCTCTCCGCTCTTCCACACCACAGCACGCCCGTTCAGCCAAAGCGACCAAGGAAGGCGTCACAGAGGCCAGCGAACGCAGATGGCTGGAAGAGCATCGTGTCGTGCGATTACTGTGATCTCAGCTGGCATTTGGATTGCCTGGATCCTCCTTTGGACAGTATGCCCCTTCTTGGAATCAAATGGATGTGTCCAAACCACGCGGACCAGGTATACGTATGTCGCCATCCATATTTTATGTTTGCAGGACTGAAACACGAGCCAGAAACCGAAACGACGCATTCCTAAACAGCATGCTGGGTTTATTGAAATCGCCAAACCCCGTCAACGGAACAACGGTAACGTCGAAGTTGTGCAGAGCGATTACCTTACCTCGGACGAGCAAAAGGTCTTGGTTGATGAAGTCACGATCAACGGGAGGAGGTACAGGATCCCCGAGCGAGTGATCAGGCTAGACTTTTGGAACAGAATCAACGGCGTTCCTCTGGAGTGAGTCGCTTCTGATTTGTCTATTTAAACGATCCAACGTATGCATAGGGACCCCTGTGATGACTCCCCCACTTCATCACCTTTGACTTCTCTAAGTTCACTTGATGACGGAAGCGAGCTTTTGGACCAGAATTTGCACGATAAGCTCTACTCGATCGATGATATCGAAGCAGCACAGGTACCGTTTCCGTTCCAAAATGTGAAGACAACAATTGAGGAATACCCCAGGTCCTATCGGCACTTCACGCGCGTAGTGTCGGCACGCCTGCAACTTCCGAACATGTCATACACTTACATTACGACTTGGAGTCCGATCCTTCTACACAACCTACCTCAACCCCAGCGATCTCTCAGCCAATCCCTGTCGCCAATGGCTCACGACCGTCCAAGCGCAAGGTGTGTGACATTTGTCGTCGCGACGACCGTCAGCTCATGATTTCGACCCCAGGTTGAGGAGGAAACACTACAAGAATCTCACTCTTCAAAGTCCCCGATGTCGCGTACCGCAGTAGCCCAGAGTTCATCCTTGTCCGCCGGCCGCAGGCGGAGTAGCAGGAAGCCCGCCCCTAGTAAGAGACTAAAAATGGAGGATACGGGATCCATCGATAGCCCGTTGACCTCCATCAGTCCTCCGCCGTCTTCAAAACCCCTTCGATCGAAGCCACCAAGAGTCCCTACGCCGGCACATTCAGAGAAGTCACAGTCAATACAGAATGATATCACCACCAGCCCAGATGATGACCCAAAGGACCGGAACTCGGCCATCCTGGCACCGACGTTGCCAAATAGCGTTCCCAGCTCACCGACCAAACTAATATCGCTGGCTCCATCGAAATCCGAGTCCGGCGGGGCCTCCGTGTCTCTCAAAATCCGCTTACCAAGCCGAGCAAACGCTCTGAGCTCCGTATCTGCAGCTTCCACGGCACATTCCACCTCCAATGCCGAGGTCGGAAATGGAGTGAAAACGCGAAAAGCAAAACGATAGCGTAGGCGAGCAGCGACTGCTTTTTATGTCCTCTAGATTATACTACTTTCGTATATGTAAATTCCTGCGGGATGTCACTTAAATGCGCAGGAGTGATGTTGTTTGTCCCAGTTGGACCCCACCCGATCTGAGCAACAGCTGTTGGTACCTACAATCACTCATCGCGCAGAGTCGTCCACAGCAATACCCCGTTATGAGCTCCCTGGAACAGCTCGTTCAAGTTTGGCTTCACCTAGATAAGGTTCGAATCCATTTTCCTAATCGGGGTCCTATCGTGCTCCATTGCATTGTAGTCGGAGGTGACAAGGTCCGAAATTCAAGGATTATGGGAATCAGGAAATCACCAGGAGTTGGAGAACAGGCTCAGGTATTTATCTACCAGTAATCCTTCCATCACCGGACGGTGAGATCTCTTATAAAGGAAGAGAATCGAGTTTGGAACCGCAGGTCAGGTTCATCCTTGACCTGTAATCCTGGATGCTAGCTAACCCTGAGTGCAGGCCTCAGGGGAAGAATGGAAGCGGGATTTTCGCGTATGAACGACCTCACGGTTATTCAAGCTTCACAGGTTAGAGATCCCTACCTCCGATAGACCTCTTGCTTAGCGTCCATCCATCTTAGGGTTTATGCGCATACATTCTCACAAACGTGGGCAATGCGGCACATAGAGGAGTCGTTGTCGGTCATGACCACAGACATCACTCCGAACGTTGGGCAGCTCTCACTGCTGCAGCTTTCTTATCCAAAGGCGTCAAAGTCTACCTTCTTCGTGGCTTTGTCCATACACCACTGTATGTTTCACACTACTGCCTTCCCCCATTTCAGGCGTTGAACCTCATTCACAGCGTGCCATTTAGCATTGGGATTCTCGGAGCAGCTTGCGGTGTGATGATTACTGGTACACAGGTTGTATTTGACGCCACCGATACCCCCGTTTACCCCTTGATTCTTTTTCTAGCGAGCCACAATCCAAAGGTAGACCACAGCATTCACAAAGGATACATCTGATTGAAAGACTCGCACATCTCCCAGCAAGATAATGGCTACAAGGTATTGACAGCTATGTACCTTCATGACTCACTTTGTGCCAGCTCACACCATTCTAGGTGTATTGGGAAAATGCGGTGCAGGTACGCCACGTCATGTTGTCGATGCAATTCGTAGATTCTTGATCTCCGTCCAGATAATCGACCCTCATGATTCAGGTATCGCAGACAGCATTTCGCAGAACCTGATACCCGATGAAAGGCTATGGAACCCTGTGGCGCTCCTTAGCTCGAGCGATTGTATCGACAGGACCCAAGAACTAACACACGCGTATTTTGAATATATTTTGGGATTGCAGACCAAGTATGCCCAAGTCCCGCGATATGGTGCGAACAATCAGTTGCTCACGGATCTCATTAGAGATCAAGGCTCATTAACACCCGTAAAATTCGTGAACACTTCCATGCACGGTGTTTCCTCCCCGTTCATAAAGAGAGGGATGCAAGTTTTCGGATTCCCTGAACAAGCAGTAGTCGAAGTGGTTGAACAAAAGGACCCTGATCCCGAATTCCCAACCATCGCGTTTCCAAATCCAGAAGAAAAAGGTTAGTCCATCGTGTCCGTTTTGTCACAGACTCGAGTTACGTTTTACTTTTGTAGGGGCACTTGCGAGTTCCTACTCCCCTAAAGCCAAATTGTACCATCTCACGACACTCTCCAGGACCTTGCCCTGAGAACTGCCAACGACCATCATATCAGATACGTCCTTGCTCAGGACCCAGACTCGGACAGATTTGCCGCCGCAGAAAAAAGGTACGCCAAGAACGGATAAGACAGAACTGCCTTCTCTTATATGTAGATGCTAGCGATGACGAGGGCTGGAAAGTTTTCACAGGGGATCAACTCGGTGCAGTGTTCGCTGCATGGGTTTTGCGCGCATGGAAAACCTCCGGGAAACCACTCGGTTAGTCCGTGGACTGTGCAACTCTAACAGGCGTTAACTATCCTGTAAAAGAAAAACTAGCAATGGTTGCCTCGACTGTAAGCTCAA
>Ga0307514_10006262_pt1 | contig 10420 bp, 18 predicted proteins | sample 16_EM_MG_FD_203088 | JGI IMG/M metagenome (GOLD analysis project Ga0307514, IMG submission 203088) | Populus trichocarpa ectomycorrhiza microbial communities from riparian zone in the Pacific Northwest, United States - 16_EM | ecosystem: Host-associated > Plants > Roots > Unclassified | place... | reverse complement strand
ACAGTTGCTGTCATTGGGCACCGGCCACCAATTTTATTCTCAGTGTGTTGTAGCGGGACCTGAATTAATGAGTACTTGACCATACCCACTCGAGTGCGCGTTCCCGATACATGGGAGGTCTTCCTCGAAGGGAATCCCCATATGGGTACCGCGGATAATTGCCCTCATCACAGCTGTTGATGTCTCCCTTTAGTTGTTGTAGCTGATACTATATCCCCCAACTCTTCAGCTCTTTTGGAACTATACCGAACTGGTAGGACCCATCACGAGGCTAGTATTCGGCGTCTCATTTCGGCAGTGTTATCACTGAACGGTGACTTTGCATAACCAGTTGCTCCGGTCATTTGGCCCTGCTTCTCTATTCGATTACAAGGACCCTTATGCGCCAAACCATGTGGGTCTCGTGAATGTCTCCACCCATTTGGGAAGAAAGTGTAGAGCATCATTTTCAGGTGAGTGACCAAATGATTTGAAATCAGGCCAGTATTAATTTTCAGTGGGAAGCCGCACGGGGAAATGGGGATGCAGATGCATTTTCATATATATGCATTTTCATGTGCGACATAAGAGAAAAGCAACACAAACCAGAAGCCAAGGGGCCAGTGGTAGAAACATTCATCGGTACCGGCGGAGGGAAAGGCTGGGTTGGGGTTCGAGGTTAGAATATGGTTACAGTAGAATTGGCTGACTTACGTGTTGTGGCGTTTCCAGGTAGATCGAGCTGGAGTGTGATGGTAGCGGTGACCTTTGCCCAGGCCGCGGTTCTGCTTGCCGATGGACGTAAGTCCGCGAGCTTCACGTCTCTTGTGAACAGGATCACAGATCCATTTGATACGAGCATCGCGGCGGATCTGCCAACGAATCAATTTATCGTCAGAGCTGGAAAGGGACAAGGTAACGCACCGCTTTATGACTAGGATCAACAAGGATGACTTCAAAATACTTGTAGACACCATCCTGGTTAATCCAGTATGAGTTGAGGACACGAAGATTCCCGCAACGGCGTCCGACGCGCTCTTCAGCGATGGATCGAAGACCACGTTGGAACTTGAGGTGGTTAACACCCTGACGGACCGGCTTGCCGTAGGTAGCACCTGGAGATTTCACCCGTCGGGAGTCATATGTACCGATTCAAGATTGAGTGAAGGACTACTTACCCTTGGGGACAGGCTTTTTGCGGTTACCCCTCCTGACACGGACACGGTAGATGAGGTAGCCCTGCTTAGCTTTGTAGCCGAGGCGACGAGCTTTGTCAGGGCGAGACGGACGGGAAGCCCGATGGATAACGTTCAGCTGGCGGTACTCCCAGCACCTGTAGACCGATGATAGCAGTCATTATAAGGGTTCCATGTTCTGGTATGCTGAGGCCGACGTACCGAACGCGGAGGAGGAATCGGAGGACATCCGACTGCTTCTTCTTATAGAGCTCTCCAACGTACTTGTACGCGCCCATCTGTGATCAAAAATGGCCAGTTGTCTTGTCAAGATATCACTTTCTGACTCTGGCGACGCGGGTAGTCACCTTTTGTCGATTTGTTGGGACTAAGGTTTGAGTGTTAGTGACAGGCCAAACTTTGCAAACAAAGAAAAGCGCATTGGACGAACTCGATTCGGCACTATCTCGTTTGCGTCTATTAAGGACATGTATATACACCGTATACTCATCAACCAATCGAACACGGGTCGCCACCGCGTGGTACGATACCTCCAGCCCGAGGCAAAGTACCATGTACCATTGGACTCCGCGTCACCCGTTCATCTCACGCGATCAGCGCTACCAAATAGGGCTACCCTTCATTGGTCTGGAGCATCCGCTATGACATGTCCCCTACTCTCACGCGCCGCGCCACTCAACGAAATTGGCGGAGGCTGAGCGAGCTTATCTAAGAGGACGGCAGATAGGGTACGGAGAATAAATGCAACGCGATATCTTTGTGATTCTATAATCTGGAATAGCCATTGGTGAGGTACGCCTGGCATCCAAATGGGCTATGGTGAATCGATCCGTCCAGTCACCTTCAACCCAAGGGCGGGCGCGAATATTCCTGGGTAGTAGATGCAAGAAATCAGTTTCACGAATATATTTGTGATATCGTACTCTCTCTACATAGTGGATGGAGTCCAAGAATCAGTATTCCAAGAAAGAGAGCAATGTCAGTTAGTGACTTAAATTACAAATGAACCTCCGTTCTGAACTTTTAGTCACGGACCGAACATTAGGGAAGGTACCAGCAAAGCAGTTGTAATTGTTTCGACCTCAGAGATGGTGAGCGTCAAAGGTCTGTCGCAGTACTTATACACTCATCCAGATGACTCTCCATCCCATTTCTTGTCTTCAAAACTCGAGATTTCGGATTGCGTATTCTATCGCTCGATAGTAATAGTCGTATTGAATAGGTTTCGGCCCGATCCTTTTGGCTGCGAAGCACTCCAAGCCCTTCAGACTCGCTTTGTGTATCTTCGGAGTCGTTAGTATCGCATTTGCCGGTCGTCCGAGGCCCTACGACAATAAAGGATCTTGAACCTGCCCTTGACCGAGTCACGTTTGTGGTCGCGCGACTCGACTCCCCAGACAGTTTTAACTGAGAGAAAACGCGCAAAGGTCTTGAGTTGTGACCGAGATAGGGACTTAGGCCCATCAAGGACGCGTTGTGCAAAAATGGCCACTCCGGAGGAGCAAATCGTCGCCGCAATCTCGATCGCAGGCAATCCGGCAGGACATCCTGCAGAAACACACGCTCAAGCAGTCGAGTTTCTTACAAAAGTCCGCCGAGAATGCGACCAGTCGTGGCGTCCTGCACTCGCGCTTTTCGTAGCCACAACAGAACCAGGTCGGCATACTTGGGACGACACTGTCAGACTTTTTGCTCTCACTGTTCTAGACGATTTCTTAGATATCAAGTATGTCGTTGTCCTCGTTGCCCTAGTCGCTTGCTGACTGGGTCATCCTGCTCGCTACTGTAGGCACAACAAGGGCAATCTCGATGATGACGCGTTCCAAACCTTACGCGATGCGTTCCTCTCTTATTTACAATCAGAGTATCTCTATGGATCGGCTGAGGCAAAAGCCCCTTTCCTCCGAAACAAGTTCTCCCATACACTTTCACTCCTCTTCACTGCAACATACGAAACGAAGTGGCAAGACTTCTTTAGCTCGATCTTCTCTCTGTTGAAACCGCCCGCGGAATCTGGCGCCGTGCCATTCAATCCCCACGTTTCTATTTTCTTCTTTCGACTGCTCATCGAGATCTCATCTGAAGTCGCGGATCAAATTCTGAAGAACGCTCGTATTTACAATGCTGAGCGTGTTGTCCGAGATACACGTATCCGAGATAGGGTTCGAGAAAAGGATGCGGCCACGATCAATCAAGCAGTTTTGACTATAGTCGCTGAGGGAAAGCAGAGGCTAGACGCCATCCGGAGGGACCACAGAACAGAAAGTCTTGGAGAGTCACAGGAAGTTGTGGATCTTGGGGTCCGCGCCTTCGCCAGTTACGTTCGTACGTGATGATGCCCCTCTCAATCTGCCATATATATTCTAATCACTCGCCCGAAAATTTATAGCTTGGATTGACATAAACCTCACCGTAACGCCGAACACAATACCTTTGATCTTCTCGTTACTTTCCGATCCGTCGGTCCCAATTCGTTTGGCTACTTGTTCAACCCTCTCCAACATTCTCTCTAAAGGGTTGAAGGTACCAGAAGACAAGCTTCGACTGATTCAAGTACTCTCGTTGGGGCCTGTTTTGGATCAATTGGAGACCAGCACAAAGGCAGGGGCTCGTGGCACAGAAGCACTGGAATCGTACCGTGAAGGACTAGCGCGTGTCGCAAATACCCTAGGCACGGAACTGATAGCGCTCTGTAACGATGTACGTTTGCAAAAACGTTGCCACTCTCACCACTCTTAATGTCCTTTCAGACGAAGTTACCTCCTTCCGAGCAGCAAATAGCGTTTGAACTATTAGAAGAGTTTCTCCCTATTGCCATGCGATTCCTCGGTGATCCATATGATGATACATCTAGCCAAGTCTTCCATGTGTTCACCGATATCTTGAGCACGGTGCGTTTTAAGGATGCTCCAACTGTGCCAAACCTAATACCCGTATCCTCGTCTAGTACAAGAAAGCCAAGCAGGCATCTCCACAAACCCATATGACCACCGAAAAGCTTGCTTTCCTCACTTCATTCCTCAAAGTTGTGATCGAGAAGCTCAAATGGGATCCGGATACATCCCCTGATGACTTAGAGCAGGATGAAAGAGCAGCATTCGAGTCCATGCGCAAGGTTTGTAGAAAATATGGGTTTGGACAAAGGGCCCCTAACTCCCAACGCTTCAGGATCTACGGAAATTCATCGACGCGGTATTGGTGTTGGATGTGGACATCGTTACCCAAGCATTGTCGGATCATGCGCATAACGTATTGATTGTGTATGAGAACGGAACACAACTCACTTGGGTCGATGCAGAACTTGCCATCTATCTGGTCTACCTTTATGGCGAGCTTGGTACCAAGGAAAAAGGTGAGCCTTTTGAATACCTAGTCCTCCTGCCTAATAGGTTTTATTTGCAGGGCAGGGTCGTGCCACGTTCTGCACCGTACCCAAAACTATCCCTAAGGCAGAGAGGAAAAACATTGACTACTCAGAGTATCCCCTGACGCCCCAGGGCGAGATGATGGAGCTTCTCGTTCGATCCCGAATCTCGACCTATCCACACCCCGCCGTTGCGGCTCAATTCTTTGAAACGGTACAAAGATACTCAGACTTCTTTAAAGTCAGGAAAGAATGGGTTCTCCCCGCACTAGAAGCTTTCCTCGATAGTCGGTGAGTGTTGTCATTAGACCTCTCATCTTTTGTCTCATACCCAGTACAGCGGCGTGCACCACCCTCTTCAGAATGTCCGGAGGCGTGTCTTCTACCTCTTCTTCCGTTTCGTGCAATCTTTACGCATAGACATTGAGATCGCGCATATTCCATCGATCCTACAAGCGATTCAAGACTTGCTCACAGTTGAAGTTGAATTCCCATCCGACTTTGAACCTTCAAGCCCCCCTCCCTCTCACGTTCCCCAGGAAAACGACTTCCTTTCTCAGATCCTCCAACATCCTTGCATGTTTGACTCTCAACTCCATATGTTCGAAGCTGCCGGTGCTCTGGTATCTGCACTATGGCCTCGGCCCGAGATTCAAGCAAATGCCCTTCAAACCCTCATGAACCCGATGCTCGCGAAGTTGTCCGAGTGCTTGACAGTGCCCCTAACCGGAAGCGTCGAGAATGAGGGTGACGCTGTGACAATCTTGACTGTCCATCACACCATCCGCGCTCTCGGGAGCATTCCAAAGGGATTCCCGGAGTATCCAAATCCCATTCCGGATGATTACCTTCAACCTCCGTTAGCGGAGTTCAGGCAAATGTCAGAGGCAATCTTAGTTTCGCTGGACGTCATGGGTCGGCATAAGGTCGTTCGGGAAGCGGTAAGCCGCTGCTCTGCACCGCAAGGCGACGACTAAGTCACTAGCATTTTAGGCGCGTTTTGCATTTGGCCGAATTATCTATGCAGCTGGACCTACGATCACGGCCTACATCCCAAGACTCATGACAACCCTGCTGGTTTACTTCGAACCATCCGAGTTGGTCGACTTTATCAAGTTTGTCGCTCATATGGCCCATAAGATAGGGGTACGTTCTTTCCGTATTTCCCTCTTAATCGGCTCTCAAACAACCTTCAGGAACCCATGCGAGACGTGGTGGATCAAATGATCGCGCCCTTGACAAATCATGTCACCACCTCACTTGCACAACCGATCACTGGCACAGATGACAAGGTGACTCGACTGGAGACGAAGAAAGAATTCCTCAACTTCCTCAACTCAGTGATGACTACCCGTATTGGTGGCATCTTTGTTTCTGAGAGTCAGTCGCAGAAATGAGATTCCTAGTGGCAGGTTGACTGACCTCTTGTTAGGAAATGCTCCCAATCTCCAGTCGTTCCTGGAAACGATACTTGTTTTGGCCACTGATGTGAGCGACATGGCAAGCCAGAAGCTCGCCCTCATCTTTTTGTTCAAGTTCGTCACCACCTTTGGTGCGATCCAAAGCAACGGAGCTACAACTCCCGCTAAAACCAACGGGGCTACTATTCCAGTACCTGGCATTGAGCAGTTCATCTACAACCGAATCTTATTGGCTTGCTTCACAATTCCGTCTCTTCCCAATTTTGATCCAATGGATGCTATGGCAGTCATTGTATGTGTTACTCTGTCTGTGTACTTTGTGATTGCTGATTTTAGTTCAGGTGTTGAACGAGGTTGGCAACCTGTTACAAGGAATCGTCAAGGCGCGTGGCGATGAAGCTGTCTACCACATCCAGAACGTCTTCTTACCTTCCCAAAATTGCCCTCTTGATACTGCTCAAGCCCTCGTCGTAAATATTCGGGATATGGACAACAAAGCATTCAGGAAGTATTTTTCCGAGTTTATCAAAAGCACCCGCCCTGCCCAGTAGTGCCTCAGGATCGAACATAGGAACTCTCTTCTTGCACCTTCTTGCTTTGGTCTTTTCATGAATCGCCATCCTCTATTTCCTGCAAACGACCTCAATGCCGCGCATCTCACAAGCACTTTGTCTTATGCCTCATCTTGTAATTCATCGCTCTCTCTCTCCATATCTAGACAAAGGCAAAGAAACGCATTTGTACCCAAGCTCGTAAACTAGGTACATGATCGAGAATCTGAGCCTCATCCACCTGTACACCCCACCTGAGCCTATGCTAAAGCCTCTCCTACACACAACTCCCCCGCTCACCTCCCGAAAGGAAGAAAAAAGTGGCAAGAAGACAAACTGAGAACGGAGCCCGCAGCAGCAAGAACCAACTGACAAATTGTTACCGGACAGACAGCGCACGATGAAGGGTTAAGGGGGGATCGAGGTCGAGGTGGGGAGAAGAATGCTCGGGTGAGTGGTCTGGTGGTGGTGGAATGAAAGGAGACAGGGAGAGAAAGAGGAAAAGGGAAAAAAGTGTTACGATGCGGTACACGTAGTGGGTGAGGTCGTCAATAGTAGACGGGACTACTAGTGTCCTGCGCCAGCCATGGGTGGTACTTGCTGTTGTACTTGGGGTGGTCCTTGTGAGGGGTCAAAGTGAGGTGGGCCTTGTTGGGGTGGTGGCCCCATCATCATGGGGTATGGCACGGCATGGCCCACTGGAATTTTTCTGCATTAGCCATTGCTATCTACGGGAGGGGTCAATGACGCACTCGGTGGGCTAGGGTGGTAGTATCCATGAGGCGGCATGGGCGCGCCCGGCATTGCGCCGGGAGGTCCGCGAGGAGTACCATTGGGAGGTGGGGAGGTAGGGGGGTAAGCGCCAGGTGGTGCCATGTAGTGAGGACCAGCTATGACGCGGATAAGTAACCACCAACGATATTCATGCAATATTAACTTACGAGGGACACCAGGCATGTTTGGAGGAGGTGCACCATACATTCCGGCTATCGTGAGTGAGTGGTATTTTCCGTTAGGTGTGCAGGGTTTACTTACGCGCAGGTTGCATGTGATGCGGATACGACATTGGGTGCATATAAGGACCGGGCATAAACGTGGGAGCCTGGCCCTGCATGATCATCGATGGTTGGCTATGGGGCTGCATCTAATGGGTTGATAAACTGTTCAATGGTAGCCAAGCGGGGAAAGTCGACCTCATGGACGTACCGGAGCGGCATAAGGATACTGCGGTGGATAATACATGATCGGATACGGAGGTTGCTGGGGGTGTTGTTGTTGTTGTTGCTGCTGTTGCTGCTGTTGCTGCTGTTGCTGCTGTTGCTGTTGCTGCTGTTGCTGTTGCTGCTGCTGCTGTTGCTGCTGTTGTTGCTGTTGCTGCTGCTGCTGCTGTTGCTGCTGACGAACTGCTGCTTGCTGCGCAACGGCAGGATCCTCTTCATATGAAAGAGGGGCGGCAGGGGCGGCGACGCCTGGGACAACACTTGGCATGCCTAGAGAATGAGGCTGGGAGGGGATGAGAGGGAACATAGAGGCAAATCGTTTGCCTGAATATTGCCACATAGATGCTGCCCAACAAGAATAATAATAGGTCCTGTGTACAACAAATGAAGTATGGGTACTCACAAACTGCCGAAGCCTCGGAGACCTTGGCATGTCGGAATGGGTTGAAGTCGTCCTTGAGATGCACGGGAGCACCTTTCTTCGGAGGTACACGTGTACCAAAGAACGGGTTCGGGGGGGCGGTGTTGGCGGTGTTGGCGGTGATCGCGCCAGGACCGCTGGTGGTTGCGGGGGATGCCTTGCAGGGCAAGTGTTAACAGCGGCTGATGCTTATAAGCTAAATTCTTACCACTTCTTTCGTGTCCTTGACCTTCGGTGAAGGAACGGCAGGCGACGTCTGGCGAAGGGTCAAAAAAAGGTCGATACAAAAGTCCCAGAAAATACGCACCGGCTTGAAAGCAGGAGCAGTTGGATTCGGTCGGAAAGCCGAAGCATTTGGGTTGAGGCGTAATCCCACATTGTTCGCGTTAGCGTTGGAAGTAGCATGAGATGATGTTGGGGATACCGGTGCGGCCGGTGTAGGTGTCGCACTACTCCCTGCACTTGTCGGCGTCCCAGTAGTCGTAGCATTAATCGGTTGAGGCGTTCCGGTCGCACTCGCCGTGGGCCGAGATCGGACTCTGTTCTTGTCAAACGGCGGAATGGGCTGAATATACATTGACGCTTTGGCTTTCTTTGCTGCCTCCCCTCCGCTAGTCGATGCAGTGGGGGGAGCAGGCTTCGCACTCGCGGGTTTCGCGGCTGCTGGGGTGTCCTTGGCTACAGATGGGCGGGCACCATTTGCTGCCGAGGGACTTCCTACTGCTGAGGAAACCTTAGCGGAGGCCTCGACATCGGCTTTGGCCTTTTCCAAAATGGCCTTCTGCTTTTCTTCGTCCTTGGCAAGAATCGGAATGAGGTCCTCCGGAATGGGCTTGCTAAGCTGTCACAGTGTCAGTAACATGGCGGAATGCAATCAAAAAGGGAAAAAACCTTGAAGGTTTTGCTGAACTTGACCAAATCCGCTTTGCGCTTATCCATCTCGTTCTTTGCCAGCGCTTGCTTTCTTTGAGTGAGGCGTTGCCTCTCGTTGGTCACAAAGTCGCGGAAGCTTCCAACGAGGCCATCGGCAGACTGTACAGTCGTCAGTTCAGTAAGAGTAGTCGTAGAGACACTAGATACTCGATACATACCTTCGTTGGTGCTGGTGTACTTCCTGTAACGGTACCCGGAGTAGGGGCTAGGGGAGCGGCCTCAGAAGCTTTGGCGACCTCTTCAGTTGCTGGCTTGGTTGCTACCGGCGGGACAGCTGGGCCAGGAGAGGAAGGCGTTGCCGTTCCACTCGTCGTAGTATTCTTACGAGCGCCGGGAGGCACATATGCATTGGCGCTGCGAACAACCGCGGAATACCTGAGAAAAGTTAGCCTTCCGACGTGCGGGCAATTTCTGGTATTCACTTCTCTTCCTCGCCAGCACCGTCGTCAGGGCCTCCATTCATCCGGCGCTCCTCCGCAATATGGGAATTGTTGGTTACCGACTAGTATCATACTTGTTAGCGAAACCCCCGCCGAGCCGGGGCCACACAACTCACCCGACTGATCTCATCCGCGATTTGTTGGGCCTTACGTTCGCGCTCCTTAAAGTCGTGCGCACTCCGGTCCAACTTGGTCGTGTAAGCGGCTTCGTCGAATGAGGTCGTCACGCCGAACAACTGCTCGTTGGCATCAAACTGGTCCCATGCGCCACCACTGTATGAGCCCAAGGCGCCGAAAGCTTCGTCTGTGGTCATCGTCTTGGTGTCAGTTGCTGGATCGGGCTGCCACTGTTTGAGTTCCCGCTCTCGGGAACCATTAGCGTTTGAGCTAATCTCGGTATCGGTTCGGATAGCAACTGGAAGAAAGTCTCATTAACCTCGTTTAGGTTTCTGCGGGGCGAGACTGACCGTCCTGGCCCACACCATTCGTTGGTTTGGGGGCAGGGACCCAGCCTTGGCAAGAGGTGGCAGGGAAGTGGTGAGAATCCTTGGCCGAAGAGGTGGGATTACTGAGGTCTTTTACATTCTTGAGTGTGACGCCGACGGAATCGCCTTCTGAGTTAGTGGAACCAACAATACCCTCATGTCGGGTGCCATTCTTGAGGTTGAGGATGATGGGGTTTCCCTATGAGACTGGGAATCAGGAACGAGTGGATATCATGGACACAAAAGGTGTCTTACAATCTGGGAGGCGAGGGACGCGATGAGCTTTGGATCGTAGTCTTGCCGCTGCTGCTGGTTGTTCTGGTTTCCACTGAGGGGTGGAAAGTTTGTGTTCTGGCGAGCAGCATTCGCAAACGAGGGACCTCCGCTCGTTCGCCACGCTGGTCGACTGG
>Ga0307514_10006261_pt1 | contig 10420 bp, 8 predicted proteins | sample 16_EM_MG_FD_203088 | JGI IMG/M metagenome (GOLD analysis project Ga0307514, IMG submission 203088) | Populus trichocarpa ectomycorrhiza microbial communities from riparian zone in the Pacific Northwest, United States - 16_EM | ecosystem: Host-associated > Plants > Roots > Unclassified | place... | reverse complement strand
TGTTGGGGCCGTACCCTGGATTTCGGAACCTTGATCGCCGGACTTGAGGGGTTTTTTTCCCGCTTTTCCTTCGATCAACCGGACGCGCTTTGCGGCCTGGGTGGCAGCCGGTCGTCTTGCCGACCAAATGGCCACCGACCACCCTGCTTATCGACCGATTGAAGACACCCTGCAGTCCTAAAGTTTCCAAAATGACGGCCAAGCCCCCGCCTCCCCGCCCGCAAGACCCACCGCCCGGCACCCAGCGCTTCCGGGTGGCGCTGGTGATGATCGTGCGCAACGAGTCGCAGCAGCTCGGCAGGGCGCTGGCCAGCGCCCTGCCCTGGGTGGACGAAGCGCTGGTGCTGGACACCGGCTCCACCGACAACACCGTGGCCCTCGCACGCGCCGCAGGCGCGCGCGTGGCCCATTTCCAGTGGACCCATGACTTTGCTGCGGCGCGCAATGCCGCGCTCGCCCTCGCCGGCGCGGACTGGCACCTGGTGCTGGACGCCGACGAATGGATTGCCGAGGGCGGCCCTGCGCTTGCTTCTCTGCGTGAGTTTGCACCCACTTTTGTTGGCGCCGTGCGGGTGGACAGCCGACAGGGCGAAGGCCCGCAGGCCAGCACCGCGCCCAGTTGGCTCAGCCGCGTGCTGCCAGGCCATGTGCGCTACGCCGGCCGGGTCCATGAACAGCCGCAGCACCAACTGGATGTGCAGCGCCTGCCGGTGGCCGTGGGTCACAGCGGCTACGCGCCGGCCGCACTGGCCGCCAAGGCCGGCCGCAATGCCAGGCTGCTGCTGGCAGATTTGCGCGAACAGCCAGCCGATGCCTACCTCTGGTACCAGCTGGGCAAGGACCACGACGTGTACGAGCGTTACGCAGACGCCGTGGCCGCCTTCGACCGCGCCGAGGCGCTGACCCTCAGCGCCGGCCGCGGCCGTCCGGCCTGGCTGCACGACCTGGTGATCCGCCGCCTGCACGCCTGGAAGCGCTGTGGCCGCCACGCCCAGGCCTTGCAATGGGCCGAGGAAGCGCTGGTGGCCTGGGCCGAATCACCCGACTTCTTCTTTGCCTTGGGCGACCTGCTGCTGGACTGGGCCGCCGACGAACCCCACCGCGCCGAACACCTGCTGCCGATCATCGAACAGGCCTGGCAGCGCTGCCTGCACCTGGGCGAGCGGCCGGAGCTGGAAGGCGCGGTGGCCGGCCGCGGCAGCGTGCTGGCGGCCAACAACCTGGCACTGCTGTACGACTTGATGGACCGCCCGGCCGAAGCCGCCTCCTGCCGCGCCCTGGCTGACGCAGGCTGAAGCCGGGGTCGACCAGCTTCCGCCTGTCATCATGGCGGCATGCCTGCCCGCCAAACCCCCCTGAAACAGCTGCTGGCCAACCACCAGTTCGCCAAGCCCAACCGCGAATTCAAGCTTGCGGCCATCGACACCGCCGCCAAGCCCTTCTCCAGCGGCGACAAGGCCGATGACAAGGCCGCGGTCGACGCGCTGGCGCTGGAGCTCGACACCCTGCAGAACCTCTTCTTCGCCGACCGCCGCTTCAAGCTGCTGGTCGTGCTGCAAGGCCTGGACACCAGCGGCAAGGACGGCACGCTGCGCGGCGTGTTCGGCCGCATGAGCCCGCTGGGCGTGCGCACCGTGGGCTGGAAGGCGCCGACCGAACCGGAGCGCGCGCATGACTTCCTCTGGCGCATCCACCAGCAGTTGCCCGCTGCCGGCGAGATCGCCGTCTTCAACCGCAGCCACTATGAAGACGTGCTGGTGCCGGTCGTCAATGGCCAGCTGAGCCCCAGGCAGACCTCGCAGCGCTACGCCCAGATCAACGACTTCGAGCGCCTGCTGAGCGAAACCGGCACGGTCATCGTCAAGTTCATGCTGCACATCTCCAACAAGGAGCAGCGCCAGCGCCTGCAGGACCGGCTGGACGACCCGACCAAGCGCTGGAAATTCCAGTCCGACGACCTCACCGTGCGCAAGCAGTGGGACGCCTACCAGCAGGCCTACCAGCGGGCCATCGCCGCCACCGCGACCGCCTGGGCGCCATGGACCATCGTGCCGGCAGACTCCAAGACCCACCGCAACCTGATGATTGCCACCGTGCTGAAGGACCAGCTGCAGCGGCTCAAGCTGCGCTACCCGCCGTCCGACCCGGCGCTGGACCGGCTGCGGGTCGAATAGCAGGGAACTGGCCGGCTGCGGGCCTGCTTATCCGCGCCTGCCGCCGCGCCAGCGCTGCCACAGTGGCAAGGATGAGCCGCCATGCCACCGCCCTCCCCAATGCCCTCGAACGCCATTGGCAAGCGGGGCTGCAAGCCTTGAAAAACCGCGCCTGGGACCGCGCCATCGCCGAGTTCGGCCAGGGCGCGCGTCTTGCGCCCTCTGACCGGCTGATGTGGCTGAACCTGGCCCGCGCGCAACTGGCCGGCGGAGCGCTGGACGCCGCCATCGACGCCAGCCGCCAGGCGCAGGCGCTGATGCCCGAGGACCCGCTGGCCTGCCGCCTGCTCGCCGAGTGCCTGGTGCGCCAGCACCGCTTTGCCGAAGCCGCGCAGGTGTTCGATGCCTATCCGCCCCAGGCCGCGCGCGACTTCGAGTGGCACCAGGCCCAGGGCAATGCGCTGTTCCAGAGCCAGCGGCTGCAGGACGCCGTCAGCGCGTTCTTCCAGGCCCTGGCGCTGAAGATCGACGATGCGCTGACCCACTACCGCCTGGGCCTGTGCTTCAAGGACCTGGGCCTGACACGCGAGGCCGCCGAATGCTTCCGCACCGCCGTCTCGCTGGACAGCGACAGCACCCGCGCGCTCGCCCTGTCACTGCTGGTGCACGAAGGCCGGCAGACCTGCGACTGGCGCCTGGTCGACCAGGACACCGCCGAGCTGCTGCAGGCGATTGACCAGGCCGACGCCAAGACCGGCCAGCTGCTCTCGCCGTTTGCACTGCTGGCGGTGGACGCCACGCCTGCCCAGCAGCGCCGCATTGGCGAGATCCGCGCCAAGGGCCTGGCGCGCGAGCTCAAGCCACTGCCGGCGCCGGTGGGCCCGCGCCGCCCGGGCCGCATCCGCGTCGGCTACCTGTCTTCCGACTTCCACCAGCATGCCACCTCGGTGCTGATGGCCGAGCTGCTGGAGCGGCGCGACAGCAGCCGCTTCGAAGTCACGCTCTACTCGCACAGCATCAACGACGGCAGCGCCGTGATGCGCCGGGTGCGCGCGGCCTGCGAGCATTTCGTGGACGTGACGCACCTGACCCACACGGCCATCGCGCAGCGCATGCGCGACGACGCGATCGACATTGCCGTCGACCTCAAGGGCCACACCCGCGGCAGCCGCTTCGAGCTGCTGGCCCAGCGGCCGGCGCCGGTGCAGGTGGCTTACCTCGGCTATCCGGCCACGACGGGGGCCGACTACATAGACTACATGATTGGCGACCCGGTGGTGACGCCGCTCTCGCACGCCGCGAACTACAGCGAACACATCGCCCAGTTGCCCAACAGCTACCAGCCCAACGACCGCCAGCGCCCGCTGCCGCCAGCCCCCAGCCGCGCCAGCCTGGGCCTGCCGGAAGACGCGGTCGTGCTGTGCTGCTTCAACCAGGTCTACAAAATGTCCCCGCACATGCTGGACCTGTGGGCCGCGATCCTCGCGCAGGCCCCCCGGGCGGTGCTGTGGATGCTGGCCTGGAACCCGCACGGCCAGGCCAACCTGCAGCGCGAGCTGGAAGCCCGCGGCGTGCCGGCCGGCCGCATCTTCTGGGCGCCCAAGCTGCACCTGGGCGAACACATTGCCCGCTTGCGCCAGGCCGACCTGTTCCTCGACACCTGGCCCTGCAACGCCCACACCACCGCCAGCGAGGCCTTGTGGGCCGGCGTGCCGGTGCTGACGGTGCCGGGCCCGACCTACGCCTCGCGCGTGGCCGCGAGCCTGGTGCACGCCTGCGGCCTGCCCGACCTGGCCTGCGCCAGCGAAGCCGACTACGTGGGCCTGGCCGCCGCGCTGGCCAACGAGCCGCAGGTGCTGCAAGGCCTGAAAGCCCTGCTGGACGAACATCGCCTGGCCCTGCCGCTGTTCGACACCGACCGCTACGCCCGCGACTACGAAGCCCTGCTGCAGCGCATGTTCGACCGCCAGCAGGCAGGCTTGTCGCCCACGGCACTCGCCGCAGCCTGAAGACGATAAGGCGCCGCTTGGCCCGTCTCATCGCGCTTTAGTTCACGGCGAGCGCAGGCACCATCGCCTCAGCGCTGGCAGTTGCCGCCGGCGGCCGAGGAACCCTGCGTATGCAACTGCCCCCCGTACACCTGGCCATCATCCAGCCGGCCGGCTATGTCCATTCGCTGGGCTTCCTGGACCAGGCGCGCTATTTCCGCCACCAGTTCACGCGCATGGGCGCAGAGGTGACGATTGCCAAGAACCGGTTGCGCGAGGACGCGGTGAACCTGGTCTTCGGCGCCCACCTGGGTTTTCCAGCCGACTGGCAGCGCCGCCACGCCTGCGTGTTCGTCAACCTGGAACAGCTGGGTGACGGTGGCGCACGCGTCAGCAACGATTACCTGAATCTCTTGCGCGGCGCCGCGGTGGTGGACTACGACGCCGCCAACGTCGCCAGCTACTGCAGCGAGCCGCAGGACGTGCCCATCGTGCCCTTCGGCCACGCGCCCTACCTGGCCGACGGCAGCGCACTGCCGCTGCAAGAGCGCCCCATCGACCTGCTGTTCTTCGGCAGCATGAACCCGCGCCGCCAGGCCTTCATCCAGCGCGTCGAAGCCTGCGGCTGGAACGTCGCCAGCTTCGACCACCCGCTGTACGGCCCCGAACGCGACCATTTCGTGCGCCAGGCCAAGGCGGTGCTGAACTGCCACTTCTACGAAAGCAGCCGCTTCGAGCAGGCGCGTGCCTTCCATGCGATGTCGCTGGGCACGCCCGTCATCTCCGAGCGCGGCCCGCAGACCCGGCCGAGTGCCGCGTTCGACGAATCGGTCTTCTGGCTTCGGGACGGTGAACTCGAAAACTTCTTCCAGCACCAGTTCGCCAGGCCTGTCTTCTTCGCGCAGGCTGAAGCCAGGCTGGCCGCCTTCGCACGCCACGACACCATCGACGCCTATGCCGACCTGCTGGCCTTTGCCGCCGGCTTCTTCCAGGCCTGGGGCAAGACCCGCGCGGCCGAACCATGGAAGCCCACGCGCGTGAACCTCGGCTCGGGCAAGGACTACAAGCCCGGCTGGCTGAACATCGACATCCTGGCCCGCGCCCAGCCCGACCTGGTGCTGGACCTGGGCCAGGCGCAGAGCTTCCCGCTGACGCTGCAAGGCGAGCGCGGTGCCGAGATCCTGCTGGCCCCCGACAGCCTGGACCTGCTCTACGCCAACAACGTGCTGGAGCATGTGCCCGACCTGCCGATGCTGATGGGCAACGCGCTGACGCTGCTCAAGGAAGGCGGCGAATTCCAGATCGAGGTGCCTTATGAAAAGGCGCTCACGGCCTGGCAGGACCCCACGCACCTGCGCGCGCTCAACGAGAACTCCTGGCTCTACTACACCGACTGGTTCTGGTACCTGGGCTGGTTCGAGCACCGCTTCGAGGTCGCCCAGTCGCAGTGGCTGGACATGCAGACCAAGCCTTGCAACAAGGAACAGGCGGCGTTCATGAAGATGACGCTGCGCAAGATCGCCACCACGCCGCGCGAGCGCACCGTGGCCCGCGCGATGCAGGCCGATTTCGGCGGCATTGCCGATGACAGCTGGGTGTTCACCGAAGCTGCCCCCCACCCGATTCCGACCGAGGAGGTGCTGTGATGCAGCCCCATGCAGAAGTGATGGCCGTGCTGGCCTTCGAACACCCGAACAATGCCGTGACCAGCGTGGCCGAGCGCATGGCCGCCGGCCTGGTCTGCCAGGGCCTGAACGCACGTGTCTTCACGCTGCCGGGCGACGCGCAGGCGCTGGCCGCCGTGCCGCCGCAGCAGATGCTGGGTGTGCTGTCGCTGGGCCCGATGCCGCTGGCCACAGAGATCGACGGCCGCCCGTTGTGGGAACACTTCGGCCGCTCGCCCGTCTCGGTCTACCTGCTGGACGCGCTGCTCTACGACCTGGCCCGCGTGCCGGTGATGAAGGAGTTCCTGGCCGACGCCGCCAGCCAGCCCCGCCTCTCGCTGATCTCGCCCGAAGCCGGCTACCGCGACTGGCTGGGCGGCACGCTGCCGGTGGCCTGGCGCTACCTGCCGTTTGCCGCCTTCCCGCAGCTGGCCCTGCCCGGCACTGCAGACGCCACGCCAGCCGAGCCGCAAGGCCGCTTCTGCGTGGTCGGCACGATTGGCGGCGAACTCGGCAACGCACCGGCCGGCGAAACCCTGCCAGCCTTGCTGCAGCGCCTGCTCGGCCGCCGGGTGGACAGCCGCCGCCTGCAGCAAGCCGCCGAAGCACTGAACGCGCCTGACGCGCACCCGATGCCCGCCCGCACGCTGGCCGCCAGCCTGGGCTGGACGCCGGCCGAGGTGATGACCGGCAACGAGCAGCTGGCCGCGACGATCGCGGTGGACTCCTGGTTCAAGCGCGAGCGCCGCCTGGCCGCAGTGCGCAGCATGACCGGCCTGCAGGTGGACTTCTTCGGCAGCGGCTGGGACCAGCTGCTGGGCGAGGTGCCCGGCTTCCGCCACGTCGGCCAGATCCGCCATGGCGACATTGCCAAGCTGGTGCCGCACTACCTCGGCCTGGTGAACTTCGACCCCAACTGGCAGCACGGCCTGCACGACCGGGTCTACACCACCACCGCGATGGGCTGCCGCATCATCACCAACGACAACAGCGCACTGGCCGAAGCCGCGCTGCCGCACGAACTGCTGCTCAGCTACGACGCCAACCGCCCGGCCATCGCAGAAAGCGTGGCCGCCGCCGGCTGGCTGGACAGCCTGCCGCCACCTGCCCGCCCGAACAGCGAACTGCTGGCCCGCCACCAATGGGGTACCCGAATGGCCCAGTGGCTGACCGACGCGCCAATCGACGTGCCCGCGCTGCCCGCACCGGCCATGGCCGATCCGGCCCCGGCCGCCGTCCAGCCGATGCCCGGCCCGGCCTTTGCCGCCAGCGTGAACGCCAGCCTCGGCGCCCAGACCCACTTCTCGCCAGCCCTGCACCCACTCATGCACACGCTGGCCGGCACCCGCCGCTGAGCCGAGGCGAACCCGCATGCCAGCCAACGACCTGCGCGTGGTGCAACTGGGCTCGATGGCCCGCTCCGGCGAAACCCTGTTCCTGCGCACCTTCTCGGTCCACCCGCAAGTGCAGGTGGTGCACGACCTGCGCGTGGGCAACACCGCGGCCGAAACCGCACTGTTCAAGCTGCTGCGCATCTGGCCGGCGAACCGCGTGCCGCGCGTGGAGGTCGAGCGCCTTCTCGGCCCGGCGCTAAAAGCCAGCGCCACCCACCTGCTGCTCAAGCAAGGCGTCTTCCGTCCACGCCATGCCTGGCGCGGCGTGAGCCTGGTGCGCAACCCGTACGCGATGTTCGTGTCCCTGTGGACCTACGACGCCGGCAAGCATGCGAACGACCAGCAGCACCTGCACAACTGGCGCACCCTGCGCCTGCCGCGGCTGCTCGCCTGGTGCGACGCGATGGACCCGGTGCTCTCGCGCCAGCTCGCCGCGATGAGCGACCCACTTGAGCAGTTCCTGCTGTTCTATGCCATGCGCGCCCAGCAGCTGAAGGCCAGCGGCCGGCCGCTGCTGCACTACGAAGACCTGGTCAACCAGACGCTGCCGACGCTGCGCAGCGCCTGCCAGGGCCTGGGTTTGACCCCGCACGACGACCTGCTGCGCGCCCACCAGTTCTATGCCAGGGGCGAGGCCGGCCACGGCGGCATGGACCTGGGCTCGCCGATCCGGCCAGGTTCCGACTGGCAACCGTATCCTGGCCTGCCGACTGCCCCGTTCGACGCACTGGTGCGGCAACTGGGCCTGCAGCGCTACGTCGGCCTGTACGAGGCTGCGGCACAAGCGGCCTGAGCGGCGCGCTACTCGACCTTGTGGTCTTCTTCCTTGGCAGCGGCCATCGCCTCCGGTTCCAGCTCTTCGGCCGACCGGTTGAAGCGGATGAACACGCCCCAGGCGGCCAGCAAGACGCCAACCGAGACGATGAGCGCCGCCGCGTGCGGCAGCAGCGCCAGGTCTTCATGGATGGCTTTGAAACTCGCCACCAGGCCTTCGATGCCCAGCGCGACCACGACCACCACGAAGAAACGCGAAAGATAACGCCGCACGCGCGTCGGTGCGCTGATGTCCGCGTCGCGGATCACCTCTTCCTCGGCAATGGTCTCGGCGATCTGCAAGGCGACCACCGCCGCCGCCAGCAGGCCCACCGCCTCGATGATGGCCTGGGCCGCGCTGCCGTCCAGCCCGCCCATGAAAGCCTGCCAGCCCATGCGCGCAGCAATCGTGACCAGCATCAGCGCAGCGCACCCGAAGAGCGCGGCCATGAGTCCATGAACAATGCTGAAGAGGTGCTGTACGAGCTTCATCGGGCCTGCCAGGAAGTGCTCGCGCATTCTTCGCCGGATCCGCGCCGCCTGTCTGTCAGACCAAGGGCCGGCGCCATGCCGGCCCGCGCCTACTGTGCTACCAGTTCAGCCGCTGCAGGTTCCCGTCGAACGGGTCGTCCAGGTCGTTGCTGGCAAACGGCAGGTTGGCCGGCAGGAAGGCCTTGAGGCGGCGGATGTCGCCGCAGTCGAAGGCGAGTTCGGGCACTTCGATGCTGCGCTTTTCGAGCAGCACCGAGATGTTGTAGCCGTACTGGCGCACGCGGGCCTGGCGGCAGTCGAAGCCGGCCAGCACCAGGCGGTACAGCAGCAGGCCGGCGTTCCACAGGCTGACGTGGCCGCCCACGATCTGGTGTTTCATCGGCGGCACGCTCAGCGCCAGCACGCCGCCTTCGCGCAGCGCGCCGTGCAGCCGGCCGAGGAAGCGCTGGGCGTCGAGCTGGTGTTCCAGCACGTGGCTGCACCAGACGCAGTCGTAGCGCTCGGGCAGCTCCAGCGTGTTGAAGTCGCCGATCACGCATTGCAGCTGCGGGCTGCGGCGCTCGAAGTAGACGGACTTGCCGTAGTCCACCGTGGTGACCTGCTTGCCGAGCGCAAGGAAGACCTCGCTGTGCTCGCCGGCACCGCCGCCCACGTCCAGCACGCTGTCGAAGTCGTAGTCGGACAGCAGCGTCCACAGCGCCAGGTCGGCAAACTGCGGGCGCTTCAGGCCCAGCACTTCGAAGCCGGGCAGGCGTTCGTCGGCGCGCGGGTCGTTGGCGGCGCGGGGGGAAAGCTCAGCCATTGACACGCAGCCCGGCGGGGCGTTCGGGGTGCTTGGGGCGTTCGGGCCGCTCGGGCCGGTTTACGCGGGCTGCAGTCTGGCGCATGACCACGCGCAGCGCATCCTTCAGGCCGTCCACTTCCTGGCGCAGGGTGTCGATCTGGTGGTGCGCCTGGGTCAGGGCCTGGCGCATGGTGTCGCTGCTGGCGCCATCGTCGCGGCGGCTGCCGTGCAAGGCGAAGACCTGGCGGTAGAAGTCGCTGTGGCGCGCGCTGTGGCTGGCATAGCCCCACCAGGTGTTGTGCAGTTCGCGCAAATGGTTGGGCCGCGGCGGGTGGCGCAGTGGATGCGCCCGCGACGCCTCGGGGTTCAATGCGGCAGCCCACATGGGCTCGCTGAGGAAATCGTGCGAGGCGATCTGCAGGTAGGCCTCGGGGCCATGCTCGGGCTGGAAGGCCGGCTGGCAGATCGGCGCCATCAGCGAGACGGCTTCCTTGCCGAACCACTGCGCTTCCTGCAGCACGCCAGAAGACAGGCCCACGAAACGCACCGGGCGCTCGCCGGCCATCAGCTCGTAGGTTTCGGCCGCGCAAAGCGGCACTGCGCGGCCGAGGATGCGTTCGAGCTGCTGGTGCTCGGCCGCGGCAAAACCGTGGGCCAGCGGGTGCGGTTTGTAGACCAGCCGCTCATTGCCGGCCAGTTGGCGCAGCGTGGTGGCATGGTCGGCCACGCGGGCAAAACGGCCCTGCGGGTTGATCAGCGAAGCGTCGGCCTCGGTCTGGCCGATGTAGATCCAGGCGCCGTCATACGGGCCAGCGGATTCGTCGTAGCGCTGGCGGTAGCGGACCTGTGCTGCCATCAGCGAGGCTTCGGAGAAGACCTCGTCCATGCGCTGGGCGTGCGGCAGCAGGCGGGCGTACAGGTCTGGCCGGTTGGTGCCCAGGGCCATGTACAGGTCGCTGGCAAAGCGCAGCGGCGACAGCCGCATGTCCAGCCAGGCGTGGCCACCCTGGTCCAGCGCCTGGCGCAGCCAGGCCGGCATTTCGTAGCCGACGATCAGCGCGCCTTCGGGCACGTGGGCGTTCAGGTAGTCGGCCGCAGGGGCCGGGATGCCCAGGTACAGCGCGGCCCAGTC
>Ga0307514_10006260_pt1 | contig 10420 bp, 8 predicted proteins | sample 16_EM_MG_FD_203088 | JGI IMG/M metagenome (GOLD analysis project Ga0307514, IMG submission 203088) | Populus trichocarpa ectomycorrhiza microbial communities from riparian zone in the Pacific Northwest, United States - 16_EM | ecosystem: Host-associated > Plants > Roots > Unclassified | place... | reverse complement strand
CCGCCTCGACAGCCTTGTACAGGTTGAGGATTCGCTGACGGCCCTCATCTGCGCGGCCGGCGCGGATCTGGAGGCGGGCCAGGTTGACGACCGGTTCCAACCCCCGGATCGCGCTCGTGCCGGAAAGGGGGCAGGCGTGGAGGTAGGCAGCGGCGTGCTGGTGGCACATCTCGCGGGCGCGATCGGGAAGGCCAAGATCGGAAGCGATGAGCGCGGCCTGGTTGTAGACGGCCGATGCGAGCCCTTGATCGCTCTTCTTCACAGCAGAGTCGGCGAGTTCGACGAGGCTGCGCACACGCTCGGGCAGAGGCAGGCAGGCGGGCCGGAATCGGGCGACGAGCGGGAAACGCTGGGCTGTGGGTCCGTGCGGATCCATGAGTCCCCCAGTGTGTGGGTGAGGGCTGGTGGGGCGACGGTGCCCGCGTGCCGCGGGCACCGTCTGCTACGCGTGGGGCGTCACCGCCAGTCGACGACGATGCGGTTCAGCGAGGTGTCGAGAGAGAAAAGACCGGCGCGCTGCTCGATCTCGTGGGCGCCAAGGGGCTGGATCTCGAACGTGGCCTCACGGTCGCGGTAGTCGCGGTCCCAGGTGCGGATGGCGTCCGCGACCTTCGCGGCCAGCTCGTCGCTACCGGAGCCGTGGCCGATGACGCCGAACTCCCAGAGCTTGTCGCCCTCGGGGGTCTTCTCCTTCGACAGGCGCCGGGAGAGGTAGGTGACGGCACCCTTGTCGACGGCCACGGTCGACGAGGGATAGGGGTCCTCGGTGAGCAGAGTGCCCTTGGCGCTCTGGGGGAACAGCATCCGGATCAGACCGGAGGGAAGGGAGCAGGCGACGAACAACTCCATCCACTCAGGCGATTCCATGGCGCGGACCGTCATGCCGGTCCACTCCTCGGTGCGCGGCTGGTCAAGTACACCTGCGAGGGCGTCGGCGTCGATGTTGTGCCCGGCGGGGGCCTGGAGTCGTACGGCGCCGTCCGTACTGAGCGGGATCACTCGGCGGTCGTCGTCGGCGATGCCCCGCCGAAGCGGCATGAAGGTGTTCATCTCGCTGCCGAGGGACACCCACCGGCCGTCACGCTGCTCGTAGGCGATGGAGCGGGACACCGTGCCCTTGAGGCGCTGGGGGACGAGAAGACGGCCGCCGGGGGCGAGCTGCTGCAGCCAGGCGTGCGGCACTCCGTGCGCGCCCACGGTGGCGATGATCCGGTTGTACGGCGCGGCTTCGGCGTAGCCGAGTGCCCCGTCGCGGGTCACGGCCTCGACGTTGTCGATCCCGGCGGCAGCGAGGTGCGCACGAGCGCCTTCCACGAGGTCGTCGTCAACATCGAGGGTGGTCACTTGTCCGTTCTTGCCGACCAGGTGGGCAAGCAGACCGGCGTTGTAGCCGGTGCCAGCGCCGAGTTCGAGGATGCGCTCGCCGGGCTGGGCGTCGAGCTGGTCCAGCATGAGGGCGACGACGCCCGGCTGGGAGGCGCAGGAGATGGACGTGCCGTCGGTGTCGTACTTGATGTGCACGGGCGCATTCGCGTAGGCGTCTTCGAGCGACGCCTCGGGCACGAACACGTGGCGGGGCACGGTCCGCAACGCGGTCTCGACGGTGGGCGTGCGGGCATGTCCGTCCGCGCGGAGCTGGTCGACCAGGGCGTTGCGGAGGCGCTCGGCATCCGCCGTGGGGGTGGTGATCGTGTCGCTGTTCACCGCGCTGACGCTATCGATGTCGGCCGTTGCCTCAGTGGGCGACTCGGTGTGGTCAATCGTTCCCATGACTACCTCTCGTGCGATGTGGGACAGAGCGTTCTGGTCGTCCCTGAGGAGACCGGCGCGGTTGGCGTGGAAGATCACGTGGTGGGCAATGACGGCTCGCAGTCCCCGGGTGAGGGCGCCGCGACCTGCGAGGTCGGCGAGCGTGGCACCGGCCCGTTCGAAGGCGGTCACCCATTCCTTGTGAGCGTGGAGTGGTCCACCCGGGCGGCAGAGGCTGTGGGCGTCGGCGGTCAGGAGTTTCCGCATGGCCGGGGCCAGTTCGGTGGCTCGTTCAGCTGGTGGTGGATGGGTGGCCGGTCGAAGGGCCGCGACCTTCGCCCATACGTCGCCCTGTTCGAACCAATCGAGTCCGGCACCGCGCATCATGACGCTCGCCAGCAGGACAGCGGTCTCCCGGCGCCCCAGGTGCATCGGGCTCAGCTGGTAGGTGAGCAGGTGGCGGGAATCGCTGTGGAACAGTTCGTGGGCTGCGTCCATGGCCTCCGGGCCGCCGAAGGTATCGGTCTCGGGCTCGTAGACACAGGGCAAGCACGACACGGCCACGCCGCCGCCGATGAGATCGCTCAGGAGCGACGCAATGGCTGGTGAGGGCTTGTCCGCGAGGTAACGCAGCGGCCAGGGCCGCTTGTTCATGAACCACCAGCCGGTGAGCTGCCCGTCGGCCTCGGCCTCGATCAGGGCGGGACCGAGGCGTTCGGCGATGGTGCGGCGGGCACTTACGCGGTCGACGAAGGTGATGTTGTGCTGCTGCCAGCGGTCGGGAGGCATAGAGGTCCTTCGGTCGGGGGGTCAAGCGATGAGGAGGCATGCGTCCCAGGCGGACCGGGGTGGTGCGGCGGTGCTGAGCGCCAGGAGCGCCAGGGCTATGCCAACGGCGCCGTCGAATAGACCGGGGCCACCTTCCTCGTCCTGAATGAGCGCCGTGGCCACGAGTTCGGGGTCGGTGTCCGGTGGAATGACCGCAGCGAGGAGGGCCGGGATCGCGGCGCGGAGTTCTCCCGCAGTCGAGGGGTGGGCGTCGTCGGCCGTACGCGCGGCAGCGTGGGCGAGGCCGGCGAACCCGTGGCAGAGGCCGTTGTCCGTCGTGGCCTTCAGCTGCTCGGGATCGGTGAGGGCGGCCACGAGGGCGTTCTCCGCGTAAATCTGTCGGCTGGTATCGCCGAGGGCAAGCGCGGCAAGTTGCTGGGCGCGGGCGAGGCCGGCGGTGCCGTAGCACCAGGACGGCCGCCTGAGGACTGACGAGCCGAGACGCCCCCTGCGCAGCTCGCCCTGAGTGACCCAGTACGGCCAGACCGGCCCACCGTCGGCCTTCTCCTTCCAGCGATCCAGCCAGGCCAGGATGGTGCGCAGTGCTGCATGGTGCCCGTCGATGACGGAGCCGTTCCGAGCAGCGAGGGCCAGGAGCGCGAGCACGCCGCCGATGCCGTGCGCCATACCGGTGTTGGCGTGTCCACCGGGGAATCGGTCGTCCGGGCTGCCCGAGGGCCCGGTCTCCGCCCACCAGCCTGGCAGGGTCTCACCGTGGTGGGTGATCGGTTCGGTGAGGCGCACGCAGTAGTCGAGAATGGCGCGCGTCGTGGAGCTGCTGGGGTTTCGGCGCAGCAGATAGGCACCGTATCCGGCGAGGCCCCGGATGGCATCGAACTCCGCGAGCTGCGGCAGGCGTCCGGAGTCGATGCGGCGGTGCGCGGCATCGAGACGGCGTCCGACGTCGACTGTGATCTGTCTGTCCATCACGTCGAGGGCACGCTGGTAGGAGCCGGAAAGGTGGTCGGCGGCACAGGCAAGGGCGTGGGCGAAGGCGGGCACTCCGTAGAACGGGTGGCTGTCCAGGCCGCTGGTGAGCGGCTGCCGGGAAGCGGCGGCGAGCCAGTCGTGGACGCGCTGCCACGAGCCGAGGCCGTTGGCGGCCAGCTCGATGTGCAGGAGCGCGATTCCGGGAGGTCCGTAGGCAAGGTGCTGCCGGTTCGAGGACAGCGTCCTGGAGCCGAGGGGCACGGTGTCAGGGTTGGCGAGCTGGGCGGCGATGGCGTCGACCAAGCCGAGCGCGGGGTGGGCGGTCACGAAGCCCTCCACCCGGTGCGGGCGGTCCAGGCCAAGGCAGCGGCGCGCGCCAGGTAGAGGCACACCCCTTCCTCCGAGAAGTTCACGGCGACGTGGCGTACGAAGTGGACGTGCAGCAGGGAGGTCAGGACGTCGTCGACGGAGATGCCCTGGGTCTCCGGGCCGGGCAGGTGCGGCCGGTACGCGGCGAGTGCCGCTCCCCGGTCGGCCCATCCGGACACGATGGCGTCTCCGCCCGGGACGCTACGCAGGGCCGGCCAGTCGTCGCTCGGGGCGGCGAGCCGTACGGCCTCGGTGAACTGCGGGCGCGGAACGGGCACGGGGGCGGTCGGCGGGATGTGGTCGATCAGCCACTGCATTCCGGCCTCGGTAGTGCCGAGGAACGCGGAGGTGATGGCGACCGTGTGGGCCGCCACCAGCGTGCGCTGACCGGGACGTCGTGACTGGGCGAGCTGGGCCAGGATGGCGCGCGAGTCCGCCCGGAACACCTCCTCGGCCGCCTCCCATGCGGTGCCGGATCCCCAGCGGCCCATCTCGCGGTAGGAGGTGGGATAGCGCAGGTCGGCCAGCAGGCCGATGCTTCGCAGCTCGTCAGCCCAAGCGCTCACCGTTCGGGCCGTGTCGGCGAAGGCTTCCGGGGCGGGGAGGCCGATGCGTACGCGGAGGTGTTGGTCCGGGTCGCGGAAGCGGATGAACCACCACGGCGGGTTGCCGAGTTGTTCGAGGAGGCTGGGCAGGTACTGGGAGAGCAAGAGGTCTTGGCGGCGGGGGTCGCCGTACAGGGCGGCCAGAAGAACCGAGGAAGCGGCAGGCGTCTGCATCTGGGCCGCAGACAGAGCACGGGCACGGCTGGGGACCGGCAGTGGCGGCCATGCCGACGGCCTGGTTGCTTTGAGAGGCACCACGACCTCGTGAGCTCGCCCGCCGCACCAGCCGTACGCCTCAAGTGCCGGGGCCTCGTCGAGCACGGCCAGGCGTGAATGGTCTAGGTGCCGGCGCAGGAGCGCACGGTGGCCGGTCTCGTCGAGGTCGAGGAAGAGACGCCGGTCGTCCTCTACGAGGTAGACGCGGCGCGGCAGCCTCCGCCGGGCACGCCAGTCGCTGAGCGCCGCGTCCCACTCGGCCCGAGGGCGGAGATGGCCGGGCAGCTCGGACACTTCCAGCCGCCAGCGCGCCGGGGCCAGCACGGTCCGGCCGTACCGCAGACGTGGAAGGAACGGCATCGCCGCTGCGGCGCCCCAGTCGAAGACGGTGACCTGCGCGCACTGGGCGCGGGACAGTTCGGTGAGGAACCGCACCAGCGGCGGGGTGTGGGTGTGGAGGTTCAGCGCGTGCATCCCGATGGCCTCGACGCGATGTCCGCGCTCGGGGGCGGCGAGGTACATGCGGCGGCCGTCGCACCCCACAGCCAAGTCCTCCGGGGTGAGGACGGTGCTCTGCGGGGCGCGGTGCTCCTGAAGGCTGATCACGCTGGGTAGAACCTGTGGGGAGCGGGTGACGTGGGCGCTCTCGGGGAGCAGGGGCGGGAAAGAGAGCTGCGCGGGCATGGTGTTGCCGTCTGCGGCCGGGAGGTCGGCAAGCTCTGTGCCCAGGGCCTTCCGGTCGGCGGGAGCCAGCACGCCGAGGAATCTGCCCGTGGAGACGCCGGCACCACGGGACACGCTCATGACCTCCAGCCGGAACCGCCCGCGCTGCAACTCCTCCAGGCCGGCCGCGTGCACCCGCACCCCGATCTCCAGGTGCGGCGGCAGCCGAGGCTCGTCGGGGCCCACGTCCAGGGCCTCGATCTGTTCGTCCGTAAGGATCACTTCGTCACGGCCGTCGAGCGCAGCGACCTGAGCCAGCCGTACAAGGGCGTCATCCCGAGCGGAGACGCGGGGCCTGCGTGCACCGGCCGGAGCGCCTGGATAACCGTCGGGATAGCCGGCGCCGCTGTCCGCCACGGCCTCCACGAGCGGCACCATCGTGCCGATGCCGTACCGCTCGTAGAACCGCTGGTGGTACTCGTTCCACGCGGCGGTCCCGTATGGACGGACACTCAAGCGGGCCAGGGTGAGAGCGGCGCGCTCGATCTCTCGGGCGACCGCTTCCGGCAGAACGATCTGCGCGTCCAGGCGGAGGTCGAGCGCGACGGGGCTGCGACGCAAGCCAGGGACATGCTCTCGCATCCGCGCCGCGACGCTGTCCCGACCGCCGTGCGTGGCGCACGCCTCCAAGCCCGCCCGGACCGCGTGAAGTTCGCGTACGGTCTCCGCGACCGGGGCGAGGCTTCCAGCGCCGATCGCGTCGAGCTGGCCCACCAGATACCCGAGGGCGTCAGTCTCGATGCTCGGAGCGTGCAGGCCCGTGATTAGCACCCGCCGCCGGATCAACTCCGCCAGCAGTTGACGCGCCTTCTCGGGACCGGCCTCGGGGAACTCCGCCTGGAGCTTGTCCACGAGGGTGCCGAACCGGATCGGCAGTCGGGTCGCGGCAAGGACCGCGCGCACCGGTCCGGTCAGGGCCAGGGACGCCTCGACCGCGCGAGTCCGGTCTTCCTCAACGTCGGGTTGGAACGGCACGATGAGCCGGTCTCCCCGGTACGTCACGGTGTTGTTGATGACTACGGGCAGCCGTTCGAGGAGGTCCGGGCACGACTCCAACCGTGCGACCAGGGCCGCCAGCCACTCTGCCCCCGCGCGGCCGACGGCCATGTGCTCCTCGCCCCAGTCAGCCCGCGCCTGCGGGCCGAACTCCGCGGTGGCTACGCCGGCGAACAGGCCGAAGGGGGTCGCCCGGTGCTGGGCCCGCAGCAGGTAGCGGGCCACGGACAGCGCTGCACGCTGCACGTCCCGGAGGGTGGAATGCTCGGCCGTGCACAGGGCCCCTACCTGCGCGGCCAGGACCGGGCTGGAGTGCTGAAGTGCCTCGGCGAAGTCTTGGTCCGCCCAGACCGCGCGGAGCCACGCCACACGGGCAGACGAACCACTGGGCGAGCGGTCGTCGAGGTCAGGGCATGGAGGAAACGGCAGCGAGGGCCGGGCCACGGCGCGCACGAGGGCAGTGGAACCGGTGCGGAACGCTGTGGGCGGAGCAACCACCAGGTACCTCCGTAGGTGAGGGGCGGGCGGCTGGTGCCGCCGCGCGGAGACGCGGCGGCACCAGACCGGGGTGATCTCGGGGCCGAGTCAGGCGACGTTGGTGGTGCAGGCGCCGCAGGTGGACCCGCAGTTGTCGTCGGTCAGGTTGACCAGGCCCGCCGGGTCAGCGATCTCGACGAGGGAGACGTCCAGGTCGAAGCCGTCCGATGCCCCAGGGGTCTGCGGGCGTACTTCGGTGCGGCTGGGAACTACGGTGCTGCGCGTCATGCTTCAACTCCTTGTATTCGTTGTGGTGTTACTGGGCTGGAGCGCCCACCAGGTGTCGCCCCGGGAGCGTTGCCAGACGGCTGCTCCCCGGACGGCTCCTGGCCGCCCGGCACGAGGGGACGTGCTCCGCGTAGGAAGTCCTCGCGGGCCGCCTGCCTCACGCCGGGAAGTCATGTGCCGGGAGTCTGATCAAGCGGATGCCGGTCGCCCCTCCATGAAGTAGGCGAGCGCCTGGGCCTTGAGACGAGCGAGGCACGGCTCACACGCGTAGAAGGGGGCGTGCTGCCCGTCCCACTGCACCGGGCCGAGCCAGATCACCAGGACTCCGGTACCTCCGCAGCCGAGCCAGCAATCACCGGTGATCCACGGCCACTCCATGGAAGGACGTCTCCTTTCTCAGCTGCTCGGGGTGGTCGATCTGGCGGCCTGGCAGTTGGGAGCGCAGGCCCAGAGCTGGAACGGCAGGCCCCGGTGGCGTATCTCGCCCAGCCGTCGACCGCTCGCTCCCAACGGCCGGATACAGAGGGCGCAGTCCATGGCCATCTGCTGGCGGGGCCGGAGTCGGGCGGGATCCGGAAGGGGCGAGGGTGCCGTGGCCGGGATGCTCACTTGCCGCCCTCGGTACGGAGTTCCGCCCAGACTTCTTTGCCCCAAGGGCGCCTGCCCGAGCCGTGCAGGTCGTAGCCCCAGCGGTCGGCGACAGCATCGACGAGGAGCAGCCCGCGCCCCGACTCGTCATCGTCAGCCACCTGGCTGAGTATGGGCAGACGCGATGGTTCCCGGTCCATGACCCCGACACGCAGTCGTGTCGCGCTCGGCCGCCCAACCGTGAGGCGGATTTCGGGACACAGGGTGTGCCTGGAGGCGTTCGCGATCAGCTCAGTGACGATCAGGGCGGCACGGTCGGCGAGGCCGTCGAGATGCCACACACCGAGGACGTCTCGGACGAGTTCGCGGCCGAGCTCGGCCGTGGACGGCTCGCACGGGAAAGTCTGGCTGTACGTCGGGTGGCCGACAGAGAGGGCCTCAACTGATGTTCTCAGACTCGTCATTGGGGTGGAGCCTTCGTGTCGTCTCGGCGCCCGGCCCGCCCCCGCGGGGGAACCTCAAGGGCGGGCCGGGCCGTCAACAGCCACTCGCACGGTGGGGCGCGGCGGGCGACCAGCACCCAGACAACTCCCGTTCACAGCGCTTTGGTTAGGGCGTTCAGGCATCCAGCCGGCGCAGCCACCTAGGGCGTTTTGACCTCTCCTTTACCTGGCGAGTGGGGATCGCGCGGACTACCGTGCCCGTATGGACACCACCCGCAACACCGTTCTTGAGGCGTGGATGACCGAACACGGCTACAGCTCCAACAGCCTCGCCGAGGCCGTGAACAGGGCCATTGAACGGTTGACCGGGCGCCCTGGAGGACTCGACGGCTCATCGGTCCGGGCATGGAAAGCGGGCCGGGTCACGTGGCCAAAGTCGACTGCCCGCAGGGCACTTGAGGACGTCACCGGATTACCCGCCGTCGCTCTAGGGTTCGTGCCACGGGGCCGGCCTTCGTTCACCCCGGCCCCACCGCAGCAGGAGGACCCCGAAATGAAGCGCCGTACCCTCGTCGGCAGCATCGCGGCGGCTGCCGCAGCAGCAGCCGCGCCCGGCGCCGCGTCACCACGCCGTATCGGCATGAGCGACGTCAACCGCCTGAACAAGCGCTTCGCCGAGATCATCGCCAGCGACCACCGCCACGGCGGACAACTCGGCATCGAGCAGCGGGCCGCCGCCCTCGCCGACGAGGCGCTCAACCTCCAGAACGCGGGCAGCGCCACCCAGCGCGTACGCAGCAACCTCTACGCCTCAGCAGCCGCCTTCCGCTCCTCCGCGATGTGGGCCGCCATCGACGGCCGGCGCTACGACGTGGCCAAGGCACACATGCGCGAGGCCCAGGCCCTCGCCGAGATGTCCGGCGACCAGGCGATCAAGTTCCGCATCTGGAGCCACGCTGGCACCATGTACCGGCACATGGGCCGTCCCGCCGACGCGTTCGCCGCCAACGACGTCGCCCGCAACCTGCACCTCACACGCCGAGACCCCCTATTCGCATCCCTCGGCCTAGCCCGCCAGGGCGCCATCCACGGCGCAGCACAGGACCGCACCGGCACCCGCCGAGCCTTCGAGCAGGCGCAGGACGCCATGCTGCGCGCCGACCCCGCCGACTACCGGCCGGTGTGGATGCTCGCCTTCTACGACCAGGCCGAACTGGACTCCCTGGCCCTCTCCGCGCACTTGGCGCTCGGCGACTACTCGACCGCCGAGTACCACGCCCACCGCTGCATGTCGGCCCTCAGGCCCCACATGATCCGTTCCCGGGCCATCACCACCACCCGGCTCGCCCACGCCCAGCTCGCACAGGGCGCCCCCGACGCCGCCACGGCGACCGCCATGAAGGTCCCCGCCGAGGCCGCCACCCAGCACGCCCGGGTCACGCGCATGCTGCAGGAGTTCGGGGCCGCGCTCCGTGCCACCGCGCCGGGCAGCTCCAGCGTGCAGACCTGGACCGAGCACGCCGCCACCTGGAGGATGGCCGCATGACCACGGCACCGGCCATCGAACTGCGCACCTTCACCACTCTCGACACCGCCCGCGGCGATCTCCTCGACGTGTACGCCGACGTACGCGCCCCACTCCTCCACCTGCCGAACTACGCGGTCACCGCCTTCGGCGAACGCCTGGACCGGCACAGCACCGAGCCGGGCTTCACGGCCGTCCTCGCATACGCGGACGGGCATCCGGTCGGCTACGCCTACGGCAACACCATCAAGCACGGCGACCGATACTGGCAACGCACCAACCCGACGCCGGCGGACAAGTACACCGAGCGACCAGCCATGGCCCTGAAGGAGATCGGCGTCCGACCGACCTGGCGGAAGACCGGCACCGCCAGCCGTATCCATGACGCCCTCCTCGCCATCCACGACGAGCCGTACGTGACGCTCATGGTCAACCCGGCCGCCGGGGACGGAAAGGTCCACGCGCTCTACGAGTCGTGGGGATACGAGGACATCGGAAAAAGCCAGCCATCACCGGCCTCACCGGTCCTTACCGTGATGATCCGCGACACCCGCTGACCTGTCAATCCCCTGGTTGCGTAGAGACTTTGGTTATGCAGCCCGGCCTTCCTGATCGGTCCGCGCTCGCGCCTTCTGGATGATCCGTTCGAACTCGACGGGTGGCTTCCCGCCGGCCGCGCTGTG
>Ga0307514_10006258_pt1 | contig 10425 bp, 14 predicted proteins | sample 16_EM_MG_FD_203088 | JGI IMG/M metagenome (GOLD analysis project Ga0307514, IMG submission 203088) | Populus trichocarpa ectomycorrhiza microbial communities from riparian zone in the Pacific Northwest, United States - 16_EM | ecosystem: Host-associated > Plants > Roots > Unclassified | place... | reverse complement strand
TCATCTTATGAATTCACGGTCGGCTTTTTGAATATAGTTTGAGCTTGATACGAAGTCTCTAATTCCTGGCTTAGAGGCCTGTAGCATCCCTCCAACTGCTCTGGTAAGTTTTGGAAGTCCTCGAAAAACGAAACCTTCAAAAAGGCGCTATTCCTCATACAGTTTAATGCTTTTTGGCCTCAATTCTACAGACAACTATGCCTCTCCACGGCATCTTACCTAGCTACAAAAATCAGAGAAGGGATAATCTGGTTTCCTCTTAAATCTACAATTTTTTTCATGCGATTACCTTACAAACTCGGTTTTTAACATTTTTTGCATAACGGTCACTTTTGGTGTGATTTCGCATTTTACCGCTGTATGTCCACTGGCTGTAGGATAGTAGGTACCCTGATCGCTGCCAAGACAAAGATATCGTATATATACCATTGAATTTGAGGTGTTCCTGGACCTCTAAACCCATTGGGGCCTGATCTCGTGCCCAAACCGATTCACACTTCGGGTATGAGACCTGGAACCCTGCTCCCTGTTCTCGTACCCAGACTACGGTATCGCTCGTGACTCTGTCTTACTGACATATTATGTACACCCCAATACGGAGTATAATATACCTTACCGTAATTGGCTCTATAAGGGAGCCCTCTCGGGACAGGAGGTTTCTCAAAGTAGTTCTCCTATACAAATCCTGGTGTCAAAATAGTCTCATACAGACCCCCAACTCCGAGGTGTCAAAAATATAGGTTCCCCTCATGCAAATTTTGTTTCTAAAGCTGCTCCTCAAGTTCATGTTATGCCTTGTTCTCGTGCCCAGCCTGTATATTATACCCTTGGTAAAATGTTATGCCTCCCAAAATCAACTCCAGGCTCTGTGGCTAAGGGGCGGCTTTACAATACTGTGAGTTACTGTACCTCTCTCCACTGAGCGAAAGTTTCTGTCGAGTCTGCCGAGTCCTGGAAGCAGTATTAACTATTCTGACAAAATCGGTTCCCCATCCCCTTGTACTGCTCCTTCATCCACTGAATGACATGCCTAGTGAAATGAGAAAATCGTGGACGCGGCTAAGCTAGTGGTTTTTGTGTGATGAGTCCCCTGAGTAGCGTGTACCCTATACAGATAATTTTTAATTTTTTTAGTAATCATTAATCACTATGGTGATGGACTGCAGCTACTGGGTGGCCCGATGCAGCCTCTCTCTCCCCAGGGCCAGTCCCTGCCCTCCTCGCTATGATATCTACACGAAAATTACAAAAGAAACTCGTACACCTGTTCGCACCACCTCTCATCGTCCCACATCTGCTCACTGAACCTCTCTCTTCCATCTCCTACCCACGGACATTGCTCAAGATGCGCCGCATTCTACGGCGCCTACCCATCACATACGTACCGAGAATCATCCGTCTTCCCTATCTCCCAGAGCCACTGCCGTTACGGCCCCTTGCCCGTCACCAAGTACACCAGTCCCTTTATCGCTCTGGGGTGTATCGGGAATGCTTGTCGAATGCCCGCCGGCGTCGCTACCTCCTGCTTTTGCAATCTCCATCCTATCTCAACCTCCTGCTTCGCCCTCCTGTCTGCCTCCTCATTCCCTCCACACCCTGATGTCCCTTCACCCACATCAGTGTCCTCGGCCTTTGCTGCATTTGCATCTTCAGGGCTTCCTCGATCCACGAATGCGGGGCCGCGAACTCTAAGTTCCATATTCTCTGGATCATCCCCTGGCCATCTAATGCCACCCTATCGTATTTTTTTTAAAAATTAATCGCATTTATCCTATCTAAAATATGGGGATGGACTGCCCCTCCTCCTATGATATCATCACTCCCATCGCTTCTGCGTCTGCTACGGTGGCCCACGTGCCCAGATACAGGCCCCTCGTTTATCCTACACAGATATGCATCAGGGTCGTCTTCGTGTTCAGTTAAGAACCGTGACAAAATTACATCTTCCGCCGGCGTGAATGCTCCACCACTCTTCTGAACGCTTTTTTGTTCATTGGGCGATGTCTCGCCATAATATGTATATCGATTGACCTTTTCTAAGTGATCATTAATCGCATTCAGCCTGTTGCCCTGCGACCTCGCTCGAACAGCATCCATGATCTCTCCTTCAATTAGAGTGCTGTTGGGGGAATACTGAATACACCGCAGCACATCGGCACCCTTATTATTTCGCATTTTGGGGTTCGCCCCTCCTTCCAACAATAGCCTAATGACTTTCAAATGCCCATACTCTGCGGCCTGCATCAGCGGTGTATGTCCAGTTATGTGGCTTTGCTTGTCCACATGAGACCCACAAGAAAGTAGGAAATTGACAACATCTGCATGCCCGCACCGTGATGCATGGTGTAAGGGAGTGTAACCGTCAGCGTCTTCTGCGTTCAACAGACCCTGGTACCGAGTACATATGGCCATGACATGTTGCAGATGTCCCCTTTCAGCTGCAGATTTCAAGCGGTTTATTCGCTCGCAGCGGTTTATTCGCTCCCTCTCAAGCTGCTCAAGCTGCTCAAGAAGTCCCATGCTTGGGGCGCGGAATGATCCCATGCTTGGGGCGTGTAATGATGGAGACTCATCATCGTCAGGTTGTTTTAGGTCTAACACCGGGCCCAGTACACTCAACACTGGCGACAGTCCACTCTCACGGGCTGGGTCCGGCTTGGGTTCGGGGGGCGATGTTCCCTCTGAGTTTCTCATTTGAAGTTGAGCATCGGTATTAGTGTTCTGAACCTCCAACATCTGTCCCTTCTCTAGCTCCCTGTCTTCATACCCAATCTCTGGAAGTGCGAGCAAGGCAAATCCCTGCATATGCCGGCTCAGATGTTTTCTCCTGATGGCTAGGGCTACTGTTTCCCCACAGAACTCACAAGCTTCAGGTGGGGCTTCGGCCTGCCCACAGATTTCTACCATTGCCTCAAGAGCATCAGTCCCGGCGATGTCCTTGTGCACTGTGAGGAGGTGCTCCTTAAACTCTGAGGCACTAGCGAACGGTCGCGGGCAGGTTCCACAACGCCACTCCTTAGGGTGCGTGTGAAGTTCGTGGTCACACCAGTCATGCTTACTCTCAAATAATACATCCTGACTTTGACAGTCTTTGTGCATGCAGATGTAAGGTCGGAGGTCTCCATACACATGTTTCCTGTAGCAGCAGTTAGCGTATTTGTCGCCTAGTTACGAACCACATTACCCTGAACACGTATGGATGTATAAACCGATGTATATATGACTTTGACTTACTTCCAGGAACGCATGTTATCGAGGGTGATCAACGTAAAGCAGTAGGGGCACTCAAATGGCTGGCCGCTGTAGGCTGCATTAAAGTTGGGGGGTGGTGGAACGTGAGCGTGAATGGTCGTTTGTTGGGTTGATGTTGGAGAGCCGTCGTGGCCTGCGTCTGCAGACCTTCTATCATGAATCTCAGGCCGCATCTCATTTGGTATAACGGTAGATAGAGTTGTCCGTGGCTTCAACTCTGTACACGGTCCTTCGGGCGGAACTGGGTAGGCATCACTCAGTTCGTCGTGGTTTACTATCTGATGTGTAGTAGGAGGCCCTAAATTGTCCTGTGGTGGAAGGTCAACAAAGCGAGCTAATTTATCATGGTGCAGCTGGTAATATCTGAGAAGCTGTCTTCGCTTTGTATTTGCTTTTTTTAGGCGTTCCAGCAGGTAACCCGGAACCCGTGGAAAGTGTTCTGATATATGTTTGATATCTCGGGATTCCAAGTGAGAAACGTCGATAGATGCTAACTTGCGTAGTCTATCTGGTGGGACAGGGTTTCGTATGGCAATGAATAGCCTATACAGGCATGTAATGATGTGCGAGATATCATTTACCAGAGACATAAAGTCATCAACTTGCAGCGAGCTAATAGAATCGGGTGGGACATCTGTGGGGTCATTTTCAGCAGAAAATTGCGATTTGTTGGGACGCTCGGAGATGCCATATCCTGCCAAATTTAATACTGCACCACCCTGTTAGCTGGGTGGTTGTAAAAAGGGAGTCTAAATGAGGTAGGTAGAATAGCGAGCTTGACCTTCTTCCAATTCCGAATTTAGTTCTTCTAAAAGCTCCGAAATTTGCTCATGAATATCTGGTACCTCACGCAAACGATGATCAAGGGAAAGTAGTCCAGTCTGGTGTGCACCGGTGTTCCCAGCCCACACCCGCAATTTTCCTAATTCCGTTGACAGGGTAATGATCGGGAACAGCCGCTTGCCAGATCCTTTTTGATTTAGATATTCCAACCAGTTGTGAAGTTGAGTAAAGGAACGGATACACTGATTATAACGTGATCGGATTGAGACTCGAGGCAGAACAGGAGTTTGAACCTCTTCAACCTCCATATCAAGGGTCACCGAAAACTGTCACGGTATTTAGCGTCTGGCTGAAGAGTTATCGAATTCTTCCCAGGGAGGAGATGATCTATATCTAGGTCCGTGAGAGACGTAAGGTAAATCTCATGTATTGAACGTATCCACTAAGATCCTTGCTACCACTTACCCCGCCATATGCATGATCAACCCCACTTTGACTGTTGCTATTAGCGACGGGGAGCTGAAGTCTCTCAATTATTATTTTCATATTCGTTTACTCGTGTTCTGGGCAACGTTGTTCACCATGGTCACTGGTGTGGAAACAGCAGGTCTTGTGTTGGCAGTATCCCCAATCATCCTCGATCGTCTCGAGTATTATATCAATGCTGTGTCTGGAATGGAGGGGATGCGCAACTATGAGGTTGTCCTCAAGCAGCTAGAACGCGAGGTTAAAGCTGAGATGACCATCTTCAAAAATAGCTGGAATCGTCTGCTGCAGCTAGCCGGAGAGAATTTAATATCTGGGACGACCAGGACTTCGAATTCAAAGACGACACAGCTGTCTCCCCTGGACCCGGACTCCATCTCAAGCATCGTTGATCTCTGTGAGGAGCTCATAGATATTTTGGAAGAGTTGAAGCGTAAGTTTGAGAAATATGAGAGAACAACGGTATGTTCTTCATCTGGAAGTGCTCATATACCAGGTATTGACAGTACATGTTGTTTAGGCCGGATTCTCAAAGATGCTACGCGTCGCCTGCAGTCTTACCAAAGAATACCGCAATGACAAACTGTCACGAATTCATCGATTGAATGAAAATCTGGATAAACTTGTGAATGGGGTACAATTTCATTTATCGTTTAGGAAGACACATACAAAGGTGGTCAATGCCGCTGAGCATTATAAAAGAATGCGTGACCATGCAAAGGTGATTCATGATGCTCTCAAGGAGAAGCTGGAGGCATCTGTTTGTCGCTGTAACGTATGTAGCATTCCTCTAGTTGAAGCATTTTGTCCAGTTACATTCCCCTTTGCTGACTGCCATGGTGCAGCACCACACTGCAAATCTCCGGTTGCAGATGAGATATTTTAATATTGAAAACCCTGACAACGACCCTGAGTCTGATCCTTTGTCAATCCGGTTTAGTGTTATTTTTGCAGTTGGGCAGGAAGAGAGATGGCGAAACTTTGAGCTTGAGCGGATAGGGAGCTCTGGGGTTGCCCCTCAGTGCCAACTACAGCTGATCGTCACTGATCAAATAATTTCCTGCTTTTGCTCACGCATTCACACTGCAAAAGAGGCATATTGCTGTCTCGGAATTATAGTAAGCAGTAACGCGCGGAGACATCGGGTATGGGTTCCCAAGAACCCACTATCCATTCCGAGCCGAGGGAGGGCCATGACGCTTGCCAGCATGCTGCATGACCTGAAACCTGAGGTAGCACCTACTCTGGAGGAGAGGCTCAAACTTGGAGTGAGACTTGCTTCGTCTGTATTGCAACTGCACGACACAGAATGGCTGAACGAACGGTGGAGCAAGCAGGAGATATGGTTTATCCAGGAAGAGCCATGCCAGAATCCAGTTTTGAGGTACCCTCTGGTACGTCGGGCATTCCAACCAGGCGAGGAAATTGAAGCACCACCGGGAACTCCTATTGGCGCCTTGGTTGGCCCTTGGAACACCAGCCTCTTTGCCCTGGGGATAACTCTGATCGAGTTATGGGATTGGAAAAGCCTGGAAGTAAAGGATATAGGTGAAGCGTGGAGGTGCTTTTTAGGGTTGAAAGGGAGAGCACCTGCAAGCTTTATTGATGTTGTTCGACGATGTTTCAGTAATTTAGATCACACTGAGACTCAGCTTCACTTAGATGACTTCAAGAACACAGTATACTTGAAGATTGTTCTGCCTCTGGAGGACACGCTCAAGTGGTTTTGTGGTAAGGATAACATTGGTCAAATATTTGAAGAATATTCAGCTTAAGACCCTGTCTCACTCGAGGCAACTAGGCTGATGTTGGGCTACGTGCAGAATTAGCATAGTGGTGAAGTAAAGATAAGACTTGGGTTTTTTTCAAAATATTTTTTTAAATACTCATTACTCGTGTGCACGATGGGGCTTAGGGGCAAGTGTACATATACTATAGTAGTACTCCATACTGTACCTGGAATTTAGTAATTTTTGGAATTTCCACGTATACACTAGACTCTTGGTATGACCATGTAATTGAGTACATACATAGCTATGTAGATACTCTGTTTTTATATCAAAGATATTCTCATGTACAACATGTGCTGGATGTGTGGATGGGTATCTTACTTACCATACCGATTGTATCCTAGTATTATCATGCAACAGATCATGACCAGGATAGGCAAACAGATCAGAGTCGGCACCAAGGTCCTCCCCACGTGAGCGCCGCAAAAGGGAGGTTAATGAGGTCTGTAGGACACAAGGCGGGTTGAAACATGTACGGGGTTCGTGTACATCAATCCCAATTTGTATTGGGAATGAGACTCCAAAGCTTGAAACGAAGGCACATCCAATTGACCTGAAGGTTTGTATGAGGTCTGTACTCGGGGGGTACCTATATTATTCCGGGACCCTGGACTTCTCCAGGATAAAAATTCGTAACAAATTTCAAAATAGCATCTGGGGAAGGATAGGTCAGAAATTACCTAATTTCGCCAGAAATTAAGTTTCATTATATTGTTAGCGTCACATTTTGAGATAGTCTTGATATTGGACTTGTTTATATCACACTTGATTTGGAAAGACATTCTCATTTCTTGGGCTGGTAGGTAGCCAACATCATTTTTGGCCTTGACAAGTTAATTTATATTTCGTCCGGTTGATTTTTTCTCACCACTTTTATTCACAATAAAAACCGATTTCTTAAGAAAAATTGGCAGAGGTAGACCTCGCGGACAAAAGGAATATTGGATACGCATTTGCAACCCTAGATACCACGAGGCATCTTAAGTAGCGCTCACAAGGATGTACAAACAAATTTTTGTACTGCAGTGCCCCCTTTTTATTTATTTATTTAAGCAATCATTAATCACATTCAGTCTATGTAGACTATGGTGATGGACTGCAGCTCCCGGGTGATCCCAGGTGGCCTCTCTCCTCCCTACGGGCCAGTCCGTCCCCCCCCCCCCGTCTAGGTTATCTATAAAATAAACTCCAAAACCTGCTCGCACCACTTCTCATCCCTCCACATCTGCTCCACCGACCTTCCTATCCCATCCGCGACCCACGGGCATTGCTGTAGATGGGCAGCGTTTTGCGGCGTCCATCCATCATATACGCACCAAGGCTCCTCAGTCTTCCCCATTTCCTTCAGCCACTGTCGTTGAGGGCCCTTGTCCGTGACTATGTATACTCGTCCTTTAATCGCCCTCGCTGACCGGTGCTTGGGAGCCTTGGGATGTATCGGGTATTCTTGTTTGATCCCTGCTGGCGTCGCGATGTCGAAAGTTTGATTTGCGGGTTAGTTTTGGTGCTTGCGTGAGTGGGATTCGAGCCCGGGACGGCGTATTTAGGCTGACATCACCCTCGCTATAATCGAAAGGCTGTTCATATAACCTGGCCTCGTTGCGAATCATAACCACACTTTCAGCAATCCTACGATCATTACCATCGCAGAAGGATTCGGATTTGGGGCAAAGCAAGCCCCCCTCGTGGAAGCTGGAGGTCTCAAAAACCGTTCGCCGATCGCGCTGATTGAGTCGATTGACCTGCTGCTTGACCCGCTGCTCGGTCTGCTTCTCGTCCCGCTGCTCGACTTGCTCGACCCGCTGTTTGAACAACTGCCCGACCCGCTGTTTGAACAGCGCGTCCTGCTGCTCGATATGCTTGGACCGCCGTTTGGCCTGCTCGGGCATGGACTATGCGAGAAGTCTTCGATGTTGGTTATGCAGTACACAGGCTGGAAGAGGAGGGCAAGCGGCGCAAGAAGTGGAAACAAGGTTATCGCGGTGCAGGTCCCCTTAACCCTATGGATGAAGAGGAGGATGAGTACGCTAGCGAAGACGAAAACGCAGAGCGGAGCAAGGTCCCGAGGCAAGCTTGTCAGGGGACTCAGCCGAAGTAGGGACATATAGAGCAGACACTAGAAGGGACACTAGAGGGTGACGGGCCTTGGCAGATAGACGGATAGATAGAGTTCATGTTCCTTCCGAACATCAGAGAATCATCATCCAATATAAGCTTTTCAACGTCTGTGTACATTTAGGCTTTGTCCTCCTACAAAGCTGGTAACCATGCAGCCGACGACGTGGCAGAGTCTCTGAAGAAAACCAATCTAGCAGGATCCCATCACCAAACGTCACAAACACATCAACAGCAGAAGCAAGCCAGGGTGGAGCAGCACAGGAAAGTGGAGTCGGCGGTGCAAAAGACTAGGAGGAAAAATGGTCCGTTTGAGTTGAGTTTGGATAATGCAACACTATTAGGGAGGAGGAAGAAACCCGGTAATGAACATGACCGTGGGGATACCGTGATGGTGGAGCAGCCAGTTTATGTTTCTTGAAATCTGGGTTTTGAAGCGGACATCTTCCAGGTTTCCCTTTTCATCTTTTCCATGTAAATCTGTTTGGGTTGCATATATGATATCTCTCCATTTCTCTCCCTCACTGTTATTTTATTCGCCTTTATGCCCTCTCTGCTGATTCTTGTTCTTGAATTTGTTTGGTTTGGGTACGGTTTTAGCTTATAAGATGTTGTGTTTTTGATTCATGGGATAGCTAGCATACATTGTTTGTTCCATGCAAACATATATATATATACGTACGGATATAATATACTCCTGCGTATATGCAGACATAGGCATTGGAATCTTCCAAGCTCGAGGGTCGGGGGCCGAGACTATGGAATCTTGTGCTAATCGAAACTTAGGTACCAGCGAAGATGGATCCATGCACTGCATAGTACATACAGTATATACACATGTACATAAGTACTTTTTAGTTCGACTACTTTAATTATTTACTACCTACTTCTCATATGTGAGCCCGTCAGAAGTAAGGTATTAGGTGCTGGTATATATACGAAACCGCCAGCTGGCACCACAAATTTCAATATCTTGAGAAGCTACATCACATAATCTAGTGGCCACACATCAGTCTCCCTACTTGATCTATTCAAGATATACCGTACCTACACTCGCTAGACTTTCCAACGTAAAAAAAATGCTGCAATAACCCATTGACATATTAAAAAACTTCCAAGGGGTGGGGTAGACAGACGCATGAATGACCGAATAGGACCTGTGACAGACAGAATAACCTGAAGAGTGTGCTTTTCCTCCCCAAAACCTACTATACCGGGTTTTTGCGGCTTTGTTCTGCATTTGGCTTTATTGCCCCATGATATAGCCCGCCCATAACACCTGGGTTTTCACCCTCCACCTTTTTAGTTTCCGCGCCCTTAATAGCTGTTATTTAAACTCCTCTCCCACTCCACCAACTCCCCCAACGCCGCCCTTGGCAACGTATCCCTCGGTACCCAACTCCTAAACGGCACACCCGAGATCGGATTCACCAACATCCCCGTACTCAACAAATTCTGCAGAATAAAATAAGTGCCCTCTGGGTTTAAAAATGTCCCCAGTACAAAACTCCTCCTAAACCCCGCCCTTGTCAACGCTGGTTCCGTAGGCGTCGTATTAAGATGATCAACTTGCCACGGAAACACCCTATCCGATAAGCTTGTCCGAAGGCTTGGTGATGGGATGAGGATATATTCCAGTCCCAGGCGAGAGTATATCCTTGATAGAGTCGATGCAGGGGCTAGGTAGGAATTATCCTTCTCAACCATTCCCATTGCTCGATAGAAGCGGGCTAACTTTGTTGCTTCTAAAACCTCAAATTCCACTCTCTGCTCTCGAGGGACTGCAGAGTCTGACGCTAATATCCCCGCCCCAGGCCCAGCAGGCCCAGCACCGCCAGGCGCACTGCGGCTAGTCGTAGTATACAGCCTGGAGGATTCCGGGGCAGAACTGTCACCCCCACTACTCACCGAGCTTGAGCTCATACTGGCAACACTCGCTTCCCCAACTCCACCTCCTGGAGGTGGGTTGTAATGCTTGTGTATAAAGTTGAAAATCGCA
>Ga0307514_10006257_pt1 | contig 10426 bp, 17 predicted proteins | sample 16_EM_MG_FD_203088 | JGI IMG/M metagenome (GOLD analysis project Ga0307514, IMG submission 203088) | Populus trichocarpa ectomycorrhiza microbial communities from riparian zone in the Pacific Northwest, United States - 16_EM | ecosystem: Host-associated > Plants > Roots > Unclassified | place... | reverse complement strand
CAACATCAAAAAGAAATTCTTCTCCGCCCAATAGCTAAGCCCAAACCCCACTGCCGCCAGCCCTAGCAGCAACACCTTGAATTTTCCACTCATCCAAGTCAACTGCATCACCTCCATTACCCAACTCCCAGGATACACCACCATCCACGTACTCACCCCCAATGCCGTCATCACCGTCCCCACAAACAACACATTCCTACTCATCTTCTCCCGATACGGTGGCCCCACACTCAACACCACTGCTGTGAGGATATACTGATAACAACTGACTAGAAACAGTGCTGTATTCTCACTATTCGCAAATTGCGATTTATCGATTCCAATTATTGGAGGAATGTACCAGGGCTGTGATTGCACGGCTGTGAGGACAACTAGTTGCAGGGTGAAAGCGAGGATGATTTGGCCGAGAAGGGGGGTGAGGACTTTCCGGGAGACGAGGGATGCGGTGGGGCGCTTGGGGCAGAGAGTTGGGTACGGGGCGGACCAGCCCATAAAGACAGCGATGGGAAGTATGAGAAAGAGGTCGATAAAGAGGAACTATTGATTTCAGTTTAGCAATACTGCATGGGTAAGCACTGAAAGGTGCAGGGCGTAGACATACCTGTAAATCCCCCAAATTGCTCGCCTTCCGATACAAAATACTCACCGTGGTGAACTGAATTGCGCTGTACAAACTCATATACTTGAAGCAGCTAAAGCTTGTAACCAAACTCGCTCTTCCCTCCCTGATTACCCTCGGTACACACGAAATGTCAAACACCCTGCTCGTGAATGGCGCGGCAACAGATGCTTCTGCTTCAGACAATGAGATACCCACATCTGCTGCCTTAAGCGCGCCGCAGTCGTTGGCCCCGTCACCACAAAAGCCCACGGTGTAGTCTATGCTTTGCAGTTTCTCGACAAGCTCGTGCTTTTCGTCAGGAGACATGCGCGCAAAGACTTGCCCGCAAATGAGCATCTATAACAGAGGGCGTTAGATACTGCGGATTCGTGGAATTGGGAATGGGAGGTAGTTACCCTGTGTAGAACTTCCAGTGGAGCAAAGTCAATAATCCACCGGAATACATCCCCACTAACCGCCAACGAGTAATTCTTCAAGTCCGAAATCACATACGGATTACCGCCTGCTAGTGGTTCCAAAGGCCGAAGTGTATGCTCATCAAGCATAACATCCGGGTCATTCACACTCTCCCAATGGAGTCTTGCGTGCGGAGACAACATATTACCTATCACCAAACATTAGTTCACTAGTCAATCAAGCTTCCACGGGTCTCACACATACTACCTTCAGCAAAATGTGGCACAAAGACATGCGCAGTCTCACTAACCAAATTACACTCCCTCGCCACACTAATGGCCGTCAAGATATTATCCCCAGTACACATAACTTGCCTAATCTCCGCCCTTGCCAACTCCCTCAGTGCACCCGCCGTCTGTGGCTTGAGCTTATTCTCAAAGATAATGAACCCCGCAAAGGCAAGTCCGCTTTCTGCGTCAATGCGCTTCATCTTCTGCGCGCGTACCCAGCTTAGTTTCTGGATGTGCTTCGTAGCGCAGGCAATGACTCGATATCCGCGGTGCGTGTAGTGCGCTAGGGTTTCATGGTAATCCTCCGGGAATGACTCTGGTACACAAATGTCGGGCATACATTCAGGCGCTCCCTTGACGTAGATATCTGCGCCTTGTACCTTGAACTGCTTCACAATAACACTAGTTCTGCGAAGCTGTGATACAAATTCGAACGATTTCGTGATTCCAAGCTCGACCAGCTGGTACACAAGGTACGTATTAGCTTTGTCCCTGAAAAAGGGGTCTACAATCCCTCACCTGATTCGGGGCTTCGGTACTGATGCCCATGTCCTGCAATGCACACTGGCTTGGCGGTGGCCTCACAATGGGTGGTGAAAATTTGGACTGCTGCACCTCCTGCCCATCCCTACCCACACTTTCCTGCCTAGCCTGAGTCTGCTCTCCTTCAGAGTAAATCCACCCCGTGAATCCAAACATTTTCTGGTCCAATGGATCTCCAACCAGCTCGTCGTCAACCAAGCGGAGGGAATGGCAAGTAGTCATTGTATTAAAGACTGCGTGGCGAAGGTCTGAGCTACTCGACCTATTAGTGGCCTGCATGGCTTGGGCATCGCTTAGCAGTTCACCGAATGTGTGGGTATTCTTGTCCACGACTCGGGCTCCTAGGACATCAAGACCATCTTCAGTTAGAGTACCAGTTTTGTCGAAACAGACAATGTCAAGCTTGCCACCAACATTTACCCTGAAGCCTGGTCAGTGATATACAAAAGCATATGGGAGGGCACTACCTCTGAGGACTGATACAGTAAATTTTCTTCTTTTTGAGTCGCGAGAGAGCAAAGTTTGTTCCAATCGTCAGCGTTGCCGGAAGTGCTGGCGGAACAACAATAGTGATGAGATCCAATGCCCTCACGAAAATCAAGTGCCATGGCAGCTAAGAACGCCGTCAGCATTACTCCCAAGAACTCCAGCACTATTATACCCACCCCCAACCGAAGAAAGTTGATAAACGATGCCACAAATCCACACGCCGCGATTACCGCCATAACCCCAATATAGTAAAACGAATCCCGGTAAAACTTGAACCCAGAAGGCTTTGGGAAGAGCATAGATCGCACCAAAGCACCCTTCGTGGTATTGAATCCTGTACGGACAACCATCGCCAATCCAGCATCTCCTCCGTCTTGCGGCTTTCTAGCCCGCACGATTTTAGTACCCGCGAACAAAAAGTATTTTGCATGGTCCGGAATTACGGTGGAGGCTCCAAGGTTGATATTCTCAAGTGCCTCGCTTGTACAGGGAGCTTTTGACACGGGAATGGACTCGCCTGGTGGCTGTTAGTATATTTTCTCAAGTGTCAGGGTGAAAAGTTAGGGAACTACCAGTCAACATGCTCTCATTCACAATGCAGTCTCCGGTCAAGAGCAGACTATCACAGGGAAATTGTGATAAAGACGGGTCAGTGACCTCGAAAACATCTCCTGGGACCAGGTCTTCGGAGGATACGTAGCTCCCTGGGTCAATTCAGTACATATTCCTGGTAATATAGATTTGATGAGTACAAACAGAAGCCACTACGCAGAACTCGGACATCGCACACAAATCGGGATACTTCACGGAGGCGTCTCATTGTCTGTACACCATGTTAATATCACACAAAAGCACAAAGGGAAATTCATCAACTAACCGTCCTAGTTTCTACCAACGTACTACCTATGCTTATAGCGGATATAATAAAAATGCACACCGCATAATAGTAATACTCGTCCACAGACCACAGAATCAAACTCGCAATTTGAAACACATAAAATGGGTGGAATGCCTATATTTAATTCATTACCCAATTTAGCTATTATAATCCTGAAGCCCAATAGTAGTAAGGCAGGGAGAGCAACATGCCTCATCTATCAATAGCTGCATAACCGTCTTTTCCTCTATATCTATCACATTTTTACCAAATGCCAGGCTACGTAGCTCTTTGTCTTCCCCTTCTACCCCGCGCCTTAGTTTCCTGACACTGGTCCAGGCGGGGTCTTTCCAGCTGTTGTTCATGACGAATTTGTCTAGTATGGGGTGGTAGCAAAACCGAATGTATCGATAGTCTAGGTGGCGGAGGTATGGTATAACTGGGTCATCATCCTCGTCCATGTCGTGGCTCGCTGGTACCACTGACGAAGCTCCAAATACCGTCGAAAGTGATTGCCCATATCGATGCTTGCCGACTTCATGTATGCTGAGTTCACCCCATTGGTTCTAGGGAACGGTCAGCGCATGGGTTGACCCACGGTATCTCAGCGTGATCTCATACCTCTACAACAATCCAGTCGCAGCTTGCCAAAGGCATGGGCTTCCCAATGAGGCCTATCCGCCATCTTGGTACCCATTTCAGGATGAGATAGCCAATTCCGAAAGTCATAACTGACAACACCATCATTACCAAGGTCCCTATTCTGCTAGTAGTGTACCCAGCAGCAACAATAGTAAGATCCTCGGTGACAATATAAATCTTCTGCGTCATCCTCCTTGCGCCCCGATAGCCACTATCTGACTTGATAGACTCCCTCCGCTCCAGCAGTGGATCCTCCACTGAATCCCTATGCAGCTGCGATGATTTGCGCCGTATGGACCTACTTTCGGAGATGCCAGCTTCAAGATCCGCCTCTGGCGACCCATATCCATATCCATCCTCCTGCTCCTCGTCAGCAAGTGCCTGTTCATGATGCTGCTGCTCACCATTCATTTCTTGGAAGAACTGGAAGCTGGATATCGACCCTGTCCTAGACCTCCGGCGATGTGCAAATGACGAAATACTCGAGGGAAGACTCTCTGGGACTGGACCGGAAAAGACCTAAAAGGCTCACATCAACCTAGGGAACTATAGAATTGCTTGGGCACAGAATGTACCTCGTGCTGCGCCATCTCGACATCGCTGTAGAAACTCGCAGTGCTGACATTGGAATCCCGTCTGACATGATGACGACGAAATTCCGCAGAAGCTCTGTCAACGCGTCCTCCCAGGGGAGGGGAGCGTATGGGTTCAGCCATAGTGCCGATAGGTTGATATCTAGAGCTTCAATACAGCGGAAGGTTGACGTTCGGATGAACAGTGAATGCTACAGTAAGTAGTTGGCAGTGCTATCGGAGCAGCATCCAAGCGGGAATTTGTAGCTGGTGCAAGTTGTGATATTAGAGAGGTTTTACTACTTTTCACGCTAGATATCTCGCCCATGTAACCCGCCTCAAAAAACAAAAAAAGATCCTTGTATATAACCACCAACAAGATACTCCGTATATTCCATGGATATCTCTCATCCTATCTCTCATTAGTAATCATCAACATGTCTTCATACTCATACCTATATTCATACATATATTCACGGTAGTCTGGTTGGCACAACACCCTCAAACGGACGTCAAACTAGCCCTTAAACCAGCGAGATTACTTGGCGCTGGCTTGGTATAAATGATGTGCGTCAACCTTTTATCACATTAGCACCAGCGAAGACCATCAAACGTGTTGGATAGACAGTTAATATAGCACGCAACAATCTCTGACTTGGGTGCTCGTACAAAAGTCAAGCAGTAACTGATCGATCATACGCTAGACTAAGACGATAAAAGGTCTAGGATGTCTACAAACGGAATTATCGGTAGGTCTTCATCCAGGAAAGTTGTGGAAATTGACAAGCAATCCGTACGTAGACACTAAATGAATATTATGTTTCTAGGCTATATCGTTAAACATCCAAGGGCATGTGCTACTCGGCGGTCTGGGTCTCTTGTGGAATGAGCGTAGTGGTCGTCAAGAAATCAAAGATTTTAGGCCCAAACTCGACTGTAGCAGCCGAGCTTAAACTGGAATCTCAACATACCCAGTCGATTGTGTTGGGGACAGCGTATGCTACAATGAAAGCTATTTCTGGAGAGAAGAATATGACAAACAAGTGGATGCAACAAATCGAGGCTTGTGTGAGGTCTGGCTGTAAGAGCTGTGATCCTATCAAGGGTATTGCAGTGGTAAGGACAAAAAATGTCAATGGATCCCCTACGGTATCTTAGAAGAGGGATTTTGCATGGTTTCCTATTAAGTAAGCGCAATAGTCCAAAAGTAATACAAGAACAAGCGAGAAGAACAGAATTTCTACTAGGGGCAATTGCCGTTCAAAAATAGGTGGTTGTTCTAGTGAGGTTTGCGTTTGAATTACCACAATAGGCAATACGCACTCGGCACCCTTGATCCTGAGAAGGCATATCGTGAGTTTTAGACTGTTCTGATAAGAATTGATGGAGTGGTAGTCGGTGCAAGAGGGGGGGCTAGGTATTTGGTTTAAATTTGTTTATAAACACATGGTTAGCATGGCAATATTGGAAGTTGTCAGGTTGCCATGGCAACTTAACAAGAATCCTAAGAAAGCTAGTTGCAAAATCCCTCTATATAATAGGTAACACAAAGACACACCACCAATCTTTCTCTGGATGTGGAGCGATATGCAGAATACGGAACCAATCCCGAACAAGACGAGTGGGTTGAGCTGTATACCTAGGTACCTACTCTATGTACTCCGTACAGTACATGTAATGTAAGGTGATGACACAGATCTTTAACACAGGGGGCCAACCCTGATCCCCGATCCCTGAGGCCATGTGCGGCAAGTCTGTCGATTCACCAGATCCCTGGGATGAAGTGGGGGTTACAGCACACCGTACGAGCACCTACCATTGGCTACATACCTACATATGTATATATGACTGACCACCTAAGTATATATGACCGGGGCCAACACGCTAGCTATTTCCGAAATCCTGAGATGCTAGGCAAGGAAAGAGATCATTCCAGCCAGATTCATCTATGGAAACAATTACGCTCTACAACATGGCAGCCCTCATGTCCTGCCAAAACCAAAATATTACCCAATATCTCCAGTATACGATATGACCTCCCGCACCCCCCCCCCTCTACCCCACCATATAGGCTGAATATATATCCGGCAGGTGTATGAGGAGGCCTTTATCAAACAGCTATATTCATATTAAAACCGCTCTTATAGCAGCAGCCTACAATACGTACAGTGAAGTAGTATGTTATCAAATAAGCCATTCACCACTGTAAAATGTGCTATTTTGAGAATTCGCTAATTTTCCTTGATTTATGCTACCCTGAACCTCCTGCTCTCAATCCGCTGCAAATATGTATTCATAGTACTCTCGGTCGCCGTGGAGAGGCTTCCAATTGCACCAATATGTCCCCGCATTAAAGACTACCGCCCTCCCCACCGCACCCCTTCTACTACCCCCGTAGGCCGAATATTGAACGGATAGGCCTAAAACTACTAGGGCCTTTACCTAACTTCTATATTCATGTTAACTTAGCAGCGAAGGAGGGGAAGCAGGGTTGGAAGATCTCAACTCGAGGCAATAACTTCCAAATTCACAATTCGAGGGTTTTTATTGAATCAGCCAAATCCAACCAGCGTATGCGCCCCCATCAACCCCCCCTTCTCACGTCCCTCCTCTGGAGCATCCACAGTACCTGTAGGGAGGCCTCCAAAACCTCCAGGAGCCCCAATAAACCCCACATTTTGGGCTTTATGAGTCGCATTCGCCATGGGAGTATGCTGTACATTTCTAGTGCCCTTTAACCCCTTAAGCAATAGGCTGAATGCGAATGGGCACCAGTACAGGGTGCTAGGAGAGCTGCTAGGCTAGATACTAGCTTAGGTGCTATATTGGATTCTATGCTGGATGCTGCTGGACAGTCATCTTTGGTGCTATATTAGATGCTGTTTTCAACCCTGGGTTGGAGATTTAGGGATTTAGAACAGCTAGGCTGGATGTTAAGTTGAACTCGGTGTTAAGGTTGATCATGGGTATATATCGGTACTGTGAGGGGGTCAAAATGCCTCTGAAGAAGCCAGCATACTCCTGTGACTAAAGCGACCCTTGCAGCCCCAAATGGACGGATATTGTTGGATTTCCTCTCGGTCGATGAATAAGCTAGCGTTGAACCAGGAAACCCGAAACGGAATATGAGCGGTGATTTGAGCTCGAGGAAGGTAACCAAATAGGGGAACTAAGAGGTGGATATCCGGAATAGGAAAGCCTTCGGTAAAAAACAATGAGCATATAAGCAGCGGGATCCTGCGAAATGCATTTAGTTTATTCAGGGCATTCATAGTTCCATGAGAAGCACAATTTGTTAGCTGTCAACTAAGCTTCAAATACAAACATAACTTTTATCACTTCGATACAAATCTCCAAAGATTACAAGTTATGAGGGAAGACGTATTGGAGATTTTGTATTGAAGATGTGAAAATATATATTCGCTACTAAGTTATAGGACAGCAGCTTATTGTATAGCTCACGAAAGTATGAATGCTCTAAGGAAAGACCCAGCCGTATATATATGTACATGACAGGTTTTACCCAGATCCGTCACTTATACCAGCTTTTCTCCATTTTGGGCATTAGCGTCTAACTTCCCTTGGTTCTGTCAGGGGGGCGTTCAGGGTAATTCCCAACAGTAATCTTACAGATATTGGAGCTCCTAGAACTTTTAAAGGCCTCTCCGTAGGTGTTAAGGATGGGGTCTAGAAGGGGGAGCTTAAGGGAGCAGAGATAAGGAGGAATTAGTTGATTCAATGAAAATTCTCGAAATTCACAATTTTGCACAGATTAGTGCCTCTCGTTGAGGCCCTCCCGTTTTGCACTCTTGCAGACCCCCGCTCCAGTATTGATGTGGCGTGGATATACATGACAGGTAAAGGCCTGCTAGTAGCCACTGGCTCACCCGCCTGCTAATCGGCCTATACGGGGGGGGTTGGAAGAGGGAGGGGGGGGGTCTTCAGGGAGGTCATATTGCCAGGGGGAATATTAGGTATTAGGTTGATTTTGGTGGGGCGTGAGGGTAATAGAGCGTAGTTATTTCCATAGATCTCAAATTAGCTGGAATGGGCTCTCACCACGTGCTTGCATGATAATTCAGGATTGCCAAAAGCAGCTAGTATATTACTGGGGGATCGAATGACCATGCTCGATCGGGTCTAGGGCCATGGTGGTAATCTGGTTAAGTTTCTGACGATACCTACCTCCTAAGTAGGTAAGTACTGGTAGGTTGATACATTCTTCTTGCCAAACCCTCCCCAATTTCGCCCTGTTCACTTTCAACCATCTTGTGAGCCATGCCTCAAGAAAAAAGTCCGTCTCTATCGTCTCTATCCTCTGTTCCTATCAATATTACTGCTTTTGTAGATTTATTAAGTAATGTACAAACACGGCTCGATACCTATCAGTCAAAGGCAAGGGACGTCCAGGACAATACTATACCCATACTTCGCAGTTTGGTCAAGTTCCTGCCTAGAGATGGGATTTCCAATGTATGCGAAGATATTCTTGGTTGTGGCTCAGATGAGGAACTTTATACTCTTGCTCGACACTTCCTTACTGCCCTCCTTGTTCCTTGTACGTAACACTCTACTGCAGTGAACCAGGAACAGTTGCTGAGTTCCAATAGTCAAATCTCGGAAACAGACACCAAATATTACTCCCTCACCACGGTTTGGTGCAAGAGACGACACGGAAAAGGTTTCTAGTGAGCTTGCTCAAAGTTCCCGCTGCGACCAAGCTTGGATTAACGCGGCATGTCTAGAGCGAGATGGGAATAGATGTGTGGTTACCGGTTCCTACGATTCAGTTGAGGCATTGAAGAAGGACTTTACGGACAGGCAATTGGAAAATATGGTCATTACGTACACAGAAGCATGCCATATCATCCTGTTCTCCTTGGGATCTTTTCATGAGTCTGAGGTAAGTTGAGCCTCATAATCGTGTTGGGTGGTATTGTCTGACTTATCAATAGCGCTGGAATGCCTCTGTCATCTGGGATTCAATATATCGATGTTTTCCGAGTGTCCGTTCGAGGCTCAATTTCTCAGCTGAGAAGGTTAATGAAGCATACAATGTCATCACTATGGTGTCCCCCCTTCACACCGCCTTCGACCGATTCCAATTCACGCTCAAGCCAACTGTAAGTATGCTTCATTCCAAACGCATCACAATCATGCTGATCTCCAGCAATAGTCCACGGAACATGTATATAGGATAGTGACATATAAGGGCTTTCCATCAATGGTAAATACCGCACTTCCCAAAGATAGGTTAGTGATACTTGGGAATCATAACCCTAACCATCAGCTTCCAAGTCCAATCCTCCTCGGAGTCCATGCCTGCATTTCAGAAATTCTCCATGCCAGCGGCATGGGTACTTTTATTGAACAGATATTGCGGGAACAAGAGCAAACACGATGTTCATTAATGTTATCCTCCTCATCATGGCTACTACTGTCCTTTCTCGATTAGTTTTGGATCGAGTTACATGCAACAATACGTATCAGCCAAAGATTATGGAACGTTCAGTGATGGGGGCACTTCAACTTGCGGAAATCGCAGTGAAATATACTAGTAGCAAAGTCGCTCCCCAGATGTAAGTTCAGGCCTAGAGTGCTAGAGGCTTTCGACCCTCGGCCCCGATAGCTCGGTTTGTCAACTGTTTACACCGCTGATAGCTAACATATTTTTACCCAGCTTTGAGGGAGTAGTAGAAGGATTGGAGTACAAACATTGGAGCACTGCTAATGGTTGTCTGAATTTCTTTTCCTGGGTTGTTGGTTGCTTGATAGGATAAATACCACTGTAGCGAGGTCCATTTGTCAATTGATTCCAGTTTGGCCTACATTGTAGCGTATATATGTTCTGGGCCGCTCGCGGGCATCGGCCGCCCGTGGGCAGCATACCTACTATGCCCCCCGCGGGCAATTTATTTAATTCCTTAATTATGGTAGCCAACGCAGTTGAATTTATTGGCTAACTAGAGCTATATAACACAGAAATAACTATACA
>Ga0307514_10006256_pt1 | contig 10428 bp, 8 predicted proteins | sample 16_EM_MG_FD_203088 | JGI IMG/M metagenome (GOLD analysis project Ga0307514, IMG submission 203088) | Populus trichocarpa ectomycorrhiza microbial communities from riparian zone in the Pacific Northwest, United States - 16_EM | ecosystem: Host-associated > Plants > Roots > Unclassified | place... | reverse complement strand
GTGCATTGACGCCCGCATCACTCCTCTGAAGCAGCAATCGCACAACAGCCTCGTGCCCGTTTCTAGCTGCCCCTATCAGTGCCGTTTCACCACCCCAGATTTGTGCATTGGCGTCCACATCACACCTCTCAAGCAGCAATCGCACAGCAGCCTCGTGCCCGTTTGTAGCTGCCCCTATCAGTGCTGCTTCACCACTCCCGTATGCATTGGCTCCTCTCTCAAGCAGCAGTCGCACAACAGACTCGTGCCCGTTCATGGCTGCCCCTATCAGTGCTGTTTCACCACTCTCGCCCCTCTCAAGTAGCAATCGCACAACAGCCTCGTGTCCGCGCGCAGCTTCCCATATCAGTGCTGTCATACCATCCCAGTCTTGTGCATTGGCGTCCACATCATCCCTCTCAAGCAGCAATCGCACAGCAGACTCGTGCCCATTTCTAGCTGCCCCTATCAGTGCTGTTACACCAATCTCGGTTTTTGCATTGACATCCACATCACCCCTCTCAAGCAGCAGTCGCACAACAGCCTCGTGCCCTTGTGCAGCTGCCCGTACCAGTGCTGTTTCACCGCTCGCCGTTTGCGCATTGGCGTTCACATCACCCTTCCCAAGCAGCAATCGCACTATAGTCTCATGCCCGATTGCTGCAGCCTGTATGAGTGGTGTAGCTCCATTGGTATCCTGGGCTGAAAGCGCTATATCATCAACCCCAACCAAGAGTCGAACCAGCTCCTCATGGCCACCCAAGCATGCTCGATGCAACGCCGTCATTCCCTCCATATCCTTTGTGTTAATATCAACCCCACCTAGGACTAAGCTCTGGACAATGTCCAATTTGCCTTCCGCAGACGCCTCCACAATGAATGTGGGATCGTAGTCACCATGGTCATCATTGAACGTGTAGGCAACTTCAGTTTCATGAAATGAAATGTTTTCAGGATGCTGGGATCTCAAATGTGACTGAAGTTCGGCATTCGTCGCGAATCCTATTTCGGACGAAGGACATGTTGTTTCTGTGCATCGAAAGCTCCTATCGTGTAATCCTTCGTGCTTTTGACGCTCTCTGGCCGAGGTGAAACCGTGGCTAAAGCATACACAACGTTCCTGCCGACACTTGAAATGATTAAAAGCATGTCCATAGAATTTCTGTAAGTCCTGAATTTGTGCCGTGCTGAAGATTGATTCTTGCTGGCCTTCGAGGAGAGTCCTAGCCCGCCCAACCTGTATCCTGAAATTCACGAATTCGAAGGGTGAGGGTGCTCCAGGCCTCTCGCGTGCAGACGCGAGAACCGTAAGCTTGCGGAATACCTCAGGGAAACGTGGGTCCTGTAAGACTTTGAAACGCTGCACAACCTTGATAGGTACGCTTCTGTCTCTCCTTTTTTGCTCAATGGCCTTCGAAGAATCCCAGTTGCGCGTGAGAAACAAATTCAATGCTGAGAGGAGGGAATTCACAAATAACCTCTCGCTACTAGCCTCTGACAAACTGAGTTCCACATGATCATACCAGTATACTACAGCATAATCCTGGAAACAGTAACACCCCTTGTGCACAAAGTTGCTGACTTCGTCATCGCTGAGGTCAAGTTTAAAACAATCCAGGGTAAGATATTGAACACATGTCAAAGCAGCTTGAGATCGAGCGTCTGCAATCTTGATCCATGGAGGGCTGAGCTGGCCTGTCTCGCTCTGATACTGCTGCCGAATAATATATCTGTGCACCAGTGTAAGAATCAAGATCCTAGGCGGACTCCCCTAGTTCTATACACTCACTCTCTATCCATCGCCAGATTCTAGATAGGATAAATGCGATTAATGATTCTTTAAAAAAAAAAAAGAAGACTCACTCTCTAGCGGTTGTGTGAACAAACTGTACAGTTTTGTCGGAGTGAAGCTCTACCAAAGCACCACACAGCTCCTTTGCAACTAGTCTTAAGCGCCTCCTCTGGTCGAAGGTCCCATCGGTAGTGCGAATACATAGGACGCCTTGTATCTCATGCCACTTGAGAGGTCGTCTGGAGCAAGCCAGCCAGCCAAGAATTTTCTGTGCATGAACTCGGTAACCCGCATTGATTCTATGTAGAATCTTATCATACCTAACACAATTTTAATAAATGCATACCTGTTGCACGAGAGTTTTCCCTTACGCATCTCCTAGGCCTCTGGGCAGGCAATCTGGCTGCAGCTCACGATCAAGGTCCTCAAGCGTCAACTGATCATGCAAACTAGTAAAGACCAAGTAACAATAGAGGTACATTCCTAATGATGTAAGTTGAAGTTGGTCCAAAGAGATATGTAGGAGAGCTAAGCACTTACCATCTGCTCTCTTCAACACCTCGCTCACAATTTCCTCCGTCTTCTGGTCTGTGAGAGTATGTAAGCCCTGAATTCGCATCCCCCATGTGCGAGCATAGTCTTGCATTTCAGCAAAATTATCGGTGCCTTTCAGAGTTAAGCATACAGCTTTAGAGAGTGATTTCCTAATGTCAGCTTCGTCTGTACTAACAAAGAGAATCCGCAGCGAGCCAGGTATAGCATCATTCCGCTCTTTTACCAATCTAGTAAATAGAGAGATAATCTCCCCTCGTACATCCTTGTCGCATTCATCCAGACCGTCAATAATTATACAAGTCTTCTCCAACACTTGCAAACATTCGGCCAACAAGTCCTTCCCCACTTTTTGCAAAATTAGCTTGAGGTCCCCACTTGTATTTTTTGCTGCGAGAATACGGGGATATAGTTGGCCATTCGCCTTCACAAGTTGGGCTATCACCCCTCTTAAGACTGCCAAGAGGGTACTCTTATCGTTGTTCCCAAACTTGCAATAAAACCAACCCACATCAAACTCGGGTACCTTGCATACTTGCTCAATTATGTATGAAGCAAGTACCGTCTTACCTGTAAAAACTTTAGTCGTTGCCTGAACAATGGTGCTCACAACGATCGTAGTGGCATACCTGCCCCAGGCTTCCCGTTTAGCCAAATACAAGATATGTGGGTTGTCTGAGGGTCAATCCATTCCTGATACTCATGACAATTGGAAAGCCACTGTCCACTGGCAGGATAGTCCTTTCTTTTGCTCGCATAGTATTCTTGATCTCCTGCAGGAGTAGTCTCTGTTGGAGTCATTGCCAACCATTCCAAAGTCTCCATCTTTTGTCTTTGTATTTCCACCTTTTCCTGTTGCCTGAACCGTAATTCTGACTCTTCATGTTGCTTGCAGAATTCATCGAAATGTAGTAAACTAGCTTGTTTTTCAACTAGATCTTTATGGCGGAGAAGGTTAGTACGGATGTCCACAAGCACTGCGCTAAACTTAGGGCAAGCGATATCAAAAATAGCTTTCCACACTGTAATATGTGTCAGTTCCATGAATACTGCTGTTTAATATCAGGAATGCAAGCACTTACTGGGTTTACTCATGACTTTGTACACTTGAGCATGGAAGGTTAAGAGGTCCTTGAACACATATCCGAGCATCTTGTACATATGTTGATTCCTGTGAAAATATTCCTCATATTGGGAATATAACGGCAGGCATTCTCCGATGTCCTCATAGGCAGAGAGAACACATTCAAAGGCATCCACAAAGGTACTGGAAATCTATAAACTATTATTTCAGAAAAAACTTCCCGGAATGATGAACACAAGACAGATTTGACACCAAGGTACATAGGGTACCTACTGTTAGTAAGAGTTTAATAGGACCCTGTAGGATAGAATTTTCAAGTCAGTAATATATCTAGATTGCAATAACTAAAGTTTGTGAACTAATCCAGATATACGTAACGATGGTGGAGGTATTGAGAAACACCTCTATAATCTTTCCGTATTGCCTTATACCCTCAAGGAATGGCTTGATTCATGCAATATTCTGTATTTTCTTTTTCATTTTCTGGTTACGCTCGATGTCCTTGATAGTCTCCTCAACATCTTTGAATTCCACACATTGAAACTGTGCCAATTCCCTTTTCGAAAGACCTTTTTTGAAGTCACTTAACGCATCTTCAAAGATTTTTGAGCCTGGCAGAGGAGGGGGTTGAACAGGTGTCCCGGAGGATGATAGTAGTAGAGAGACTGCTGACCGAACTGGGATGGACTGCATGGGGTGGTGTGGTTGGGCGATGAAATCTTGGTTCTATTGATATTGATATAGGTGTGTGTATATAAAGTAAGTAGATAGATTCAAATATACACAAACTACAATAATCTCCAAGTAAATATCCCTCATAATACAAAGTGGAGATGCCGGCAAGGCTGAAGCAAATTTATCTTGGCAGTACTTGGACATATACGGTTAGTGTGGTCAAATATATCCTGGTGCCTACGAACCGCAATGTCTCGCAGAATGTGACATGTATCAGAACGTGTGTAATGATATTTTAACAATGAGCACAGAGAGACACATCGTAGGAAACTTGTGTCTACTATATGCAGAATAGTAATATGGGAATGTCCTTAATTCTTCTAGTAGTAGGACGAGGTGCAGTTTTTTTTTTCTGAAGTCTCTACGTCTTTCCCCTGAAAGGAGCCTTAAGCTATAAGACGGACGAGTGATTAAATCCATGAATATGTAAGTGAATCAATGTACTAATAATAGAGGAGTAGCATAATATATAGTGCTGTTCTGGCCTGCCCGGCCTGTCAGAACATGCTCCTCGGTCCCCCCTGTGCCATGGCACCATTGATTCTGAAGTTTCTTATCTTGACTGTTGGCAGCCCAAAGACTAACCATCTACGCTAGCGAACAACTTGAATCGAAAAGATCAAATTCAGGCTGTGCAGCATACAGTAAGCAGCACTTACTTAGTCAGGGTGGCGAGAAAGGAATTCTGGTCTCAATGTGTTGTGCTTGCTTAGGAACTATTTGATGTAGTAATTGTGCCATCACCTTGTACTGACGTACTAATTGATGGTCTAGCCTAAATTAAATTAGGAGTGACGTCTTGAGGTGAGGAAAGGTTGATTAAGCTTGAGGGTCAGTGTCCTTGCACTTAACACACAGGAATTATCACGTGTACTTAGGATACGAGGACCATCAGAGAGTAGTTCTCCTATAGATACAATACACATTCCGATCTTCTCTCCATGACTGACAGTAGGTTTTAAGTCTTTACTCGGTGTGTATCTTCTTCTAGATCTTTTACTTCAGTACCCAGACCGATTTATTTTTTTGGTGTATTAAATCCTCAACAGTAGAACTCTCTTCTCACAACCAGACTATTTCCCCTCCTGCAGTAAATAGTTGCTGTCCCGATGTGCTAGACATGTACCTATTCCCCTTAACCCTACGGCCTAGTATCACCAGATGAATACCATATATTTATATGCGTGCAATGTGAGCTTATGTCTCGTGGGTGTGTCTCCAATCATAATCAATCGCCGCCCCCAGCTTCATCTCTGATTGTGCGTCCATGTTATGGGAAGACATTATCTGGTATATTGGAGTGGATAGGTGTGAGCCTGGCGGTTTGAATGATACTATAGCAACTGCTGAATAAGATAGTATAACCTTGTAAGACAGTATCTGCATGTAAGATTCATTCCAGCTCAATGGCAAAACCTAGGGAAAGCATCGTGTATAAAACTACACTAGATGCTAGAAGCTACGCGGCCTCAAATGAAGATAAGGGAACCTGGATTTTAACAGCACTAAGTGAAGAGAGTAGAAGCTCATTATTCTGATCGATATAATTCCGTCAAGATGCCAATTCTACACAAAAACATCCAGGACCCTCATCACTGGCAACCAAAACCCGATCTCGTTATACCAACCCCCTACGCTTATCAGCACTTATGACTGAGTCTACAGAAGATGCAAATGCAAAGGGTATCTCAAAATATTTAGTTGTCAAATGCTTGAGGATTTCACAAAAGATGCTGAATGATTGGATAGCAAAAGAGCCAGAGATCCTTGGACAGCATAGTGAGCAGCAAAAAGGTACTGTAGGACGAGCAGCAAGCCTTCCCCAGATGGGAGACTATTTGCATCAACGTTTCTTAGAGCTACGTGCCTAAGCAATTAAATGCTTGGTTTATAGCAGAAGAGAAGCAGTACTATGTGCTATATCATATGCATAATTATGAATAGCTTGGATATAGGTACGAAATAGCTTTCCTGAGAAAGTTTTTTTTTTTTTTTTCAGAGTCTACATCTTTTCCACGAAGGGAGCCTTAAGCTATGAGACGGCTCATTCCCGCCCCTTTGAAGATTTGGGTTTTCACACGGAACAACACGATCTGTGTGTGCGCCTACTGCGCCTGCCTAACTACCTACACTAACTACATGAGGGTTGGGCCAACTGCTGCCCCATCCATGTTCTGTCTCAGTCGTAAATACGTCCCATTCATGAATGGGATGCTAGTGTATGACCCATTCATGAATGCCACTAATAGCCAGGCTACAATAATATAGTTTAATAGAATTATAATTATCTCATATAATGACATAACGATTTAGCCACTCACTCAAAAAATAAATTGGTCTGGGCACGAGAAGACCAGAACCTCCGAAATATAGAAAAATCAGATATAAATACACAAAATACTAGAAAGCCTGGTCCTGTAGAGGTAGGAAAATATCATGTAGAAATAAATAAAAATATGAGAAAATCAAGTCCGTGAGAGGTAGAAAGATAGGATGCTGGAATGAATTCAAATATGAAAAAATCTAGTCACGAGAAGTAGAAAAATAGAATATGGAAATAAACAACAATGCAAGAAAATTCAGCGCTTCAGAGATACAAAACATACTATCGTGGGAAGTAGAAAAATAGAATATGGAAATAAACAACAATGCAAGAAAATCCAGCGCTGCAGAGATACAAATATACCAAATCACCAGTCTGGTTGACACCCAAATCACGCCCTCTTACGTAGGACTCGAGCTGGGGCTGGAGCTGCAGGAGCTGCAGAAGAGGCCGGGGCTGCAGGAGCTGCAGAAGGGGCCGGGGCTGACTCGGAAATGGAAGAAGAGAGACGCAAGAACCGACGCTTGCGAATTATGGGAGGTGTAGGACCTGGGACTGGCGGGACTGATGGGACCTCAGGAAATTGTACAATAGAAGATTCAGATATAGGAGAATCAGAGCTAGGAGAGTATAATGGTGTAAATGCAGATGAAAAAGCAAGTGGAGAAAGAGATGGTGGAGAAAGAGATGGTATAGAAATTGGGTGGTATGGAATTAAGGTCCTGGTATTACGTTCTGCCAGGACAGCCAAATTCAAACATAAACCAGCTTGATCATCCAGGTGATGTGTGCGCCGGTGGCAATAGTTTGTACATTTGCGACCAGATTTGAAGCACTAGCAGTACCTGGTTTGGCAAGTGGATGTGTGTTTGCAGGTGCAATATAAAAGCACCTCTGTTACTTGAGAGGCTAAGGCAGTGGCACGGTGGAGTGTAATGATGGATGTATAGCTTGTAAGATCCAAGGTGGAAACTAGAAGAGGTTTAAATATAAGTAGTTGTAATAAGTATATGAGAATAATAAAGACAATATACCAACAAGCTCAGGATTAGAAACTCGATTAAGAACTTGTATTGGATATAACTGGTCCAAAATACCATGCTCTGTTTGTAGTTGATATTATCCAGGATGTGGTTGATCAACAACTCGAGCATAGAGCCTAGAGTGGTCTAATGTACTATGGTCTCTCTTAGGAATAAGTACTGTAACAAGTGTATTTGTTACATAGGTCTCAATAGCATATTTCTTATTATAATGTTGTGCCATTTTTTCACGAGACTTTTCTACTGCAGCTACTATTGATCCCTCCGCTTCAGTTAATATAATTGAGGGAGTATTTAATATTGCTGGATCAATAGGCATAGAACTCGGGTTTGGTAGTGCAGAGGATAATAGTGATGGAGAGGCCTGTGGTACTTCTGGTGATGCAGCCCGAGATACTGTTCTTTGAGGTAGTAGCTAAGTAATATTAGGTAATGTCAACCAGAATATAATATATAGCTTCAAATCATACCTGATTATTAAGAGTCTCTTCTTCTGACTTATTGAAAAGTCCTTCCTCAATTTGATCAACTTGGATATTTGGACTTGCAACAACTCGTTCTTCTCATCAAAGCACCCAATTAAAAAAAACCTCATATGGCATCTTCTTTGTTATAGAATGAATCTGTCTGTTCATTCCCAAAGCAATATCTGGTAGGGCATCGCTCCAGCCCTGACCTTCATAGTCTGCCAGCCAACAACGCAACTTAGTCTTTACAACCCCATTGGCTTGTTCAACTAATCCTTGCGACTGTGGATCCCTTGCCCTACCATGAATAATTTTGATACAATATTTCCGCAGTAATATTAGTAAAACCCCCTTGAACTCTACTCTATTATCACACTGAAGGATGCATGGTATTCCAACAAGACCAAGCCATTGTGTTATGCATATTGCTACCCCAACTGCTGTTTTGTCTGGAAGAGGATAGAGAAATGTATATTTACTGAAATGGTCCTTAATATGCAAGATCCAGTGATAGCCTTTGTGTGGATTGGCTCACATATCGACTAAATCAATTTTTACCCATTCCAATGTATAGCCAGATATGATAGACTCCAATGGAGGTCGTGACTTGAATGGCTGCTTCTGGAGACATAAACTGCAATTGTTTATTACCCAATTAACCTCCTTTCGAAAGATGCCAAAAAATCGTTGTTTGGCTAACTTAAACGTTTTTGTAATTCCAGTATGCTAACAATGGTAATGGCAGTCCATAATTGATTCATATGCTTGCTCTAAACAAATAACTAGTCTATGATTCTAACGTCAGTTGTTATAATTCACTTAAAAAAACAGTACAAAGATTTTACTGGGATGGATATTTGTTCTCTGCCTTTCTCTATAACTTTCCATCTACTAGCTCATAGGTTCTAGTAGCATAAGATCTAATATTTGACCATTTCTGCCTTTCCCATGGATCTGAAATTTCCTGTGGAGGTTTGGTATGAGAGGAGGTAAGAATTGAAACATATTCATTATATATATCAATCCTAAGGCGAGCTCAGTTGTTGTTATCATCAGATGCTGCCCATATCTTAAAGGCTTCGGCTATTTGAGTAGAAGTGGTAGGTGTAGTAGACATTGTATTTGTGGAAGAAGAAATAAACTATTTTACAAGCTTACTTCAATTGCACCAACGCAAATAATAGCAGTAAATAAGGAATAGGGTAGAAGCAAGCTATGTCGCAAATTGAAGTTTGCAACCTATTCAATTGTGAAAGATCATAGCCTTTATAAGCTGTAATAGCTGACATGGTATACCAATAGATAGAAATAGTAGGTGTCAATAGTCTAGTACCCTATTTGGCAGTCACTTCCCAATAAGAAATACTGCAGAAGTCGATTCTGCAGACGTAGATCAAGTGATATCTAAGCTATCCAATTAAACTATAACAGTACCGCTTAGGTGCTTGCACAAGCAATTATAAGTTTGCAAAATAACCAGTAGATTGCCAACTGTGAATAGGCTAGGTAGCCAACCAATAATATAAATATCTTATACAGCCCAGGCCCCACCAGAAATATGCGCATAGAATTAGTAGGTGTCACTAGTCTAGTACCCTATTTGGTAGTAACTTCCCAATAGGGAATGCTGGAGAACTCGATTCTGCAGACCTAGATCAAATAATACCTAAGCTATCCAATTAAACTACAACAGTGCAGCTTAGCTGCTAGCACAAGCAATTATAAGTTTGCAAAACAGCCAGTAGATTGCCAACTATGAATAGGCTAGATAGCCAAGCAACAGTCTGAATGTCTTATGTAGCCCCACCAGAAGTATACACATACTCTAGATCACCGAGTGAAGTGGACAAACTACCAATGCTGAATGACATCAGGCAGAATTGTTTGATACTCCAGTATAATTACCCTGTTACCCATAATTGCCTTAGTAGAAATTTTATTGGCCTAGTATATATAGATTGTATAGGCCAATAGGGCACCTGCTGATATCATGGAAGTATGTAATGGTGAATGAGGCTGGCAATGTGAATATAGTTGAGGATGGGAATTAGGCTGGTGACGTGAAGTAGGCTAGTAATGTGAGATGAATTAGGCTGGTAGTATGAGAGTAAGGCCATATCATAGTGAAAATGCTAGCGATATGTGGTGAATTAGGCTGGCGATATGAGGTGGATTAGGCTGGTAATGTGAGGTGGATTAGGCTGGTGATATGAGGGGAATTAGGCTGGCAACACGAGGTGAATTAGGGCGGTGAATATGCCTCTTGCAGAGTGAATATCCCCCTGCCAGGTAAAATCCCATATCAGGGTGAATTAGGCTGGCGATATGAGGGTAAGGCCATATCACAGTGAATATGCTGGTGATATAAGGTGGATTAGGCTAGTGATATGAGGTGGATGAGGCAGGTGATATGAGGTGAATTAGGCTGGCGACATGAGGTAGATTAGGCTGGT
>Ga0307514_10006255_pt1 | contig 10428 bp, 6 predicted proteins | sample 16_EM_MG_FD_203088 | JGI IMG/M metagenome (GOLD analysis project Ga0307514, IMG submission 203088) | Populus trichocarpa ectomycorrhiza microbial communities from riparian zone in the Pacific Northwest, United States - 16_EM | ecosystem: Host-associated > Plants > Roots > Unclassified | place... | reverse complement strand
CTGACCTGCAACTAGGTGAGGGTGAGCAATCTCAAATAAATTGGCATAGCCGCACACACGCATGAACTATATGGTAGCTTAATCGGAATTTCTTAGGGCTGGGTACTTATGACTTGGATGAAGGTTGGAAGGATACTGACCTACTTACTTACTGTAGGCTGTCAGGTGGGAGTCTGTACGCATGTGTATTGTAGCCTCGAACCTGAAAATTTGTTACACATCTTGATATAGGTTTGTGTTAGGTAGCTGTGCCAATGGTCCCCTACTTCATGCACTCTCCTCACTGGGGTGCACACAAATGAGTTCATAAAAAATGTTTAAAAAATGACCCCCTAATGCAGCCCTAGGTGTGCTTTTGGTTGGTAGCTTTCATCTGAATATATTCCACGCTCACTACTTCAAGACAATACGACTGGGTTCTAGCCCTTGGCTGCAGACAATCAGGGCTGGAATGGGCGAGTCCCGTACACAAATCTTTGGGTCGGAAGAGAGGAAAATGGCGCTTCTAAGACGCCACTACCCCTAGGACTAGGTAGGCATGTTTTAAGACATTTGGAGTACAGCCGCAACCAATGATTGTAATTGGACTCAAACTAGAGCACCCGCAGTTGGACACGACGTAGCAGCCGCCAGCTGCCTTACCCCGCACGGTCTACGGGACGGAAGAGTTATTGAAATTGCAGCCAGTACTATCTACTCTACCACCCGCTCAAGCAGCACCACCCGCAGGCCTCCCAGCAGGAGTTCACGTACTCCATCCCCGCGGTTGGTGTGTCTTGCTCTCGGGCTACATATGTAATGGTATAGATTTCGCCATATTGTATATAGGATGAATGCGATTAATGAATCTTTAAAAAATGGTATAGATTGGCGAGGACTACGATGGCTTCATTGACTTGTACCAGAGGATAGGATATAAGAAAATATAAGCCAGCACGGAAAGTATTAGGTCGAGATTTGAATAGAAAACTTGCATGCAAGGGTGCTTGTAACTGATCAGTGACCAAGTCTTCGTTAACGAACCAGCCCCTGCAATGCAGGCATGGCACAGACTCTACTGCCATGTCTGTGTGGGGGGAAACTTCTAAAACACAAATAAAAAATCAAAGACATTACTTAATGACGTTGCGCTGCCTCGTTCATTCGCACGGTCTTGACTTACTGTGCCGTAGGCCACGTGAGTAAGGCAGGAGCGGCATCAATAGCACGATAAATGCATGCATTGTATTCACTGACGTATATAGCATGGTCTGTCCTGTACTAGTACATGGTATGTACATAAGACAATCATACTGAGAATTCTAGTATGAACTCCCACACGCAACTATTACATAACTCGCATACATGACTAAACACAGGACTCTACAAACAGTTGGTACATGTCATACCAAGTACTCTACATGCCTACATATGTACTTCAGAATAAGGGTACTTAGCACCAGTCAGTTCCAAGTCCGTATAGGGTACACGCAGGTACGGTATGTATGTATGTACGTATATGCAATCTAAATATATTACAACCTTTCTGAGTTCTGACTGGGGTCCGGTGCTACCAACTTTGTCATATCACTCCGTAGATTTTCCTGCATGGTAGGTGGCATGGTAGAGGCACGAGCAGAACCCCATTCTATGAAGGGAGAACTCTGAATGGTGCAGAGCAGTGATCAGTTGAGTGTGGTGGGGTTAGCTTTCTAATTGGAGAGGGGGACAGGGAACCTCTCCCGCGGATGCGCTGTCTCGCCATAGGCTAGATAGCTTGAATACGAGTACTCTACAGTATGAATACAAGAGTCCCAGCCAAAAAGTGAAACCTCCCTGTGAAATCCCAACATAGGGCGCCAATCTGCACACAAGTAGTAAAGCTACTACCAAATCAAATTTGGAACCAGGACTGTGGTACTGGGTTACAAAAAAAAAAAGAGAATGAATCCCTCAAGACTCACTTGATGATCATGCCAGCGAGTACCTACTCTAAATTGTCTAAGTACAGTACAGTAGCTCCGGACCCGAGATTGCTTCCTGAGTGGCCCACATGCGCGTTAGAATCAAGGCTGTAAGGCAGACCAATAACGGGTGAGGATGCGCAACAATTCTGTGAGTACGGTACATATACTTTTGGAGGTAGAGTAGAGTACATATCACCCCTTATCACGTGCTTATAATATGCAGGTCTATTTTTTTTTTTTTTTGAGTCTACGCCTTTACCGAAGAAAGCCTTAGGCTATGAGGCGGCAATACATCCTGGCTACCAAGGTGTTTGGAGAACTTTTTAGCAGCATCTATAGCTTTTCGCGATGGGAGTAGTAACTGGAACCAGGAATGAGACACCTTGTCTGTACTGAACTCTAGAATAGGTCAAAACCAGAGCCAATCTACCCAAAGATGCAGACTCCCTGTCAAAAAGTGAAACACCACCGAGCACATGCCGCCCAAGTAGTTACCACAACAAGGAGTCTTACCCATTCCCAATATGCTGAAATCGCGTCATGTTCCAGTATATGGGTTCCTGGTATCCGAAATATCGGGACAGGTCTTGCTGGGTTACATGTACATACTCTGAAATTCGAAAGCAGTTGACCATTCATATGCATGCCACGATTAGCCTTAAATGAAAATATGTGATGAATTTATTTCATCGATGATAGTCTCAATTCAAGGATTTTCAAGTACCTAGGTATCTGGTATCTGCACAAAAAGCTGTAGGAAAAAGAATTATGTGAATATACTCGACGAGACAGAAGCAGCATATGCTCACGACAAGAGTGGGAAAAAATACACAGGGGACCCATCGCATCAAGAAAATTTTAGCTCGTTATGCGCATGCATACTCCCCATCACATTGAGCGAGAGGCGCTTGACAGTACGCGCAGGACCCTGGGGCTCGCGCTTACCTATACCCTAAGTTCATTTCATTTTCAGATTTCCAAACCCTCCAATAGGTACGTACATACATACATACCTAGTATATCACCATACGAGGCCTACCTACTAGATACGAGCTGCAGATTTTCCTTTATGGAGGTCCTGATACCTACTAAAGTAGGTTTCTTTGCCGTGCTCACATGTTTCAGAACATTTACCCGGCCCCATCCCCTAGCAGTGCCCAGCTGTAACGTGAGGCTGGAGAAGGAGGGTCACATCCCTGGTGCATATGTCGTGTACCGACATGCGCATGTATATAGTTCCATGTAGTCTATCAGTAGCCTAAGGCACCCGTCGGGGGAAAGGCCAAGGGAGAAAAGTCTATCAGTAGCATAAGCATGGACTTAGGCGTATATGCAGATGCTCTAGTGGCCACGTCGAAGATGAACTCGTAATCAACTGGGAGTACTCCGTATCATATGCCCTATGTGCGGCTAGGGAAAGTGCATGGATGAGTTAATTAGAATTCCTGGTCGCCCGCCGGCTTCATTGAATATAAAATGATAGGCCATCTCCAGCCTGAAGGGTAAGTAAGTGTCCTCGGCTTGTGGCAGGCACAACTGATCACTTCGAAACAAAGCCTCCAGCCAGGCTAGGCCTATCCAGTTATCAACTGTCATCATGCTCCAAACCGCAACCACTCCCAGCGGGCCGGCGCCTGAGCTTAACGGCATTGATCCGAGCATTGCCAATTTACCAGAAATTACAGAAAGATACCAACGAGAACGTACGAAGAGACTTCGGCCGGATGGAATTGCCCAGTATGTCAATCTAGCCACTGTCAGCCAACTCAAAAATTCCAGAAGCGACCCCTGGCTGCAAACCGATACAGAGAATGGGAATCGCAGTAGAGCTACGAATGCTGTACCCAAGCGCTGCAAATATCTCATTGTTGGGGCAGGGTTTGGCGGGCTTCTGTTCGCTGTCCGACTGCTGCAGGCGGGAATCAACATTCAGGATCTATGGATGGTGGATTCTGCCGGTGGCTATGGGGGAACCTGGTATTGGAATCGATATCCGGGGCTCATGTGTGATGTAGAAAGTTATATCTACATGCCCCTCTTGGAAGAGATGGAATATATCCCAAAGCACAAGTATTCTTATGGTCCTGAATTGAGGGAATATGCAGAAGCAATCGCCACCAAGTGGAGGCTAAGAAAGAATACACTGTTCAGCACGGAGACAACTAGCATGGCCTGGGATGACAATGGGAAAGAGTGGGTGGTTGAAATGACACGGCAACACACCAACAAATCCAAGCCGCAAATTACCCTTCGATCGCAATACGTATTCCTAACGTCCGGAATTCTGAATGTCCCCAAAATTCCCCTTATTCCTGGGCTCGAAGATTTCCGTGGCCACTGTTTTCATACCTCCCGTTGGGACTATGATTATACCGGTGGCTCTCCTACAGACCCGTCGTTGGTGAATTTGAGGGACAAGAGGGTGGGAATCATTGGTACGGGTGCAACAGCTGTTCAAGCGGTACCCGAGCTTGCCAAGTGGGCTAAAGAGCTTTACGTCTTCCAACGCACTCCGTCAAGCGTTGACAGCCGAGGTCAGCATGCCACTGATCCTGACTTGTGGAAAAAAGAAGTAGCAAACAAGAAGGGCTGGCAGAAGGAAAGGGAGGAGAATTTCAATGCCCATATGTCCAAGGTCACACCCCTGCCAGCGGTCGATATGGTTGGTGATCAGTGGACTAAGGGCTGTTACCACGCTCTACTTGGACAACCTGGCTTTGTAACACCGGAGGGAATTCCTGCTCTTGTCACGTCCTTCCATGCTTTGGATTTGCCACACACAGACCGCATACGTTTACGGATTGACGAAATCGTCAAAGACAAGGCTACTGCTGAAAAGCTGAAGCCTTGGTACAACTCCTGGTGCAAGCGGCCATGTTTCCACGACGAGTACCTCCCTGCTTTCAATCTGCCCAATGTCAAACTCATAGATACTGATGGAAAGGGTGTTGACCGTGTGACGGAGAATACGGTGGTGGTGCAGGAACAGCAGATTGAACTTGACCTCCTGATACTTAGCACGGGATACAGGGCACCCCCCGATGGTAGCCCCAGCTACCACGCTGGCATTTCTATCACTGGTCGAGCCGAGACGATGGAGGAGAAATGGAGTGGGGGTGCGAGTACATTGCATGGAGTCATCACCAGAGGCTTTCCCAATTTATTCCTAACAGGCCCCCACCAAACCGGTGTAGGAGTGAACTGGACGGGTCTCCAAGACCAGCTAGCTATCCACGCCGCCTATATAGTAAGTGAAGCAGAAGCAAGGGCAACCAAGAAGAAAAGAAAGATTACAGTCGAGCCAACCGTAGAAGGTGAAGACAATTGGTCCCTGCAGATAATATCAAGAGCAGCATCTTTGGCGGCGGCAGGTGGATGCACTCCCAGCTATATAAACAGGGAAGGGGCTGCAGATAATATGACGATGGAAGAGCGGGTGAAAGCAGCAAAAAGTGCAATATGGGGCCATGGAATTTTGGATTATACCAGCGTCCTTGAGGGTTGGCGGGCGCAGGGGGCACTAGAAGGCCTGGAGGTAAATACATGGGATGGGAAGAAGCCTAAGCCACGCTGGGGGCCTCGTAGTTGCAGCATGATGTGATTCGATGGTAAAGAAGCTACCACAGTGTTTGAGATGAGTTGACGCGTTACCCAGAATTTTGGGTGTATCATGACTAGTCATGCCTCTCTTTCTTCTTCTTTTCTTTTCCTATTTTATTATTTTTCATATAATTACTGTTGCTACCTTGGGAGTCATTTCTCGCGTAATGACTGGCATAGATCTGGTGGATACAGAAAAGGAGGATCATTTTGGGGTCCGCTCCTGCATTTAGACGGTTGGTAGGGTTGTGGGAGGAATGTGAAGTGGGAATAGTGGAAAGGGAATGATTGAAATGGAAACAAGGAGTGTTGGAAGGAATTGGGTTCTTAGTTTTTTCTATCCATATTCTAAATCTTTTTCTCTCCTTTGGTCTAATATTTTTTCGAGGAATGCAAATACAATACGACCTATGTTTATGTACCTAATCTAATCTAATATGCAAGGACATCATGACATGAGATACCAAAAGTAATTATAAACTCAACTGTGCCGAGAAAATTTGTGCTGCAGCTGTGTGCATGGAAGTATGTAGGTATGTACTCTAGAGAGCATCCTTGACTTGCGTGCTCATGTCGCAGTTTAGCCTATTTACTTACCTGCAGCTGAAGCAGAATCCAATCGCGTATCGACATGTGCGCAAACCTTGACCTCCGGGCCTAGACTGTACTGTGGTGGATACGGTGTACTCCGATTGACCAGACTATTCGATGGGATAGCTCATGGTAAAACCGATTTAAGCTGTCCCATCGGAGGGGTTAGTAGTACCCATCCTTTTTAGAACGTGGGTGAGACATTATTTTTCAATTGCATCAATTGCAAGTGGTCTCAACCAATCCTATAAAAATCAAAAGAACAAATCAATTCTTCAACGGCATCTCCTTTTGGGTGTAAAAACATCTCAACCGACCGGACCTGCAGGCATAAGCAATGCTCCTCTCCACATCTCAACCACCTTTGCATGTACTCTACATATATTGCATAAACAACTCATAACATTCGGATGGAAAAATGGATGCCGACGCCTCAACAGATGAATGTGGGGTAAATCACAACATCCTGCAGCTGTACGGTGATAACTTGCAGATATCATTGGATAACCAATCTGAGGGCCATTTGCTTTTTCTCCTCATACTCTACCCGGAAGGCAAACACCCGGACCAGCGATAGTCGAGATACAGTATGTATATGCGCTGTGACGCCGAGGCCGACGCGATATCGAAGCTTTCGGTGCCTAGGTAGCTGGGATATTGCGGCAAGCATTGGCCTCTAGGCATCGAACTACTGTATCTAAGGACTATCACAGCATCTGTTTAGGCGACGTGCATTTCAGTTTCGTGCACAGTTACTCTAAGCGCTTCATCTCATAATCTTAGGCTCCACGGACTTATAGCCTTCAAAAAAAGGAAAAAGTACGAGCTTCTACTCACTACTAGTACCTAAGTGGGTCATTATTGTCTACCTTCCACAGCTGTGTTGCAGCTAGCGAATTGTACTACATTTACCAACCGCTATGCACTCTACCAGTAAGAATATTCCGCGCAATGTGCGCAGGCGCCCTGCCCTCAGCAACCAAAGACTGTGCCCCCCAACCTCCCAGAGTCATACATCACACGCAAACGAGCTTGGGACGAAACGTGAAACTAAACGAAAAGTGATCATGTCATCGGAAAGTGTGGATCTGTACGGTCACATACATATGTACAATGTATACTTGTATCTGCACAGGTTTTAAGAGCTACAGTATGTACTGTACTGCCAGACATATTGCATAGCTTAATGCCAGACATATTAGCGACTGCCAGACATTAAAAATTCGAAATCCAAGCGAGGCCCGTAAATCTGCCTACAACCAGTAAAGCGCCTACCGTACTGCCCATGAATATGGTACCAATACCATGTGGCTTGCGTTAGGTACAGTAGTACCTCATCTATAGTACCATGTACTCGGTACAGTGATGAGTTAGTGCACTGCATGCACCTTGCAGCCAGCCAATTGCCAACATACATATGTCATCTGCAAGCTGCATGCACAATCGTTGTGTACAACAATTATGGAGCCAATCGGCCTTCACATCTTTTCAACCTTCTTTATTTTATTTATACCCGATATACTGAATCGCTGGTGCCACTGGAGAGGATTTTCTGTATTGTTGCGCAGAAGAAGTGATCTCGTACTTACGTAGTCTCTTATTTCGTAGATACGTAATGGTAAGTACAGTACGACAACTAAAAAGAAGCGCGGAGGGGATAAATAGATGTACGGAGTACTTACAAGAATTAGCTCGTGCTTGTTGCTGTAGTAACAGTCGTTCTTACAGGGGCCCAAAACCTCCCTATTCACGTCTTATCCTGGACTCAGATAGAGCCACAGGGTAAATATTTTGTTGTCCAAAGTGAGTCAGTGGCTCTTATCGCAAGGGATAAGGGTGCTAGGTACCAGTTGACCCAACTGTGCTAGCGTTGGTAAGCGCTAGCTCATTTTGCGACTACCCAATCCGGAAGTTGGCTTAAGTTGTCTCGAGTCTGCTAATTTATGCCGACTCAGGACTTCTACAGCACTGATATATTCTGGCTATGAGTAGATCAGGTGCATTTAGCTCTATATAGGTATGCCTACTCACCGACCCCAGTGGTATTCCCTTCACACTACCAACCAGAGCCCCCCAATGTGGACGTACGCCGACTGACCTAATATCTACCTCCATTGGTCCAAGGGATCTCCCCACATAAGAAGGATAGAAATAGAAAGTCCATCGAAATTAGACAGCCAAACCTACACAATCTCAAAAAACCTTGGTAGCAACAACTCCAGGATGTCTCGAGGCCTAGGTAAAGTCAAACTCTGCTTCAGGTACCCACCTCAAACTCCACCCTCCAGGAAGAGGAAAGATTTCATAAGCCTTGACATGGTTGGTACTAGCCATATGACCGACGTACGAATCACCGCACAATGTCCGTCACGGAGGGAGCTAATATCAATGTTCTCTCACTGCTTCACGGGTGCAGTGGGCATTGGATTTACCTCGATCTCAAATGCTCCGCCATCACTATACCACATAGGAGTATCAGCATGCCCCCAATTCCTACCGTCCATCTTATTCGCCTTTCATATGATGACTGCGAGTTATCATAGAGTCCCGTGTGGAATCTAGTATCGAATATTCAGGATATTTTTTCCCTGCAACATGTTTCGGGTAGTGGTACCTGGTTGCGTTTGGCAGGATAGAGGTATTCGTGGTTCCGAGGACAACGACAGAATAATCTTGGCCATCAATAAATAGTGGTGCAACTCGGAGAATGAACTACTGGCGGTTCTCACGGCAATCTCCCCTCCTGGTACCAACCTTTCCATGAGCCTGGCCACCTGTGGCTCCAATCCCTTGTTTCAGCATACAGATCTCTCATCCAAGTACAAAATGTTGTGGGATATCGGCAAGTTTCGGGGATGCGACTACCGGCTTCCCTTCCACCCTGGTAGAAATCAAATTTCGTCCGTTCGGGGATACGATTAGGTATTACATTCCCATGACGGGAGCCCCCAAGGATTCCAAATCGGAGATTGCCTCAATACCAGCAACATTATCCTCATTCTGCGCCCACATAAAATTGAAGTACAGACCAAAACCCTCGGCCACTGCATCATCAATCTCTTTGCATTTGCGTTGGGAATGAAATCGTGTGCATCGGTTTGATTACCAATATCATACTCTTTGGGTGTGCAGACTTTCATGACTGCCTGTAGTTGGGGTGGGGGGGCGGTAGGGTGGGGCTTACTCCAAAAGTGTTGGGCGATAGGTCCGCTACTGGCTATAGGGTGGGTTGTGAATTTGGGTTGGGTGGTGGTACCTGTGCAGGCTGGGACAGAACTGTATAGCTATACACATATAGCTAGAAACTGCAAGACTTGCTCTCCGCTTTTTAATGTTTTCTTCCACACGGCCGCTGTTTCTCCTTCACTACAAACTTGGAACTGGGTTTTGATAGTGGTTGATCCGACTCCCTATACCATGCATGACACCACATATGCAGGTGAGTTCGTATCCGGCAGTTATCCTACCTGGCACAAGTACCGTATTCACTCCTGCGTATATGCATCCAGCGCTTACCATGTTTGAATATAGCGAGAGTCTTGAGATAAAATGGGATACTTGCCATGTACAGATATATCCTCCTAAGCAGCGCACTTTTGTTGAGGTGATTTGCAAAAGATGCATAGCACGGGGGATGTGGGCGGGAGAGCAGCTATGTCAATAGGATGCCCGATACAAATACGGTTCTATAACCTCTATGTACCCCTTTCCCCAGGAATAGACTCAGGTCACAAATGGGAATGCAAAGTCCGGTAAGGTAGGCCTAAGCCTGAAGAGGAAGGTTGATATCGATACACATACCGTATCGGAGCTTGGCAGCTTCGTAGCTTATTTATAAAAATTTTGTCCGGTGACTATATAGCAAAAATTAGATTTTAGCTACCACACAAAAATAAATCGGTCTGGGCACGAAACATAAAAGCTACTAGGCAACAACTATGCCAAACTGATACTTGGAATTATTGTATCTAAAACTCCTATAGGTAGCCACTTGCCACTTTATGCCCCCTTACCGTAGGCAGGGAAGACCAAATTTTGGCTGACAAACAGTATGCTAAACAGTTGACGTACGATTCCTAGATACTCTGCAGGCTCCAGCTTTCTCCCTCAGTCAGCCTGGGGATCTAATTCTCAACCACATAGTAGGAGCACCACCACCCATCTTGTGAGTCTCAGACTAGTCTAGGTCTCCATATATTTCTGTAAAACGCAAGCAAGGAGGTATAACATCCACTCATACTCGGCACCACAACCACAACTTACAGCTTGGAGCTGGCAAGTCACCCGAGAT
>Ga0307514_10006254_pt1 | contig 10428 bp, 6 predicted proteins | sample 16_EM_MG_FD_203088 | JGI IMG/M metagenome (GOLD analysis project Ga0307514, IMG submission 203088) | Populus trichocarpa ectomycorrhiza microbial communities from riparian zone in the Pacific Northwest, United States - 16_EM | ecosystem: Host-associated > Plants > Roots > Unclassified | place... | reverse complement strand
ATTCCCTAAAAATATGATTAGCATACATTTCTCTAAATATTGTTGGCAAAATGGCTACTTCTGAAGAGCTTGATCAACCGACTCAATACTCGCAATATCGTGATATATAGAATAAGCAATTGGCTCTGGAGCTCAGTGGTAGCATCTCTAGCAATTTCCGGGATCGGCGCCGTGAGGTATAAGTGCTCGTAGATGGCACAGCGGCCAAGCAGATGGGCAATCCGCTCCATCACAACAACTGCCGCGGCCAGCTGTTCTTGTTCGCCAATAACAAGCTAAAACAACAGTAAATAATCACCCTTGGCAATCCATGGCCAGGGAGGAGGTTGGATGTAAAGTGGTAACCGTTACATACCGTAAGTATAAACCTAACCCCCGCCCAGGGCAATGCGGCGTGCGCTGGGTCATATTGCACGGCTATATCTCCAATATCCTTGAATTTTGTGATCCAGCACATAAGTCTCTCTGCCTTTTCTCGCACATTGATTGTCTTATCCCCCCACTGTATTGTCCATGAAGTGCGCTTCTGCTTTGCCTTATCTGCAATGTCCAATAGCCCTTTCAAAACTTGAAGTTGATCCAGCTTAGGATCTAAATTTTCCAGGTTTGTTCTATCATCGGCGGAGAGCTTGTTGTAAGCGTCGATCCATAGAGTACTGGCACTAGCGTTGCCCCCATGGATGTCCAAGCCGGAGGTTGGAGGACGGTTATCAGGAGCCTCCACCCTCACATTTGAATCCATATTGCCCTCCAGCGTTGGCGGCTGGTTGTTGGGGGATGCCCTTTGTGCGTCGTCCGTCTCAGGCGCATTACTGGTATCGATCATGGGTCCATGTAATGGGGCCGGCTGTGGGTTCGTAATGGGGCCGGGTGGGATAGGGGAAGGGCTCCTGGAACGTTGGGAAGTCAGTAGAGCCCGCAAGTGGTCTCTTTTGCGGCGCTTGACTGGCTGGGTGTCGTGCGAAAAATTGGCCGAGACAGATGGCTGGGATTGCCTACCGTGCCCTGGCTCTCGGGACATGGTCGCCTAGGAAAGAAATGATGTAATAGATTGAGGGTAGACTACTTCGTGTCGGCCGTTCATATCAGCTGCAAAGTGTCGATTAATCTTGGCCATGATACACCTCAATGGTAGGCCCAGTCATGCTACTCAATAGGCAATGATCTACACAACAGTCCCAATGCCACATAAATGAGTAGGTACCCCAAATTTCTGGTGAGTTGACGTATTGGACAGTGATCTATCTTTCCAAGCCCCATAGGCGGCAAAGGCCCATGAACAGCCCCCACTAAAATTGTACTAATAGGTCCACCTGAATCTAGGTCTGGGGGGACATGGATTGGAAAATCCTGGAGATAGAAAATCCCCGAGTTCAGGGTAATTGTGATCCACGCTAGTCCCAGAATCGGCGCTGAATGAATATAAGTAAAACCTAGGCACATTTGCAACATGTACTGTACACAAACCGTGAAACCTGAAGTAATTTTAGGATATGGCTGGGACTGGCGATCTGTTTGGGACTATTGTTGGCACCTCCATGGCACCGAGAGGACCCTGCCTTCTGCCTTCATGATCAACTTGAGCTGTGATACTGCTGAGATTGGACCATGAATATATCTGATATAAGACTAAATCCGCGCATGAAAGTGGTCAGTATGTTATGCTGGAACCATGGTACATTCAAATAAGCTTTTTATACTTTATTATGCAGCGCGGTGCGTCCTCACTTTCCCCCACGCACTGTATCAAGTATACAATATTTCAAGTGATGACGAGGCGTAGTCGAAATTCCTATGCGCTGGCATGCATCGCTACAATGAAGCCCCTGTTAGGTATACCCGAGAAGCTCATAATAGCCATTCAAGTTTTAGTTTACTACGTGGCGGCGGGGTCCATGCCTATCGTATATCATCAGATTTGGTCTTGGCAGTAGACTCATTTTTGGTGTGTCACGAGAATCCACACAAGTTGTTGTGTATGAAGGCTAGACCTACTATGGTAGCCACTTCCTTATATGGTATGCAATCTTTGCTCCAAAATGCTAAGTCAATCCGGACAAGCAAGATATTTACTTAGTAATTATATCAACGCCTATATATACAGTATATATATACAACATCCACAGGCTGAGGTAGCTACAGAAATACAGCTGACTGAATAATAGTCACTTGCTGGGGGTTCACATATCAAAGAAGTAGATCAAGAAAACCAATGAAATACCTCAAACAAATTTGTTGTCGTACACAATAAGACATTCTTCAATCTGGAGGGGTCAAGGGCTATGCGATACGGTAGGTCCAGCAAGATAACACTTATCTTGCTAATTACACCTGTGTAGAGTATTTATCTTTCTCTTATCTCTCCGAGTACCTGTGAGAAACTAAGCTCCGCTACCCCTAGGCCTCTTCCTTTCACTGGGTAGATCATTCTCCATTCAACAAGCCCTCCTTCGCCATCCACTCCTCCAATATCCCTTTGTAATCTCGTGGCCTATATGCTTCGAAAAGTTCCTTATACCACCCCCCCTTCCGGCATGGATTGAGACCTAGATCCCTCATAAACATGTCAAATATCTATAGGAAATAGTATGTTAGTATAGCATTCGAGCAGTGTATTCAACTTCACCTGCTACATGCTAGCGAGTACATACTGGCATAGTCTCATGAGGAAATGTTGTGGGTTTTCCTATCCCAACATTCAAATATCTTCTCGCTGGCCAGATACTTAGCTCCGCCACATGCCTCTCAATATCCTCCATAGTTTGATTTTCTAGGGGGTTGAGCTTCCCTACCAACCATGCTACTCCCCATAGAGACGACAGCAGGCTAAAAGCTCCCATAGATATCACACCCGTCATTCCCACGAAAACCAACGATCTATCATTGTGCCGAACATAATCTGTTGGAACACTGTTCCGGTACAGCCTGCAGGGGCTATTCCTCCTGGAAGCCACTTTGATAGGTGGAGGTGATGCTAGCCGAGGGAACAATTTCGTGATTCTCTTTTCTGCTTCCTCTGTGAGTGGGTCCCACTTCTCAGATATAGCCGGCGGAATAGATGCTAATGGCATTGGCAGACCGAGAGATGCCATCAAGGTGGGTGAATGAGCGAAGAAGGGTGCAAATTGTTTATAACCGGTACATAGGATTAACACATCGGTTGCCAACGAAGTTGGCTTTAAATCAGACGATAGTGCTGGAGTGAGTGTAATGGAGCCGGAGTCGGAAGAAACTGAAGCAATGCTTGCACGATGGACAGTAATGCGGTCTCCTTGGTGAATCCAGTCCATAATTTCCGGCTGTGTTATAAGTGCCAGGGGCTTATTTACCCACAACAACCTGCATGTAGTAGTTGACGTTAGTTTAGGTATTATAGAGTAAAATAGAGAGGATGCAAAGTAGAACTGCCTTTAGTAGGGGTTGTGAAAAAAATACATCTTTAACTTGAACACTAACACGGGAAAATATCAGAGCCAGAGCCACTGATCTCAGATCTCTGGGCAGGTCAAGTTTTTCTGGGCTCCTTAGGAACACGGCTCTGCTTTGCATCCCCCCGAATCAATAATGAAGAACTTACGGTCTATCCTCCGGTTTGATGGTTGGAACCAAATTCTTGCCATTCTCGGACTTGTTATAGCCCATTGATTTCCAAAGTACTTTACTCAAATGCCTCCAATAAAAGCCATTGAACCAATATCCAAAAGTGCTTGCCCCACTATGGAAGAATCGATACCAACCATCATTCATTGCAAGAAGTGATGGGAGATGCTTTCCTGCATAGCGGGATGATATGAGATCATTTGTACTTTTGCCCCCCACAGACACAGCTGGTGCAAAGTAGGCAGCACCAGCACCCACTTCGTCGGGGCGAATAATCCAATCCACCCTCTTACCCATCTTGGCGCACATGTAAACAGCGTCAAGTGCCGACTTCCCACTTCCGTAAATGGCAATCCTAGATACATTCTCTGCCGCTAGAATTTCGTATTTCTTCCCCATATATTTCGAGTGGATTATTGGCACAAACGATGACCCAGCAGCGAGTAGATTTTCTGGGATACTCTCCTCGCTTGTTTGCCCCGTGGCCACAATCAACTTATCGCAGATGTAGTCGGGAGATCCATCTGGCTTACCGCCTTGCACAAATATGTCCCAGCCATGAGGGTTTTCAACGGTTCCCCTTTTCTCTATTCTGATAACTTTTGTATTGAAAATGATCCTATCCAGTAGCCCCTCGTCCTTGGCGAACTTTTCCAGATATTCGCAAAGCATTGTACCGGGTATCAGATTTCCATATGTACCGAGGTGCTTAGATTGGCCTTCTGGCACAAGTGGAACATCGGGGTATTCGTAGGCTCCAACCGGTTGTTGGGCCATCAATGTGGGGTACACACGGTCTCGGGACCATGTACCACCGAGTCTAGCATCGGCTTCGAGGATTGTTAGGCAGATTAAGGGGTCGACTTTGAGGTATCTGATGCCAAATTTTATCAGAAACTAACATATAGAAATCTCTGAAGCTAGGTCGCGACTGGAACATACGTCTTTGCAGCAGCAAGCCCAAAGAGGCCTTCGAAGAGGCCATGTTAGCTATAGTCTAAATTCAAACGGGTGAGATGTTCCATACTCACCACTCCCGATAATGAATACTCTTGTAGACATATTTGCACGACGATTCAACTGAGTAAGCGGAGAACTGTAGAGGGAAAGATTTGAACTTGCCCACATCGACTATACATATTTATACACTACACGTAACAGGGGTCTTAGTGCCCGTATTCAATTGGTGATCTGAGGCTTTCCTTCGCCCTGAATACCCAACTGGGAGCCCTTTGACCACCGTTATCTCGTCTAAGAATGTCCATCCAGCTGCTGGTGTTATATGAACAACCCTCACGCGCTTACCTACGGCATGGACAATCACTACAGTGCTGGCAATGGCTAATATATAACATGTTAATTTGTTGTGAGGCTGGGCCAATCAGCGGTTGGGGAACCACTCTCTCTGGGGCGCGCGGCGGCGGATGTCCTGCAGAGTATAGCCACATCATCGCAGCGGAAAAATACAATGAACCAACAAGTGGAGAACTAGAGTTCATAAGGACTAAGTAGGTATTGCGCGCGAGTGAAAGCCAGTCCTAAGCGTTGAGGGCATGGTAGTCTCGATGAACTCTCAAACATGCATTTGGCACTTAGTTATACCTATATAGTCTGGTATGTCACCGAAAAAGTGCGTCGGTCACGTGCATGGGAAGTCTGGTTTGCACAATGCACGTGACTGACACACTTTGCATGACCCCGCAGTTAGCAGTCACGTGTGTCTGTAGATGTTCTAGACATTTCGGCGAATCGGCGCAAAGTCTGGCTGGGGCAAGCTCCTACATAATACCTCCACGAATGTATGTACATGTACATATCCGTATGTATGGTATTTCCGCCTCATAGCCTAAGGCTCCCTTCGGGGGAAAGGCGTATAGACTCAAAAAATTATATCATATATATATGGTATTTGACTACCTAACTAGAGTAGTCTGACTCACTGTGGATGACCGAGCAACCATCAAGTAAGCGAAGCTGCCTTCTGGAGCATAACTACAGTTGAATCTCAGATACGCCTACTATGAGTTGCCATAGTACCGTAGTCTGGTTGGCACTACGAGGGGCTTGTACCAACCAGACTAATAGTACCGCAAAAATAGTCTTATTCCAAGCCCGTTCGGAGTATAGGGGCTTGGAATAAGACTACCGCAAAAACTCAGAGAGAAGAACCGTTCTGCTTAATTACATAAGTAGGTACCGGTATGTTCTCGTAACCCAGACTCTCCACTGCGCTGCCAAGCTTAGTCGCACAATTTTTCTTGGCATACGAGAACAGCTTAATTATATTCTCGTAGTGTACATATTCTCGTGCCCAGACCGATTTACTTTTGTGTCGTAGCTTAGATGCTTAATTATACATATTAGGCCCCAAAAGTAGTTCGCGTTAAGTACAAAGATAGACTGGTAACTACCTACACCATATGCATACTTTACGGGATATTAAGGTGATGCACCAAGGAACCTCATACGATGCCATGGACTCCGCAAAGCCCAACAGCACTAGAACCCGTGCTTTGAATGCAGTGGTTCATTCCCGGGTGCCACTGGATCCCATAGCGCACTGCATTTTCAGGTATATGAGCGAGAGCCATTGCAAACAACCTTGGATCAGCGCAAACGAGTGAGAAAAACCTTGCAATACGAGGAGGAGCCTCCTGGCTTGCTGTCTCCAAAGTCCCATATTACAGGTCAGCCCTATATACAGTTGTCAAACTGATAAGCTAATGGATTGACTCCTGCGGCACAGGTCAGGTTCCACACATCTGTACCGGTATATACAGGAGCATACTGCACCCCACACTAGTCTTATTAGGTTCGCACTGCAGGTTCGGCCAGTTCTCCGTACAGTCTGTCACATAATTACTGTACATAACTTCAGTGTGTGCCGAGAATGCCAAGATCAGGCTAGAGTGGCGGGGACGAGAACTCTAACACTCTCGCACGCTGCCTGGAGGATCCCTATATGGAAGGACATATAATCGCTGGTCTTTTTTGAGTTCCATTAGTTCATTAAAGAGATCTCTCAGATCGATAGTCCTATAGCTTTAGACTATAGCGATAACTTGAAATGCTAGAATATATATCATATGTATCTTTACTTTCACCAAGGCCCTCTCAAGTTACTCTACCTTGGCCCAGTGAGATATCGACCCATCATGCATGAATGTCTATACGTCTCTTCCCCGAGGGGAGCCATAGGCTATGAGACGGAATAGGTTATTCTATTATTCAGAACAATAGCATTTATGCTCAATGGGCCGATGTCTTACTGAGCAAGGATCTCGGTTTGCATGATCATGACGCCCACCGTGCATGTGCATGGGCCTAATCTCAACCTCAAGGGAAGCTCGGGCAGGACAAACTTGCACCCTAGGTACACAAGCTTCCAGGGTCTGTAGGAGAGGCATACATACAAACACCCCCCTGGTCTCTATCACATTAAAACCTCATAGCTGTTCTAGACAACATTAGAGGCTCAAACAACCTCTCGAAAATGAAGTTCTCCTCACTTATTCATGAATTCAGTTCATTAACTCTTGTCAGCCCCCATAAGACAGCCAATAGCGGTGTAAATATCATATTAGGACCCCCTAACTCGTGCAAACCCACGTACACTGAGGAAATCTATATTATTGAATCTGTCTACATGCTTTTACGCCCCCCGTCTGTTGTCCGCTCATTGCAAATTGGCGCTATCGTGTACCTGGGATGATGATCGCTGGTACTCCGTAGTCATCGGTTTATTCCGCGTCAGTGAAGATGAAGCTTGGGTTTTCCCTACGCCGCCCCTCTTTCTTCTATGGTGCAATCAAGCAAGTCTAAAATTAAAATAACAAGGGATTGTAGGGACCCGTACTCATACGAAGGAGTAAACTACAGACATCGAATGGGGGAGGGGCTAGAATGATCTAAAATACCTTCTTTGTGTTGCAAAAGATAGGCAGAAAGAAGCCTGTAGGTTTGTTTCGCGGGTGTGGTTAAATGTGCTGACTTCAGGGTAATCTATATCTTGAGAAAGCGGACACAACCATAGCAATAACTCCCGCCAATCGCGTTGATCTAGAGACCACCACCCCACTAATCTACGAGGGCAGAATAGGCGCAGCACTTGAGATTCTAACCGAAACTTGTTTCTGCAAAGGAAGTCACCTTTCTGCTGAAAACCCTCACATGAGTGCACAGCAGGGTTATGGTTATGGGTATATGTACATACCCTGTGGACTCATAGTTGGGAACCCACCCGACTTTCGAGTAGAAAGAACAATTGTAGAATCTAGGAACAACTACAATTGAGATCAATCCAGGGAGAGCATCGCCGCCCTAAAATCAAGTAGTAAGTATGTATTTTATTTCAGAAACGCAATCACAGTATGGGCTGTAGTCTGGTTGGCTATAAGTACAGTAGTTACCCTGAGCTGACTGCTACCAAAATGCCACAACATCGTACTCATAGACTGTATCTGGCTGCTGCTGCAGTCAGTGAGTGAGGGGGAGGAACAGGTCTCGAGGCGGGAGGCTGTTTTCGCTCGCTACATAGACCTGACATGGATAAGGTACACAACAGGCGGGATGAATTCAGGGAAATTTTTAATGTGTCAACACCGAAGGTACTGTACGTACTGTCAAAAATACGACTGTGTCATGAAACCAAGACTGTGTTTGTGCATTAGTATTGCCCGAGCGACAGTAGTGCTATGCTCAACTCAGTTCACAGTAATTGGCCTATCTCGGAGTCAGGAGCCTGTGGAAATCATTGATCTAGGGACCTCCTTTGCTCTGGCGGAAACGTCATTTTATACTAAGACAATATCAAGTGTTTAATGATACAAATATCTCCATTTCCACTGTTAAAGATCCGCCCATCTTAAAAACACCCCCAAGGAATATAAAGTGGTAAAAATAAAAACGCCCAACATGCAGCATTAGTACAATTAAATGCAGGCCTCCATCATTAAAACTGCGGAAAGGTACATGTACACATCAACACGTTATAACTAAGTCTGCGCAAACAATAACCATGCAGGGAAGCCATCCAAGGCCGCTATACCTCATCTTTAATCAACCTCTTCCTTTTGCCTAGTCCAGAAGACTGCCCCAGTAGTAAACCTGAAAATACCATGTCCTCCTTCTCTCCGGCCACCGGGCTGTCATCCTCTACCTTGACCACTATAGGCGGCGTGCCATCATCATTCTCCTCACCATCTACCTCCTCTTCATCAGGATCATCATATACCCTTCTCCTCCTCTTTGAAACAATTGATGAGTTAATTCGACTCCGTGATATGCCTTCTTTCTTCTTCTGCTCCACTAGCAAATCATACATCTTCTCATCCCATCTCATTGGCCTTAGCAGCAGCAGCAGCAGTCGAATTTGTGGATGCTGGTCGTCCTCCTTTTCCAGTAAAGCCCTTGCTTTGCTGGCATCTCTCAGTTCACTCTCACGTAACCCCGCCCGCCTCAAAATATCTCTGCCCCACTGTTGCTCTGTAATCTGTCTCGACCAAGTTTTCTTGCTCTCCTCGGTGAGTTCCGTAACCCAGCCTTTGAGCGCAAGGTAATAATACTTCTCCAGGAAATAAGTTCCATAATAAAACCATTGATTGGCCTGATGGCGAATGAATAGAGGAAATTCTTTCCCTAAGCGGGTTTTATCTGGGCTCAGCACATGCATAACTGCATTCTTGCATGGCTGATCAGGGAGGGTTGGGTTAAGAGAACGCTTAGCACATATATACCCTGGAACCGAGTATCTATGTGTTTTTCTCTGATCTGGAGTAGATAAGGTACTTTGAACACCTCCACCTAAAATAGAACTGATGGTGATCCGAGAAAACCCCTCCCGACTGTTTACACCTGGAATTTCGCTATGATTGGACTGCAGAGGGAGAAGAGATAGTGCTTCCTTGGCAGTCAGGTAGTCCGTGATCTCCGCTGTCACATTAATAGGTTTTTTGATTGTTAATGGTAGATGCCCTGGGGCATGTTGTGCGGCAGAGTAAGTTGGGTAGGTGTTAGTAGCACGAATGAATTCTGGGGTATCCCGAGCAACGGGAAGGGATGCATGGGTAATCATGAGGTCTGTATTAGCAGGAGATTGAGGAGAAGAAGAGGAGGAAGAAGAAGCAGGAGAAGGACGAAGAGGAGGTGGTGGAGGGGAAGGTGATGCCAACACGGATAAGTCTGACTGTGAGCTCTCATTTTCATCGCTACTATCATGGTTGATAGATGTAAGATGGTTGATAGATGTAACAATGCGGGCGGTTGCTCTGTTCACTCCGCTACGCCAACCAATGCCCCAGGGTCTGCTCCTCCTGGCCATTTGAGGCTTTTTGGGCTGGGCTGAAGACTGGCTACCTGGAGAAGGTGTTGACATCAGAAATGGGCCATAGTAGTCACCACAGGAATGGGGCAGCGAAGCAGTTAGAGCGGGCTCTGGATTTGGCTGTTGTGCATCAGAGGTCTCTGGCTGTGTTTTCGAAGACGCTTCTCCAGTGACGGGAGGTTCTTGGGTTACTGCTGTTTTGGAGGTGGCTCGTCCGCCCAATTTAATCTGGCCTGGAACGGACTGTGGTTTTGTAACTCCTCCAGCCTCTTGTTGCTGGCTACCATTATGCTGGTGGTCACTTGTGGCTGGAGCAAGCCTTGGCGTAGGTGTGCTGGCTCGTACTTGGTTTGCAAGGTTGACTTCACTAGTAGCCCGCGCCAGACCCCCCCGACTGGATAGTGATGTACCACGCCCACCCCGTCCTATGCCTCTCCCCCGCCCCCGTCCCCTTCCCCAGCTCCTCCCCCTCCCTCTCCCCCAGCCCCTCCCCCTCCCCCTACCCC
>Ga0307514_10006252_pt1 | contig 10429 bp, 11 predicted proteins | sample 16_EM_MG_FD_203088 | JGI IMG/M metagenome (GOLD analysis project Ga0307514, IMG submission 203088) | Populus trichocarpa ectomycorrhiza microbial communities from riparian zone in the Pacific Northwest, United States - 16_EM | ecosystem: Host-associated > Plants > Roots > Unclassified | place... | reverse complement strand
CAGTACTCAAGCATTTCGACCCTGACCTGGAAATCATAGTGGAGACAGATGCATCAGACTATGTCAGTGCCGGTATCTTGTCACAGTATCACGATGGAGTCCTGCACCCAGTTGCATTCTTTTCAAACAAATACTCACCAGCAGAATGCAACTATGAGATTTATGACAAGGAATTGATGGCTATTGTCCGCTGTTTTGAAGAATGGTGAGCAGAATTAGAATCTGCACCACACCCTATCCAAGTACTCTCAGATCACTGGAATCTAGAATATTTCATGTCGACCAAGCTGTTAAATCGTCGTCAAGCCCGCTGGTCAGAATTCCTCTCTAGGTTTAACTTCAAGATTGTGTACAGGCCGGGAAAGGCAAGCGCAAAGCCAGATGCACTGACTAGGAGATCAGGAGATCTCCCCAGTGAGGAGGGGGATGAAAGACTCAAATTCCAACAACAAACAGTGCTCAAGCCCCGGAATTTGACTCTTAGTGCTACCATACCAACAATTAACCCTACTATACCAGCAGTCATCACTATCGAGAATCTATTTGACCAGGCCTATGGGGAAGATCTGCTACCAAGGGATGTCCTGCAACAACTCCAAGAAGGCAGAACTAGATCCAAGCAGTTATCCCTGGCAGAATGCAAGGAGGAAAATGGCCACCTAATATATCGAGATCGGGTCTACGTTCCAGACTATCTACCTCTCAAGCTCCAACTCATATGAGACCATCACGACACACCAGCAGGAGGACATCCAGGAAGATCGAAAACCCTGGAGCTATTAGGCCGTAGCTACTATTGGCCCAAGATGCACAAGGACGTAGGCAGATTTGTCCGTAACTGTCATATATGCCAGCGATCCCATACAGCTCGCCATGCCCCCTTTGGTATACTGCACCCGCTCCCAATTCCAGATGCTGCATGGCGCCACATATCAATGGACTTCATCACAGGTCTCCCCTGGTCCAATGGATTCAACGCAATATTGGTAGTAGTCTGTAGATTAACCAAGATGCGCCACCTAATCCCATGCAGAGATACTTGTACCTCAGAGCAGCTGGCCGACCTCTACGCCCGCCATGTATTCCGCCTCCATGGACTACCACAGAGCATCATATCAGACCGAGGAACACAGTTCACTGCCAAGTTCTGGAAGGCACTCTGCAAAGCGCTGAAAATTCAAGCTCTCTTGTCCACTCCCTTCCACCCGCAAACAGATGGCCAGACAGAGCGCAGCAATGCCATCCTAGAACAATACCTCCGTGCCTACGTTAACTACCTTCAGGATGATTGGGAAGCTTGGCTGCACCTAGCGGAATTTGCAGGAAATAACCATGCATCTGAGACCACTGGCATGAGTCCCTTTTTTGCCAACTATGGCCAGGACCCACTGTGGCAGTTCGACATCAGGCCAACCAAACAACCTGAGGAACGACAGGCAACTGAACTGGCAGCGAAATTCCAGGAGATCACGGAACACCTACAGGCAGAAATAGCAAGGGCACAGATGGCACACCAGGAGCAGGCAGACAAGAAGCGGAAGCCCGCCCCTGCGTACAAGATTGGAGATTGGGTATGGTTCAACGCAAAGAACCTATCCACCCAGCGCCCCAGCAGGAAGTTGGACCACCGACGCATAGGCCCTTACAAGATCACCAAGGTGGTAAGCCCCTATGCTTATGAAATTGACTTCCCAGCGACTTTGAAGCACCACAGGGTACAGCACGTTTCCCTACTAGACCCAGCGGACAATGACCCCCTGCCTGGACAGCACAACCCGCCTCCCCCGCCAGTAATTGTGGATGGCGAAGAGGAACACTATGTGGAAGAGATCCTGGATGCCCGGATGCACCGAAGGAAGTTGCAATACCTGGTGAAGTTTGTTGGAGATGACCAGACAGAATGGAAGGCGGCAGAGGAGGTGAATGAGCTAGAAGCGGTTGACGTATTCCACCAGCGCTACCCTGAGAAGCCAGGACCGCTGCCTGAGAACTAGGCCTCAAGAGACTTCGGCCATAGAGGGGGGATACTGTCACGGCCCTAACCCTGCAGGCCAGATGGGTTATGGCAATGCACTGGATGTCAGCAATGCGATAGGCATTAGATGTCAGCAATGCGATACGCACTAGATGTCAGCAATGCGATACGCATTAGATGTCAGCAATGCGATATGCGTTTGATGTCAGCAATGCGATATGCATTTGATGTGTTTATGCGAAGGGATATGAGTGTACTGAATGTGAGGAAGACGCTGTCTATTAAAGACCCGCCTACGCTCTATTGTCCATTCTCTTCCTCACGCAACGTCTTGTATCTTAATTGAATACGAGCTTTGTCTATCCGTCTCTTGTCCATCCGTCTCTTGTCCACTAGACCTTTGACCTATTAGCCTATTAGCCCTGCGCTCCCTGGAAGACTCCTAGCCACAGTGCCCGTAACAGCTATTTCGCATGCATCGAGCATCCTTTTGGCAGCTTGTTGAAATATTAACAGAAGATGGTAGAAGAGGATATTGGGACCATCGGGCTATTGAATCTGGACGCAGTCCAAAACCCATCTAAACGCCAGAAGAAAGGACATCTCCGCTCTAATACCTGGTTGATTGAAGCTTCACTCACCTCAGGCTTAACTCCCCACCCTGGTTGCACTTGCATCGCTTTTGCGTCCTTCCAAGTCTTCATATTTCCCATTTTCTCTGAGATTCGTTTTACCGTAATATGCTCCTCCACACCAAAAACCTGTTCCTTAGCCTCTTTATTATGTCAGGCAATTTTCTCGTTTCTAGCCCATGCTTGAGTTGTGCTATTTGGCATGCTTGCGTTTATGCGATTGAAGTTGTAATGTCTACCATGCTTGCACTGTGCTATTCTCGTTCTTGGAACTTGGAACTTGGAACTCAAAACTGGCTAGTTTCTGGTTTCTAGTTTCTGGTAACGCCACTATTGATTTAGCCAATAAGAGTTGTTGCCAAGTGCCAAGATGTGACTGTTTCAACCCTTGTACATGAACCTGTTTCGATTTGACTACCGGTATGTACGTACCGCCTATTGTTCCATTGTTTTCCATTGCCATGAACAATGCATTTATCCCGTGCGGGGTCGATATCTGAATACTCCGTACTTGCTGGACAAACAACACAACCTAACGGCGTACAACACAACGATACGATACACAGAACACAACGATACACACAACACAATACAACCCAACGACAACATTGTGATATTTACATATAAAACCATGGCCGAAGTATTAGGTGCAGTCGCAAGCGCAGTGGCTGTGGTTGAAGCTGCTGGCAAGGTCTGGTCGACTGGCTGGAAATACTATAAGGTAAGAATCCCCGCAAACAAATTTGAGCCACAATTAATAGTAAATAATTTTTATATGGGGTTAGGATGCTAAAAATGCCCAATCCGAGATGGATGACCTTATGGATAGCATTATGGCTCTGCAAACTGCATTTCAGCAAGTTAAAAACTTGTCGAAAGGTCCTGGTGCCACCAAGTTGATTGCATTGAAGCCGCTCCTCGAAAGTAGCTCTTCGGAGCTTGGAAAGGAGTTTGACCGAATTCTTCAGATTTTACAGCCAGGACTAAGACAAAAGACAAAGAAAAAGCTGGGACAGAGGTTGAAGTGGCCATTTCAAAAGGCGGATGTTGAACAAATTCTTCAGTTACTTGAGCGGCATAAATCAGCTTTGATTTTAGCAATGAATTCTGACCAGATGTAAGAGTCTATCTACTTCCCCCTCGTACCTCGACTGAAGTCATAGTATATGCTAATATCTATGGATTATCATTACTAGGACGGCTGTTATTCAAATTGGCAATCAGGTTGAGAAAATTAACAATCGAGTTGAGGAAATTGATAATCGAGTTGAGGAAGTTGACAATCGAGTTGAGGAAAGTGACCACTATTGATCCGTGCCAGTGACACGTAAAATCGCTCAGTACTAGTACTAATTAGTAGTACGTATACAGTCACTGCAACAAAGCACAAATATTGCAAAGTTACCACGCGCTGAAGGTGCAGCCCATAATGACTGGCTCCGCCAACACGAGGATCATTGTTTGCAGGATACGCGAGTAGAGCTCCGTAAGCAGATTATGGACTGGTGTGACGACCCGAACAGCAGATGCATCTTCTGGCTTAACGGAATGGCTGGGACTGGTAAATCCACAATTTCTCGCACAATTGCTCGAGAGCTTGCAGAAAAGAAAAGACTTGCAGCGAGTTTCTTTTTTACACGAGGCAAAAAGGATATCAGTCACTCTCGCAAGTTCTTCACTACTGTCGCCGCCCAGCTTGCAATCAGTTTACCAGTACTCCGGGTATCCATCTTAGACGCTATCAACAACAATGCTGACATCTTTCAACAAGGATTACGGGAACAATGGAGCCAACTCATTTTTAATCCTTTAAAGAATGCACCTACTCAATCAATTCAACTGGTTATAGTAATTGATGCCCTTGATGAATGTGACAGCATGCAAGATATCCAATTAATCCTCCAACTTCTTGGAGAAGCCAAGGACCTTGCGACAGTTCGGATTAAGATTTTCCTTACCAGCAGACCAGAAATCCCCATCTTTGATGGATTTCGTCAGTTGTCTGGTGAGGGGCATCAGGATTTTATACTCCATAATATCCCGCTTGATATAGTTAATGCAGATATATCCACTTTCTTTCGGCGAAAGTTGTCGCCACTGAAAGCCAAACATGGGCTGGGGACACCATGGCCGGATGAGCAGATTATTGAACAATTGGTGGAAAGAGCAGCTGGGCTGTTTATCTACGCTGCAACAACGCTTCGATTTATTCAAGACGGCATAGATGGACCTGAAGAACCACTCTCTTTACTTCTTAGTGCAACCAAGTCATCATCCTCGCCGGCAACAGAGCATCTCGATGGCATATATGCAACACTACTCCAGCACTCAGTTCTTGGAAGGTGGGCTTATCAAGAGTGTGCGGGACGGTTTAGACAGGTGGTTGGATCTATTGTAGTCATGTTTAATACCATCCCAGCTAGAAATCTAGCACAGCTGCTTCAAATACCACCCAAAATGGTTTCAAGCACTTTGGACTCTTTGCGTTCTGTCATTAATGTCCCAGGAGATGAAAGCCAGCCTATCCGATTATTTCATCTATCCTTCCGTGACTTCCTACTGGATTCTCAGAGATGCAGTGATTCTCGGTTTCAGATAGATGAGAAAGAGCGACACACCAGGCTATTTCGAAAATGTATGCAGCATATATCTCAGCTTCAGGAAAATATATGCGATCTTTGGGGGCCAGGAGTTTTGATTACTGAGATTCCTGCTGCTACGATACAAAAAAGCATTCCGCCACATGTTCAATATGCATGCCGTTACTGGCTTGATCACTGGCGACTTGGGAATCCATTGGCACTGGAGGAAGACATCAAGACCATTCGGGAATTTTTGGAACAACACTTCCTTCATTGGTTGGAGGGACTTAGCTTAATCGGAGAGGTATCAAATGGAGCACACATGATAGTAGCTCTGGAGGAAATACTACTTGTAAGCTGCAATGCTCATTACTTCATTCAGAGAATAGTATTGACCTGAAAATAGGCACGATTTGGAGACTATGATCCCGGATTGTTAGAACTTGCATATGATGCCTAACGGTTTATATTGCATATGAAGTCAATTATTCAAATGGCACCTCTTCAGGTCTACTATTCGGGACTTTTGTTTACTCCAGGATCAAGTCTCATTCGACTTGGATACTTGAAAAATATCCCTTGGATTGCTATGGAACCCAAAGTGGCAGATGTGTGGAGCTCATTGATACAGACACTAGGAGGCCATACCTATGATGTCAAATCGGCTGTGTTTTCACCTGATGGAAAGCTTGTTGCCTCCGCATCCTACGACGGAACGGTCAGATTGTGGGATACATCAACAGGAAGGCAATGTGGAGTTTTGGAAGGTCACACTAGTTTTGTCAGTTCGGCTGTTTTTTCACCCAATGGAAAGCTTATTGCCTCCGCATCCTGGGACAACACAGTCAGATTATGGGATGCATCAACAGGAAAGGAATGTGGAGTTTTGGAAGGCCATACCAACTGTGTCAGTTCTGCTGTGTTTTCACTCGATGGGAAGCTTGTTGCCTCTGCATCCTGGGGCAAAACGGTCAGATTATGGGATACATCAACAGGAAGGCAATGTGGAGTTTTGAAAGGTCACACCGATCGGGTCAATTCAGCTGTGTTTTCACCCGATGGAAAGCTTGTTGCCTCCGCATCCTGCGACAGAACGGTCAGATTATGGGAGACATCAACAGGAAGGCAATGTGAAGTTTTGAAAGGTCACACCAGTTATGTCAGTTCGGCTGTTTTTTCACTGAATGGAAAGCTTATTGCCTCCGCATCCTGGGACAACACAGTTAGATTATGGGATGCATCAACAGGAAAGGAATGTGGAGTTTTGGAAGGCCATATGAGCTGTGTCAATTCTGCTGTGTTTTCACTCGATGGGAAGCTTGTTGCCTCTGCATCCAGGGACAAAACGGTCAGATTATGGGATACATCAACAGGAAGGCAATGTGGAGTTTTGAAAGGTCACACCGGTTGGGTCAATTCGGCTGTGTTTTCACCCGATGGAAAGCTTGTTGCCTCCGCATCCAACGACGAAACGGTCAGATTATGGGATACATCAACAGGAAAGCAATATGGAGTTTTGAAAGGTCATAGTGATAGCATCAACTCAGCTTTGTTTTCGCCTGATGGAAAGCTTCTTGCCTGTGCATCCTCGGATAAAACGGTGACATTATGGGATACATCGACAAGAAAGCAATCTGGAGTTTTGAAAGGTCACACCAGTTATGTCAGTTCGGCTGCTTTTTCACCCGATAGAAAGCTTGTTGCCTCTGCATCCAGGGACAACACGGTCAGATTATGGGATACATCAACAGGAGAGCAATGTGGAGTTTTGGAAGGCCATACCGGTTCGGTCAATTCGGCCGTGTTTTCACCTGATGGAACGCTTGTTGCCTCTGCATCCCAGGACCAAACGAGATTATGGGATATTAGAAACAAAGCAACCATAGAAATCATAAAAACTCATGACATCAACAACATTATGAAGTTTTCTAATGACGAGGGGCATCTACATACGAGTCACGGCATGCTGCAGCTCAAGTCATCTCCTCACAGCGGTAGCAATTGGGAACTACCACACACCTTAACTCATTCCCTGTATGTTACTGATCAATGGATCACATGTAACATGAAGAAATTGCTCTGGCTTCCTGTTGAATACCGACCATCCTGTATTGCAGTAAATGACACTGCCAACCTCATTGTCATTGGATCTCGCTCTGGTAGAGTTATTTTCATATCTATTGATTTTACCGCTCTCCCGGTTGCATATCTCCAGCCATCTGTTAACGTTGCTGCCATAGAAGGTAAGGGCTTCCTTGGACGGCTTGGCTGTTAAAAACTTTGATGGACTAATTCACTGGTTGGTGTCTTTTAGGTACAAGTTAAATCAATGGAACTGCAGTTTGGGTATGGTAGACCGGGCATTGGATGTTGGTCTATTTTTGTGTGATGATTTGTATCTGAGCAGCGGGTCATCCACCTGCCCATCCAGGGAAGGATAAGTTTCCAGTTGACTGAGGCTGGCGTTACGGGGTTCTCAAGACGGCTTATTGGATTCTCCTGTATATTATCGATACTGAAAAAGCTCGAGGTCGCAAAGGAGAAAGTGATGTTGGGTCGAATTTGCAAGTAGCAAGGCCGCCATATTCACATCCAGCCATATGGTGAAACTTACAGCATACCAGATTTTTTCCAACGATAGACTTTTTCCTAAAAAAAATGTTAAATATCAAATGGATACCCGACAACCCTGCTCTCTAGCCTAAGTAATATGTAACACAATTCACTTTTTGGACTCCCTCAATTGATAACCTAGGCCGTATCTAAACTAAAGAACTTACCACTGCACTATGCCTATCGTCACTTCATTTGTGGTGTTACAACAAGCAATATACAACGTTGACAGCAACAAATTGGTGCATTGGTCGTGAAACACCGCCAGTCACGTGAATTTACCAGTGGTGTCGAAATATCAACAGGCTAGGCGACAGCGGAAGATTCTAGGGGTTAGCCTAGTATGTACGGATAATAGAAAGGCTTGTTCGATGTACTTGTATGTCTATTATGGATACTTGTTCAATCGATAGCTCTTTTCAATTCTCATACCTCATACAGGATTATTACAAGGCCTTTATATATCGGCCCGACATGAAGACATTCCAACTCCCCATAGTATTCTCCATAGCCCAGCATTCTCTGTGACATAGCATTCCCTATGGTATAGCATATAGCATCCTGCATTCTCCGTAGCAACTTTTAACAAGCGGGCAGAAAAATAACCAGTCACGTGGGTGAGCTACTGTGGTATAGAGTCATACGAGGAACAGCTGCGCTCAATTCCCGGCTCGATTGTTTTTCTTTTTAATCGCGCTCCTGGGCAATCATCCGGCGCCAGGCTATATCCAGGGCACCTGTGATATGTACCTGTTGGATATAAGATACATACATACCTTGGCCCCTGGTGGGGAAATTGATTTTTCTTGACATTCACCGCTAACACCATGCAAATCCGAGTAACTATGTAAGTAATCAAACCCCTCCTTTGCCTCTTAGCCTGGGGCTCCGCAGATGTATAGCTGGCCTGCTTCAGGGTAACTAGGTACTATCACATATGGCGTAATGATCTACCATGGTGTAATGCATGCATATAGGCACAGTAGTTACCCTCCCGCATGCAGCGTATATTCATCCTAATCCACCAGAACATCTACAATGTACATGATCACAATGGATATAGAGTAAAAAGCTCCAAGGAATTCAAGTCTGATAACTCCACCCTGCGCTCATGTACGCTGAATGCCCTATAGTCCACTCATGGGCTCAACTCCCCACCACTCATAGGAACCCCCATATCAACTCCGCCTCGCCCCAAAATATGGCTGTCCATAGGATCAATTAGGTCCCTTATATTATAACTCTCATAAGCATGGAGCATAAGCTCACCTCACGTATGCACTGTATGGACTAAAAATGGTAATCACATAGCTTAATTCGGCATGATATTTGCAGAGCCTACTAGACTGTGCTCTTCTTGTGTAAAGAGGTTCTTTAGCATACTTTCTCAGTTTGCGAAGCCTCAGTAGTCCCTGATTGCCTTTACCGCTCTCAACGCTTTGGTCAGCATCAATGACAGCTTGCTTCATGCTCACAGCCACCATACATGCAATTCGAGCCCTTTCATGGCAAATATAGGCCTAGGCTTGATCGATAGCCCAATATATATTCCAAATATTCCTCAGTCGCACTTTCCTAGAGCTCATGAGATATACTTACTTCAAACTCCCCCTCCTATCGACCTATCCATGAAGGTGTCTGAGCATAGTAGAGCATCGTAGAGTATAGTGGAGCTATTTTCGAGTATAAGAACAAGGTTTCCGAATATAGCATGACTACCTGCTTTTGTTTACTTGGGTCTAGTTCATAGGAGTATAGGAGGTAGAAGCACTTTGAAAGGAGGGGCGGGTGAGGGTCCAAACTAGGATATTTCACGAGATGTAGGAAATTGCGACTGTAGAAGATTTCAAATGTGTATTGGGCTCTCGATCAAGCCTATATTTGCTATGGAAGGGCTCGAATATTGTAGGTGCGATGGCTGTGAGCATGGAGGGGCCATGAAGCAAGCTGGCATTGATGTTGACCAAAGCGTTGAGGGCAGTAAGGGCTGCTGGGGCTTTGTGAACATGAGAAGGTATGCTAAAGAACCTCAAGAATATTCTTACACACAGTCCAGGCTGTTACTGTGTAGCAAATAGTATAGCCACCCCACGGGGCAGTGGCACCGTCAAAAGCTCTAAGAATATCTGGGAAAAATACTGGGTCATGTTTTGCACTGGAGAATGTCAGTATCTGCACAGGGATTTGCAAAGGATAATTTGTACTGGGTTAATTCTGGTGATTTAACTACTGGAAGTATTACTGAGGGCAGGCACCATGAATTAATCCATGCATAACCAAGTATTTTCCGGTGGTATCCTGTTATCTTTTACAGCGACACACCAGATTAGATTCCCAAATTTCCTGCAGTGTGATCGAGATACAATAGTTACCCTGAACCCAGCCAATCTCTCCTATATGCATAAACCATATCATGTGGAATTGCACTCATAGCTTTCTTTTTTTTTTTTTTTGAGTCTATACGCCTTTCCCCCGAAGCGTTCCCAGAGGCTAAAAGACCTTAGGCTATGAGGCAGCCCCGTTCCCGCACCTTTAAAGGATTGGGTTTACACACGGGACAACATGCTGTTAAATGCCCAGCCTCCCGAACCTAAGAAACAACAAACCCCCTAGGTGCCGATTGTAGT
>Ga0307514_10006249_pt1 | contig 10431 bp, 10 predicted proteins | sample 16_EM_MG_FD_203088 | JGI IMG/M metagenome (GOLD analysis project Ga0307514, IMG submission 203088) | Populus trichocarpa ectomycorrhiza microbial communities from riparian zone in the Pacific Northwest, United States - 16_EM | ecosystem: Host-associated > Plants > Roots > Unclassified | place... | reverse complement strand
TAGTGCGGCGCGTGATAAATGTTGCAGAATATCAACCTCTTCCCGCAACCGAAGTCTGGTTCGCAAATATATCAGTATCCAGATTTGTGCATAGCGACATGGGGAAGCAGAGAACCGGGAAAAGAAGGAAAAAGAAGCAAAGAAAAATCTAAATGTGGTTATTGTGCAGGGAAAAAGGGTGCCTGAAACTGTTCGTTTAGCAACGAGTGCCCTCGCCTCAATCGTCACAAGCGCATGGTCTGTATACACCTAGGTCATCAGGCACAGATCTCCAACAAGAAAGGTCTCGAAAAGAGTGCACACACACAACCTCATCGAAGCGAACCAAGTTAGGTCCCTCCCCGCATGATGTTGACAGAATCGGCGGATTTCAAAACAAGACATACCTATGCTTGGCACCCTCAAACTGCTTCGACTTCTTGACGGCATAGAAGATGACCCCATCTTCATTTTTATTCTTGGATCGTACTTTGAAGACCTTCCCAAACTCTCCACTTCCAAATTCTTCGACTTCATCGAAATCACGCTCGAACCGACCAGGTCGTTCTTCTTCCATGTATACATCGGAGAAGCGTCTGGAATTAACCAAGCTTGGCCTTGGCAAACGGCTCCTTGTAGCATTGTAATTGGAATTGGAGGTAACCCTGCTGGTCGTTGGTGAGCTTATGAGTGAACTGCTTGACGCGCTTGACGATCCAGAAGTAGATCTTGACGTTGAACCCTTCCCGAGGGCATCACTCGAAGGGGAAAGACGGAGCGGAAATTTAGGTTTGGGAAGCTGCCAATCTGTCAGATCAAAACATCCGATGTTTTCGTCAGTATCTGGCTGCACCAATAGGCGCCACCATACTGTCATAAATCAAAAGCTCAACTCACCAATTCCTTTGGCTCGGGTAGGCGTATTCACAATTGAGGCCGACTCACTCCCACTTGAGAGCGCACCGCTGCTACTGCGTCGTATGACGGGCCATCGGCTCCTTACAATTGATGGTGCGTTGTTCCATGCAAGTTGGTTACCAGTGGGCTGACCAAGCCCAAGTCCGATATACCGATCCTTATCTCTCCTTGTACTTGGACTGCAGTCTTCTTCATCCTCCGTGTCCGTGGGCTGCCAATCAATCGACATCTTGGATCCACGGCTCGTAGTCACATTCGCACCCATAGGAGGGAAAGCAGCTGGTAAACTCTTCCTGGGCATCTTCTTAAAGTCACAATCCCCCTTCAATCCCACTTTAGACGCAACCGCGCTTTGCCATGGCCTTTCGTGTCCAAAAAAAGTGATACGGTTTTTCTTGACAGGCGTGTCAGGCGCCTTCCTCGGCATATTGGAACTCTTCGGTGCATCGGCAAGCGTCTTCTGGATGAACTCATCCATATCGACACTGCTACAGAGTTTAGGATGCGCGAGTGTATCAGCGCCACTGACAAACACGGAGATGGCTGGCCAACCAGACGAAGCCTCAGAACCACAGATGGGTGTGACCAGACCATCGTCAGAAATGGAGCTGACGCTAGTCGACTCTCGAGGCATGGTGCCGAGGATATCTAGACCAGAACTTGAACCAAGTGATGGCATGTCGTCGTCGTCGCTTACTCCGCGCGAGTCTCGCGGCTTGTACTTTTTAGGCAGAGATAATTTAAGCGGAGGTGAAGGCGTGTCGTTGATCACGTTAAAGACAAAGGACGGTTCCTCTCCAGTGAAAAATGTATCTTCCTCGTCCATATCCATACTACTATCATGACGCAAGGCTTTGTCGGGAGACGACCCAAGCGATGGAGAGACTTCGCGCGCCATATGGAACGTGTCCCAGGACACCGAATCCGTAGAAGGACCCGCGTAACTATGTCGATTCGCCAAGAAAGGACGCGCAACCGAACTCCGTGCTATTGGAGCGGGCGTAGCCGACCGTAGATTTGTGTTTGTTCGTGACCGAGTCGTATTCGAAGCAGATGGCTGAGGAATAGAAGGCCCGAAAAAGAGGGTCGCGGAACTGCTGCTTTCGATTCTGCTGAGTGGTAGCCGAGGTAGGAGCGGTGAGAAGGGCGTTGGCAGCGTTGCAAACGCGCCACCGCTTATACGGCGTCGCGGGCGTGGAGAACTTGTATCAGATGAAGACGAGGTGGGCGCCGGAGAGCCACGACCACGGTGGTTTAGTGAGGGAAACGCAACAGGGCCGCTATGTCTCGGGCGAGCACCAATGCGGCAGGGGATCCCAGATTGTTTGACGGGCTAATATAAGAATAATTTTAAGTCAATCCGATACTTTTGTGGCCGCGATATAAACTTACTTTGAGAGGAGATCTTCTCGGCGATTTAAAGGCACATTCGAGTAATTCAGCAGAGACTGGCCGTGAGCGGGCACGACGTTTGGTAACATGGCCTCCAGGAGAAACAGCCTCTGCAACCTCCTCGGCCTTCTTGCCAGTGTGGGGGCAATCAATAATAAGAGGTTTGGTTTGCTGTGCGACTTTTCCGTTATGCTTTGCTTTGGTAGGGGACAGCACGTGCGAATCGTCGTCACATCCCGAGTCATCGGCGGCGCAGTCAAAGCCAATGCCATCAGGATCGGAGAGACGAAGACGAGTGAGTGTGGCAGTCTGCCGCTTGAGATACGCTTCGGTCTCTGCCTTGGTCTGTGGAGTCTTTGTGATAAACTTGGGTTCTGACGGCGGAGCAAGGCGATCGAACGATACAATGCCATCACATTCCTTGTTAGAATGAACGAGCTTCAATGGGGTGAGATTATGAAGGCGGAGAGGCGTGCTGGTAGTTGATGACTTGCGCTTGGTACCGACGCCGACGCCGCGGCTGACAGAGCTGGTCTCCCCAACGACAAACGGAGTAGGTGTGCTAGATAAGTTACTCATGGGAAGCACTGGGCGGCTCAGGACACGACGGGGTTGTTTAATGGGTGTCAAAAGAGGCTGCGAGGAAGTAGATGCTGCGGTTGAGAGGAAGATATAGCCTTCATCATCATCGAGCGGTATAGTCTGTGGTTTTGAGGTGCAAAATGGATTGTTCTGTTGTGCAAAAGTGGGAGATTTGTATGAAGAAGGTAGTATATCATCGCTGTCTGGAATATTGGTTAGAAGGGGGAAGAGCGGGCGCTTTCTGAGAGGCGAGGGAGAAAGAGTTGGGGAGTCATAGGGCTTTGGAATGTGGCGACGATGGTGGTGGTATTTGGGAGACATGCTTGACTCGCATGCAACGTTTCCGTGGGCGAATGGCCTAGTCGGGGTGGACACGAGCATGATAGCTTGATAAGTACCTAGATTTATGTAGAAAGCAAGACGAAACGCGTGCGTTTGGTATCAACGAGTTGGTCGTTGTGTACGTCGTGAAAATGTTGTTTACCGTCGAATCCAGCGATGGCGATGTCGTGTCTGTCGTTGGTCGTGCAGAAAGTAGGGCGAATGCTGTTGCAAATCCTCGTGTTTCCTTCTTCTATACAATCTCACGTCTCCGTTCAACAAGGTCACGTGATCGCGTTTTTGACCTTTCTGATGGTCCTTGACTTGAACGCTGATTGTCTTTCTGATTTCCCATACACCTTCTGGCCCTTTAATCATTGCCTGACTTGGATTTTCTCCTCTTTCAAACAATACTGACTTGTTTCGCATCTATAGCAACCATTTTACACAACTACATCGACTTCTGGACCCTCTACAACCACTTCTGTTCTCATTGTCTGGAGAATCATTGGTCGCACGGTGCATTGTGTTGGCAGAATAGCTTTTTGTTCTATATGCAAGAAAGACTCTTGGAAATGAACCTGATATCACATGCAGTATGTTTGCCTTCGTAGTGCAGTCTAATTTTCTAGAGTATGAACCTGATTCAATGGACCAGAGCATACTGAAGCAACAATATGCTATAGCAATGCGGTTTACCTTTTGCCCAACCGAACTCATCAGCTAACTTTCGTTGGTGACATCTCGAGTCTCTGGAGCACAACCCAGAGGAAAACGATGTTACTTTTTCTTTATTCTTTAGGGTCGACATTCCAAAAAAGCACTACGCTTTGAGCAAAGGTCACTATTGGTGGAAGTCCTGGAACAACCTTTCTATGTAGTCCAATCTTTAGGGCAAACATAATTGTACAACCTCCCTGAACAATATAGCGCTCGAAAAAATCTACGAAACTACAACGATCGGTTTCTTCTCAAGGACTTCAACTCGAAATTTCACACTCGCGCTTGTGCCGACGAAGGGAACTGGGAACCTCCGCTTCGCCGACTAGGCAAATCATATGGAACTGTTGGCTATCCCTGTAACCGCCTGCCTTTCATCAGCTGCATAATCTTATCCCTACGGCAGGTCCAGAGTGAATCGGCAGGCATTGCTCATTGGGGGTGGACATATTCCGGCTCAATTGGCTGATTGACTCCTTGACCATGGATCCCGCTTTCTATCACGTTCAGACTAAGATTGTTCTGACATGATGAGTGATATGAATTGTTCATGATGCGATGCCACCTTTTCGTAGTTTCGGAGTGAAAATTGTTTACCTTATGATACATTGACATGGTGATTTTCTTCTTCTTTGCTACAACAACTGTCCTAGGGGTGTATCGAAGCCACCCAAGTAATCGTAGACTTGCTGACCACGCAAAAATGTCTGCTTGATGCGACCACAGAGGTTAAGACCTTCGTAAGGAGATATCTTATTCTTGTACTGTAGCAAGTCTTTTGTGACCTGATCTCTGAATTCTGAGGGCCGCATCAAAGGGGTAGACGAACATGCCAACGTACTTTGTATTCCGCTTTCTCGTCCCAAAGGACAAAGTCGCCGTCATATCCGACTTTCAACTGGCCCTTGACATCACCAAGCCCCGCATGGCTCGCATTCTTCTTGCTCATCCAGTCTACGACTTGGCCAAGACTCGCGCCTCGTTTTCGTCCCTCAGTCCATAAGAGACTAAGTCCAAAACCGAGAGTGCTGATTCCTCCCCACGCGGACATGATATCTCCACTTTGCAAATTCTTCAATTCGAGGACGCAGGGACTGTGATCAGACACGACACAGTCAATAGTTCCATCTTTCAGCGCCTCCCATAGCTTGTCTCGATTAACACTCTCGCGAACAGGGGGACAGCACTTGAACTCTGTGTGTCCGTCGGGGATGTCCTCGGCTGCAAGGCATAGATAGTGGAAACAAGTTTCAACTGTCAAAGGCAGGCCGGCAGCTTTCGCTTCCCTGATCAAGGGAAGAGCTGAAGAGGCAGAAAGGTGAACGATGTGACATCGAACGTTGGGGAAGCGTTTTTGTAGTTTGATGACCAGCGAGATTGCATCTGTCTCTAATGTCTGTGGTCTCGAGGCTAGGAATGTGGAGTATTGTCGTGGGTCGGGTTTGTCCTCCTTTTCGACAGTACCCTCAAGTTCTGCATGGAATAAAAGAACCCCGGATGCAGCCTGAAGGAGTTTAGGGGTGAATGATTGTAGGGATATGAAATCTTACGTCCAATTCCTTCATGGCTAGGTTTAAATCAGCCTCACTCACACAAGGAAATTCCTGGTAGGGGGTATCAGCATTCTAAAAACGAGGAGAAACGGTGTGTCTGACTGACATCGACACCACTTTTTATGAGGAAACACTTGAATCCACGGACTCCTGCTTCAAGCAATGGTTTCAAATGGTCCTACGCAATTGGAGGTTTTCGAAGCGTACAAGAATGAAGGCAGCACGTACTTGATTGGCAGGGATAACACCTCCCCAGAAGGCGACATCGATGTGACATTGGCCTTGAGCTGCGCGGCGCTTCTCTTCAAGATTTGACACTGTTGTCGTAGGCGGCAGGGAATTCAGAGGCATATCGACCAAGGTGGTGATACCCCCAGAGGCAGCCGCCCTTGTCCCAGTCCAGAAACCTTCCCAAGCAGCACGTCCAGGTTCATTGAGATGGACATGGGCACTAAGTCCGGTTTCAAAAGTATGTCATGATATATCGATCAAAACCGTACTCCACCAAACCTGGTAAAACGATGTTCTCCCCAGCGTCAAGCCATTCAATAGGTCTCACATCTAATTGATCGGGGGTGATTTGACCTCGCCGTACATCGACGAACTTGCCAGAAGATTTATCGACGATAATAGTTGCTGGAATAGGTTCATTGGCCTCTGGAAGCAACACCTTCGAACCTGTGCAGACAAGTAGATTCGTCATTTGGTGTGTTGAGTTTCGCAATCAGATTCAGATGGTGTTTCGTCTGTCTTTTTATGGTCCAAATGAATAGCCACAAGCGGAATCAATAGGTGTTTTTTGAATGTAATTTATTGAAATTGAAAGCATCTGAATGGGTGATCTTACCAGATGTTAACTACAACGGCTTTGAATAAAGTATAAGATCTGTGAACATGTGTTCAGAGCCCATATGATTGTGGACCTATTTGATAGTGGAAGTTCTCAGTTCTGACCGCCCTGTAAGATCACCATCTGATAGATCCAGTATTATAAAGACCCGAACTTGCCTCCGAGTCAATTATCATCCCTCCTATGGCGAACGGTTCTACTGCGACCACCTCAAGTTACCCTAGTCGAAGTTATAGCGAGCCCTCACCACGAAAATTGCCTTCACCACCCGTTCAGCGGACAGATCCCGTTCAAGTGCCAAAGCGTGGCTCGCGTCCTCTACCAAAGATTCCTCCGAGTCGGTCCCTCATTTGTAAAAAATGCGGGACTTGTATAACGTCCCATAACGTGCTTTTCCCTTCATCTTCAGCGAGTCTTTCTTCTGATTGTCACGACCGTGTGCTCACCTCTCAATTCTAGTTGCCGCGCGACTCGCGAGCGTTTCGAGGCTTCAGTGGCAAGGCTTCCCTTTTCACAGAAGTGTGAGCACTCCGTTTCTTAGAATTTCAACCCTTTCAATGGACTTTACTCTCCAGATACAATGCCATCTTTGCACCAGCGAACGTTCAATTGATGACGACCGGCGCTCACACCATGCAAGAACTGTCATGCGCAGTGTGCTCTTCCTACATCGGCTGGAAAATCGTTCGCGCTCACGATCACTCTGAATCATGGAAGGATGGTAACTTCCTTCTGGAACTGGAGCAACTGTATCTCCAACCCGATACTATCATATCTGGCGACCTTTCCTCACATCGACAACCGTTATCTTCCAGCTCGGATTCAGAATATAGTCCTTAAAGCCTCCTTTTTTTATTTATTTCTGTGTCCACATCTAATACCCAGTGTACGAAACACGTTGTATGTATGATTTATATTTTTACCGTACCTTTTATAAATTATGACTTTTATTCTATACCCTACCATTTTGTAATACCATGTCCCCACTTTTTCTGACGGTTTACATAATGGTGTCATCATGTTCGCTGTAACTTTTCTGTCTCTCAACTCAGATCATCCTCTTCAACTTCTATTACTGCACGGGAAGCAGGTCTTCTCTGATACGATACCCCCTGCTTTCCGGAGCTTCCAGGCTATCACATGAACTGAAGTTCTTATTGCCCTGATGACTGCCGAGTTCGAGAATCAAGCATCTTTTAAACTCCCTCCCATAGTAGCCGTCAACGTGCAGCCAGACCCACTGGAATCGCTCCGTTCTCCTCAGCTTGATATATCGAATAGATCTTTAGAGCGCGATTCTGTTGCGGGATCGGAATTCAATGACATTGCACTTGATGACGACGTGTTCTCCCCGGTAGCACTCACAGCTCGGCCAGTGGTTGCCTCAGATACATCCATTCCTCATGACCGGGAGAAAATGCATGAAGACAACGCTGACGAGGTCCCAGATAACTTGCCGTCTGGTCCTGTCCTGCATCCTGTGGTAACCACCATCATGGACCCTCCAAGGTCACATAAGAAGACAGTATCGACGACGACCATACGGTCAAGTCATACCAGGAAAGCGTCTTTGTTGGTCAACCGTCTTGACCTGCAAGAATCGAATAGAAAGAACCGAGGGAGTGTGGATGGTCATTTGAAGCTGCAGGAAGAGTTTCATCGTTTGCACGAGAGGGAGAACCAGAAAGAGCACACATCTACGGAGAATACGATAGACTGGGGTGCGTCATCAATTTCTGGCCTTTGGAGTTGTGTTGCTGATTATGAAGATTCAAAGATTTTTGGGGAGCTGTGATATCTGGTACTGTGTTTTATTATTCTCGGGAAATGGCAATCAAACTTATTTGGAATCGTTCAGATTATCGAAGTTTTGCTTCTGAGAGACCCGAGGAACTAGCTCAAGCAATTCAAAAGGGTATCCCCGCTACTCTCAGAGGGATGATGTGGCAGCATATGTGAACTTATCCTTTTTTTCGGTTAAATTTATTTGACTCAAGTCTGGAGATGCTAGGGCTGCATCAAAAGATTTTGAGCTTGAAGCGCAGTACTTGAAATTGCTAAAGGAAACAAGTACACATGAAAAATCAATTACACGGGATCTCGGAAGGCGAGAATGACGTGACTTTTCTTCCTTTTTGTATATTGACGTCTTGCAGGACGTTTCCTCACCATGACTTCTTTACTGATGGACAAGGCATCGGGCAAGAAAACCTGTTTAATGTGCTAAAAGCTTACTCCTTGTATGGCAACCTGATTTTTGATCTAGTTGTGCGCATCGTCATGACCTTCATCTCAGATACGATCCCAAAGTCGGCTATTGCCAAGGTTTGCCGTTCATTGTCGCTATTTTGCTGCTAAATGTACGAGGCATCATGTTACGTCCAGCTTTTGCTGACCTAGTCATCAGATGCCGGACGAGGAAGCGTTTTCCCTTCTTGTTAGATTAATGACGGTATATGATTTACAAGGCCACTTTCTTCCAGAAATGCCGAAGCTTCAAATGCGCCTTGTGAGTAATCACATCCAAAATTACATGTCTTGTGATAAGTGACCAATCTATTAGTTCCAAGTATATACATTGGTTCTCTGGGTCTAGTGCTTTGGCTCATCAGTTTTCTAGTTTGACCGGCTAGTCGAAGAACTTCTTCCTGTTCTTCACGTCCATTTTTTGCGCCAGGGTGTGAAGTCAAGCATGTTCTGTTCACAGTGGTATTTGACTCTGTTTAGTTACCGGTATGTACCGGTGACAGTTCTTCTTTCAGCTGCTCATTTTTCTTCAGATTTCCTTTGGAGATCGTCTTTCGGATCTATGACAATATCCTGGCTAATGGTATAGAAGCGATCTTCATATTTAGCATCAACCTATTGAGCAAAAATGAATCTATGCTCCTTTCACTCAAGTTCGACGAAATCTTGGCCTTCTTGAACAATAAAATTTTCGATAGTTACCTCGTCAGTTTCTCTCTTCATTACTCGACATCTTCTCACTTATCTGAAATTTATTGATAGATTGACGACGGGAATTTCCGTGCGGAGAATGGCGCTTCTAAATACAGGGTAGACGAATTTGTTCGAGATTCTGTATCGTTGCGTTTATCGCCGTTCATGTTGGATTGCTACAGACATGAGTATGAAGACCTTGTGGTGCGTGTCTTTCGCTTTTCATCCCTGGACATTAGGATCAATCGGAATTCTAGCGAGAGACGAACAAAAATGCTGTACTGATTGACGAATTGAGAAACAGCAATAGGTTTCTATCGAACCAAGTGTATGTCCAACGCCACATACTACGTCTATAATTAACAAGTTGAGCGTGGCAGGAAAATGTTAGAGAATAGTCTAGCGCAACTCAATACGGAGCATGTAGGAGTCTTGGTGCGTTTATTTTTGCGCTAACCTATTTTGTGTGATGCTGATAGGCCGTAGAACGAACTGGTGAAGCAGAGGCTGAAGGCTGAGGAGACGGAAGAAGAACTCATTCGCTACAAACTCTTGTGAGGGTTCTCTTATCTATTGTTAGAAAAGGGGATTGACAGGCAGACAGATACGCGGAAGCAATGCATCAGAAAGAAGGGGCGAATACATCAAACAGGATATCTCTGGCTCAAATGCTACACAATCTGAGAAAGTAATACTAGTATAGCTCTAAGCTTATTTATAATTCATCAATAGAATATCTGGTTATCACGTGCATAGATAGGACAGAAGGCGTGTCATCCGCACATCTTCAAATGCATTCCGCTTAACAAGCCCACTCCTTCAGGCTTCACCATGCTCGGCGTTGCAAGACTCGTAACGTTTGCCTACTTCGCCCTCTCTGTGCGTTCATATATACCAGCGGTCCCCACAAATGATACCCAGAAGGCGATTGCCGCAGGACTCAATGTGACTGATGTTTCCAAGCTATCTTTGCAGTGGTATTCGGGCGGGTCAGTGGCCTGGACAACGCTAGAAATTTGAAATTTGGTTTCTCATCTCAATCGTAGCGCGTACTCGGAAAATGTGTCCTTTCAGTTATCCGGAAATGGGAGCACGGGTATAAGCAGAGTTGGGGATTCCACCTTCTAGGTTATCTTTTGACGATTTTGTAACATTGTTTTTGTTAAGGGTGTCCTG
>Ga0307514_10006248_pt1 | contig 10433 bp, 8 predicted proteins | sample 16_EM_MG_FD_203088 | JGI IMG/M metagenome (GOLD analysis project Ga0307514, IMG submission 203088) | Populus trichocarpa ectomycorrhiza microbial communities from riparian zone in the Pacific Northwest, United States - 16_EM | ecosystem: Host-associated > Plants > Roots > Unclassified | place... | reverse complement strand
GCCTTTACATTTGATTGCTTACTCTATTTGACAGTATCATGTCATGTCTCCCTTCTCTTCCACTCCTTCCTTCATTGTATATAGAAGTTACATTTTGAACAACAATGCTACTTTTATAGAAAAAAAATCTACCGAAATCTCTTGTTGAAAATTTGATTCATGTTTCAATGATCCAATAAATTAAATTTATTAAACTTAGCTCCGATTCAGGTTATAAGATAAACGAATTAATCTAAATTAATTTAAAACGACATTGTTTTAAAAACAATTTCTTAAAAAAATTAAAATAATACTGTTTTGAGAAGAAAATATTATTTAAAAAATATTAAATTATATTTTGACGGAGTTATTTCTTATCAACTCTCGTCATGTTTAATTTGAAGCACGTAGACAATTTAGATGGAGGTTAATAACTTCATGAATTATCTTTTATTTTTGAGAAGTTAGCATTATTTTATTCTAAAACTTGTTGCTAAATTGATAAAATTCATTTTGTTGAATGTCATGGAAATTTGTTGCCTGGAAATTTAGCATTTGATTCTGATAAACTGATCATATCATGAGGATGCCAAATTCATGTAGACAGGAAGGAAGATATGTCGAATCAGGGTGTTGATTTAGGCTGTTTAGCACTTCAGGATCCATGGTGTAATTTCAACAATTTGAAACCAAAATTTGAAGGGGAAAAAAATTACTTACAGGATGGAAATAGAAAATTGGACTACTTCTGAATCTTTAACCTAACCATCTAAAAAGAAAGCTTCTATAATTGTCATGTTTTGGTAGGTGATGTGATCAACTCTTCTTTGCATTAGATACGAACATGGATTGCTTCCTCGTCTCCTCAACAATCATTTTTAATAGTGATGAAAATTACTACCCATAAAAGTAATTTTTACTCTATGGAAAAAATAGGTTTGGAAAACAGAATCAGCTAATTGCAGTTTGAAAAAAATTAGCTGTTTAAACAGTTATTTTCTTCTGGTTATTCTCCAAAAAAATGGATTTTATGTATTTGGGATAACTTTCCTATTGAAAATATGCTTAAAATGTTGTTAAGTAACGTCCTTTTCAATTTATCAACAAAATCACTGTAATTAAAAAAAAATTAACAAGCATTAAACCTCTAACAACCGTTGATCTCAAATCCAACTGTCCCATTTTAAATCCAACGGTCATCCTCCTCTCTCTCTGTCCTTACAAACCTTGGAAGTGAGAGAGAACAGAAAAGATAGAGACAACAAGCCAAGAAAAGAATGTTTTTTTTTTTTTTTTTGGGGAGAGAGAGAGATTCTGAGGAACCAAACAAGCCTCTATTTCTCTCTCTCTCACTCAAAACTTTCTCAAGAAAACAGAAAAAAGCTTGAAACTTTAGATACAAGAAAGAAAGATACCAAAGACCCATTATTGAAAATCCAATCTTTTTCAATTGGGTTCGTGTCTAAATATTGAGTTTTTGTCATTTTAGGCTTGTTGGGTTCTTTTTATTTTTGTAAAAATTTGTACTTCAATGGATTTTGATAATATTGAATGTGTGTCATCATCAGATGGACTTGATGAGGATGAGATCCATCACCATAATTTACAACATCATCACCTTCATCAATTTGCATCACCAAAGCCTCACAATGTAAACAACAACAGCAATGGTATTGCCAATGTTGTTGGGGGTCCTACAGTTATTGCTCCTGCAACTAGTGTTCATGAGCTCCTAGAATGTCCTGTTTGTACCAATTCTATGTACCCACCAATTCATCAGGTTTGTTCTTTGTGTGTTTAATTTGTTGTGAAGATGTGTACTTTATGGTTTGTGTTTATCTGGTCTTGTCTGCTTGCTGTCTTTTTTTTATTATTATGTTTTTGATGTTTGATAGGTGTATGTTAGATCTTATTGGATTTGATAATTGGGTTTTAAGGACATTGGTGATTTCAGGCGCATAGTGATGATGTGTTGTTTTAGAGTTGATGATGGTTGAATTGGATATGTTTTTGGGCTGTTTTAGTGAGAACAATTTTGGGTTTTTGGTGAGTTGATTTCAATGGATTAGTGCTGAATTTGAGCGTGTGAGGGAATTTGACTTGAACGGATGGCATTCTAGTGACGCTTTTGCAAGGGTTGCAATGCTATGAGATCCTCTTTGAGCATTCCTGAAGCTGAGGTGATTCCATTCTGTGAGATCCTTGATCCATTTTCCAGAAGTTAATTCTTTTGCCTCGAGTGATATCTGAACTTCCCTATGTTAAGATTGTTGCTTTCTTATTGTCCTTTAATGGTTCTTATCAATTGCAACATAAGCTGTCAAGTACTATATCTGCTTTGGAATTGAAGAGAATTTCGTTTCAGTTATGTTATCTGGAGATCAAGCTTCACTTCTTTTTTCTGACTTCATATGTGATTCTTTTATGTTGAGAGTTTTTTCTGGAATAATACTTTGATTTTTTGAAGCAATGATGGCTCATGCCAAGCTGCAAATTAAGTGGGTAATAAGACGTATATCAGTGCTATATAGGTAGAGATATTGAAGTATGCAGCCTAATATTGGCCTGCTGCATTTCATCATTGACTTGTCAACTTTTTACCTGATTCTTCTTATTTATTTCTTGGTCTTGCTTAGTATGCTTGCCTCTACACTGAACTTTCTCTAGTTAATCTTGGAGGGGAATGCTAACATGGCTGTGTTTTGCTAAACTATGCCTACAAACCTACATTAATATATGGATTTTAACCGTCTCTTCCTTGCAGTGTCACAATGGGCACACGCTATGTTCCACCTGTAAAACAAGGGTACAAAATCGCTGCCCCACATGTAGGCAGGAGCTTGGAGACATTAGATGTTTGGCCCTAGAAAAGGTGGCTGAGTCACTAGAACTGCCTTGCAAATATTACAACTTGGGGTGCCCAGAGATATTTCCATATTACAGCAAGCTCAAGCACGAGGCAATTTGCAACTTCAGACCATATAATTGCCCCTATGCTGGATCAGAATGCTCTGTTGTTGGGGACATCCCTTTCCTAGTTGCACATCTAAGGGATGATCACAAGGTGGACATGCACATAGGATGCACTTTCAACCATCGCTATGTGAAGTCTAATCCCCGTGAAGTGGAGAATGCCACTTGGATGTTGACGGTAATTCTAGAATTGTTTTGTACATTTTTTAAACTGGGTTTGCATGAACAATTTCACAAGTCATGGTTAAATAGGTTATAGAATATTTCTCTAACTATGGGATGCTGACATGTTAAACTTGAAGCCAACTTATTTCCACTAAACTAAACTGTAGCCCAGACCATATTCAGATCCTGCCATATAAGATTTCACTAGTTTTACACTGGCTGTCAACCAACCATGTTCAGATCATAGCACCTAGACAGATTTGTCGAAGCTAGGTGAAATAAATTAGTTTGCAGGCTTTTTCTTCTGCACGCAATTTGGCATTGACTCCTGGATTCCCCAACTATCAGAAGTAAAGAAAGGAAGTATATATGGCTGTCACCTGTCAACGTGATATGGATAACATGACATGGTGGCATTATTAAATATCCTAGGCCTCCCTTGGAAAATGAAATCTTTCAATGTTTATAGTGGATGCCATTTGAAATTCCATTACTTACTGTTAACCTAGGTGGTAAAGACATTTCCAAATCAATCATGTTTTGATTTTCATCCCTTAAACTATTCCGCTAGAAGTTCTGTTAATTTTGATGTATTCATAAGCACATTGGCCAGGCTTGATTGCATCTGGTTACTCAATTTGTGTAATTGTGTAGCCTATATGAGAGACATTCACTTCCTTTTATTTTCTGGCATGTGTTCATGTGAGTCTGTCTCTCTAGACAACCAGCCCCTAAAATGATCGAGCAACCTTGACTTGCCTATTTCTGGATTAAGCCATGACCTGCATATTTATTATAGAGTTTATGATTCAATATTCACTAAGGGATTCTGCACGTTCTTTATTTGCTGTTCTGTACCTGATTGGTTGGCTTGTCCTTTTTTTTTTTTTTGGTCAGGTCTTCCATTGTTTTGGTCAATACTTCTGCCTTCACTTTGAAGCTTTCCAGCTTGGCATGGCCCCTGTTTATATGGCATTCCTCCGTTTCATGGGTGATGAGGCTGAGGCTCGGAATTATAGCTATAGCCTTGAGGTCGGAGGAAATGGCAGGAAACTTATATGGGAGGGTACCCCGCGAAGTGTCCGAGATAGCCACCGGAAGGTCAGGGATAGTCATGACGGTCTCATAATTCAACGAAATATGGCACTTTTCTTCTCTGGTGGGGATAGGAAGGAGCTGAAGCTTAGAGTTACCGGGAGGATATGGAAGGAACAACAAAGTCCAGAAACAGGAGTGTGCATACCTAACCTTTGTAGCTAAAGGCGAAGTGATTTTGAAGACATTTACACGGTTTGTGTGTTTGAGACTGTTGTGTGTTGTACCTACTTCTTCCATCCTTTTCTTGTATCTTGTAATGGATGGAATTGATGAAACTCTATAGTTTTTGATAAATTTGTATAATAAACAGCTGTTCTTCCATCAACTTTTGCTTGATAGTACAAAAGGTAGGCTTTCAAGCTAGACTGGATGAAGCCACTTACAGGATCTTTGCTGTGTATCTTAGACTATACTGCTAAGATAATATATATATATATATAGGACTGTCCATTTTAATACCGCAACCTAAGAGAGTAAGAGGTGAATACACAATCCTTGGTTCTTAAAACAGCAAGGCATTGAAATTGTAAAAGTGAAAATGAGCTTATCATATTTTAAGAAAAGTATAAGGAGGAGGTCTGAAGAAGTGTGGTGGAACCTGTAACACAAAAGCTCAGTCTAGTAGAAGAGAATGACCACGACAATTGACAGGCAGAACAAGCCGTTCTGCTAACAAATTAGGCCTATTGAGGGGCTTTTGAGATCAAGCTAACTTGCTTCCAAGCCACTGAACTATTTTTTTTCTACAATGATTTTCATTGCACACATGATATAAATGCTGTTGGTATTTCATATTTGTCATTCTGAATTTTATAGTTATCCATTGTGATGATACTCAATTGTTTACTCAAAATCTCATAGATGCAGAGATGTTTAACAACATATACTTAGTTATAACTTAGCCTGCTACTTATGTGATTGCTGATCTACGTTATGAATACTATCAATTTGATTCAAAGAGTTTGCATGCATGAATTACTGGAACTCCTGCTCATTACCCATTTGGTGTTCAAGGTCTAGTTAACCAAATAAACATATGAACAAAGTAATAGAGCAGAGCCGCATTTACATCAAATGCGGTACCAGGCAAATCTAATTAGAGACAGAATCATTGCTATTTGTTCAGTTCCCGTATGGATAATGCTTCACCATTTGTAGAGGAATATGTCATGTCATGTCGGCAAAGACAGCAATCCAAGTAACTCCGCATTTTAATTGCTACCACAAAGTTGTTCTATTGAATCATTCAGCAAGCTAAAAGAATCTACTCCTATAGAGCGTCCTGTGTACTGGGATTCGAGGACCATAGATTTAACACATCCATCTTAAGAATTCCTGATCAAAGATAACTGTTAACTGATAGCCCCAATATTACGAGATTTGTATCAAAAAATGATGGATGTTAAAAGTTCATTGCGTTTAGCAAGGAAAAAAAAAACAAGAATCACGCGCTCATTGTGCACAAAGATCAAAGAGAAATCGACCAAACATGGATCAGCTCTACAAACTCTGAGAAACAGCAGACAGTACAATAAGGATAGGCAAATAAATCATCGTTATTTCCCAACATGTTTAATTACATAAGAATAGATCAGCCTCACACTTCAAAACTATTTCATGTGCGTGAGATGAAGCGCAAAAGTTTTACCATTTCAAGGAGCAACCTGCTGCCCAGTTGCACCATCACTTTGAGCCTCAGTCTCATCTGAATCATCACCTTTAATTACTCCCCCCTGTGTTTGCATCAGTGGGAGAAGACTCTGCAATAGTAGCTTCAGTCTCATCTGAATCATCACCTTTATTTACTCCCTCCTCTGTGTTTACATGAGTGGGAGAAAACTCTGCAATAGTAGCTTCCTCAACGCTTTCTCCTTTCTCAGCATGCCCTTTGTTAGCCAAGGACGCCTCAATGGCATTCTCATTAGCTCCGGACTCTGTCTCAGCTTCCTTTTTTCCAATGGGTGAAATTAGAGAGTTGATGACAGCTTTTGCACTTCTCTTGGAAGCCTCAGCTGCCTCGACCTCTTTGGCCTTAGCCTCAGCTTTCTGCCTCTCTTTCTCTTCCAAAAGCTTTGTTAACTCTTCTTCTCTCCCATCCTTTCTCAATTCTCCCTTAACAAACTCCTGCAGCTCCTCACTAAACTCAGCTTCCTCGTCATCAATTATTCCTTCAGCCATTTTAAGCACCTCATCCAATTTCCCGACATCACTCATTGTCTTCATCATAAACTTGTAGCTCTCATCATCCATCTTGAGTTTCTTCACCATCATATCATAAAATGATTTTGCTTCATCAATCTTCCCCACTTTAACCAACTCATCAACCAATCTATTATAAACTGCCAAGTTCGGCCTCGACCCTGATTCAACCATTTTCCTAAAGTAAGCCGCCCCATCATCGATTCTATTTTCTTTAATGCAAGTATCCATCAATAGAACATAAGTATACTCATCTGGTTTAACCCCCTTTCCATCCATCTCTCCATAAACTGTCTCAGCTTCAACCAGCATTCCATTGCTGCACAGCTGATCAATCAAATTATTAAATGACAAAGTATCTGGATTGCACCTATAATCACCCATTTTCAATAAAACTTCAATGGCATCCTTATACCTCCCTTCCAAACAATACCCATCAACCATAACATTAAAACTTCCCAAATCCACAACCAAACTCTTTGGCGGGTTATGCTCTCTTAACATGCTCTCAAACAACTTCAATGCTTCATCAAATTCACCATTCTTACACAATGCATCAAGCACTGAATTATTCGCAACCGCACTCCACTTGCCCCTCAAATTCTCCCTCAAAAACTCACCATAACACTCCATCGCCTCCTTCTTCATCCCTCTCATAAAATACCCTTTCATCAACCCCCCATAAACGACAACTCCATTCCCCACAACCTCACCTCCCATCTTCTCCTTCAGCTCCTCGTAAAGCCTAAAAACGGAATCTGAATCCCCACACCGCACACAACCCACCATCAAATAATGATAAATAACCGGATCTGGTGAAAAACCTTTAATCGCAATCATTTCATCTTTCAACTCCAAAGCCTTCTCTAACTTCCCATTATCTACCAACCCTTTAATCATAATCCTATAAGTCGTTGGTGAAGGGCTCAAAGGAGCCTCATTAACCATCTGTTTATAATATTCTAGTGCCGTGTCCGGCTTTCTACAATCTAAATACGTTTGAAACAATAGATTATGAGTGATCACATTTGCAGCAATGCCAGCCTGAGTGATAAACCTATGCAAAGAAAGCAAATCAGAGTACTTTGATTGGCGTAATTGCGCATTAAGCACAGCATTAACAGTGCAAATTGTGGGCTTACAGTTTGAATAAACCGAATGGCGGGTATAAAGTGCAGCTTCTTCAAGATCATTTTCACGAATTAGGGTTAGAATCTTGTTGTGAAGATTCAAGCGGTTGCCAGTAAGAGAGGAAATGGGTTCAGGGAGTTTTGGGGCATTAGGGTTTTGGATGGGTTTAGGGATTTGTTGGGTTTGTTGTTGGTTTCTGTTGAGGGAAGAGAGTGGGGGTTCAATGCGGAGACGGCGTTTGCGGCGGCGGCGTTCGGCGGCGGCTTCTTCTGGGGAGGAGAAGGAGAGGAAGCGGACGGAGATGGTGTGGGATGGTGACGCGTGGCGGTGGTGGAGAGGAGTTTTGGTGGTTAGGGTTTTGAGGTGGGCTAGGAAAGTTGTGGGTTTAGAGAAAGACATTTTTTAGGGTTTTAAGGTTTTGGCAAGGAAATGAAGATTTTTGGTGTAGGGTTTATGGCTATAGATTTTTTTGTGAGGGGGTTAAGAGATGGATGATGGGGATGACCTCCAACTTAGTCCCCAAATAATTAATTTTATCTCCATTAAATTCCTTAACGTTTTTTGTTTTCATATAGGTCCCTCCCTATGTATCGACGAAAAACCCTCAGTTTGATCTTTTTCAAAAAAATACGTCCAACTTTTTGCATTGGTTGGTGACTGGATTGAGAAAAATCTCAAGCAAATTTATTGACAGAAGGATCCGATTGATGATTATGGGGAATCAAAGGGACTCAATTGGTTAACATTATAGTTTTAGGGTCTAATTGTGACTTTTGTTATATATGGGGACTAGTCTAGGATCAACCTGGATGATATTTGGACACTTCTGGTGAGGACCAAGCAGATTTCAAGGTTCTTTTGTTGAAAATATGGGCTTGGGTTCACGAAACCTTAAAACCTAATTAGTAATGAAATGGGATCCCTTTGGAAGCCCGTGGATCTCAATATTTGGATTTAGCCTTAACTATTAGAATCTCAACACTTTTTTTTTCTCCATTGTTTTAAAACTCAAACCAAACCGACCCAATAAATCCATCTAAAATCTCATTTATCCTAGATTTAGACTGGTTCAAGTTAAAAAAAAAATATATTTGACCGATCAAAACTTAATTACAACATGAGTTTTAATCATTTTTAATGAAAAAACATAGTTAAAATTTAAATAATTAAGTTTTAATCGAGTTATCGAATCAACTCGAGTTTTTAACTTTCTGAGTTAATGAGGATTTTTTTTTTTAATATGGACTAATTCGAACCTCAATTTCGCATGGTTATGAATTGACTTGCCAGCGCCATCAGAATTTTATAATTATGCTTGTATAAGCTTTTTATGGGTCAATACGGTTGATCCGCACCTTAATTGTGTCGCTGCTCTTTGTTGTCTTGGCTTTAGGAGGAAATACCACTGGACAAGGAATTGTATAGCTTGTTTGGAATTGTGGTTCAAAATGTTTTTCATTTTGAAATGAATTAAAATAATTTTTTTATTTTTAAAAAATTATTTTTGAAATCAGCATATTAAAATGATTTAAAAAAAATAAATTTTTAATAAAAAAAATAAATTTTTTAAAAACACGAATTGAAATACATTTTCTAATTATTTCTATAAAAAAAAAAAAGAAAAAAAGCGGTTACTGCTGTATGTTGTATCTCTTTACTAAAATATTTTAGAGCCGGTGGATGATGTGGTGGTGGAAAGCAGAGTTCTTATATGTACTTGCCTTGCTTTTTCAGGAAAAAATAATTATTACTTTTTAATTATGGAGGCACAATTGATATTTGTTAAAAAGTTTTGTCATTTATAATGTTCATATTCCAGGACTTTTTTTTTTTTTTTTGTAGGATTTTAATGTTGACTGTATTTTTTACTTAAATTTTCTTAATTAAGAATTTGTTTGGAAATGTAGTAATCAAATTTACTGTATTTTTAAATAAAATTTAAATTAAATTTAAGACGGATAATTTATGATTAAACAAAATATATATATATATATAAAAAAACCACTGAAATACATGTACGCATACACTTGATATGTTCGAAAAATATAATAAATCAAGGCAGTTTTATCACTTGAAAAATAAAAAATCTGCAGATTACTGATATGCTTAGCAACATAAAGAAGATGAAAACCTATCCTGCTTGGTTATGTCATTGCTGATCTATATTATGAATATTATATTATATTATTTTTGATAACTTGTGAATTACATGTTGCTGGCTGGCACAAAATTGCGTGGTGACTTGTCCTTCTTATTGCCTTCGCGGTCTATATGTTAAAATTGTCAAAATAATATATTTTAAATTGATTTAAATTGAATTGAGTTTAATAAGATTAATTTTTATTTATTTTTTTAAAATTAATTATAAGTAAAGTTCTAGATTGACAAAATCTAAATTCACAAGTAAAGTGAAGTTACTTTCACTATAAGTCAGATTCCATAATTTCAAAGGTTGTTTAGATTGACAAAGCATGAAATGTGGGTATAGGCAGCTATAAAAATAAAATATTGTGGGTATAGGCAGCTATAAAAATAAAATATTGTGAATATTAATTATGTCAGTTTATAATTAATTGAGCTTAGAGAGGTAAATTCGCATGAATCCCTTATTAATTTCACCATAAATTGTTACATTATTGCTATCTTTAACCACAATGAAAGGATAGAATTAATGATCTCTACAGGTGTAAATTGAAATTATTTTATAATTGTAGCCTAAAAAGGGTTGAAGTTTTGTTCTTCACTTGCAGGGCTAGATGATCAATATACTTGTTTCTATTTTTTATATATGTTTTAATGGTAATGGATAATATATTTTGCAGATTATCCAATGAATTTTTTATCCATGATTTTCATAATATATTTGTTAATTTCATCTCTATTATATG
>Ga0307514_10006246_pt1 | contig 10434 bp, 8 predicted proteins | sample 16_EM_MG_FD_203088 | JGI IMG/M metagenome (GOLD analysis project Ga0307514, IMG submission 203088) | Populus trichocarpa ectomycorrhiza microbial communities from riparian zone in the Pacific Northwest, United States - 16_EM | ecosystem: Host-associated > Plants > Roots > Unclassified | place... | reverse complement strand
GCTTTCATGTTTTGCCCTTATTTTTGTAGATACCATCAAAAACGTTTTATATTGAATGGAATTTGTCAGTTGTTACTGCTTGTGTACCCTCATCAGATTCAATTCCGTGGAGTTCCTCCAGGTAATTCATGTTCTCAAGAGATGATCAAAACTTTGATGTATAATAAAAATGTCATCCTTCACAAAGCCGCAGGTGCCCTACTGCAATTCTCTCTCTCTTTTCAACAAGAGAAACGATAAAAAAGAGAGCTAAAATGAACATTAGACACGTTTTGATTTAGAGAAACCCTTGGACTTTCAATAATTCCTCCATTTCCAGAACCTGAGGCTTTGGACATTGAGAATCAGGTCCAACATTCTCCTGTTTTTCAATCTCTTCAGTCTTCATTATTGTTTCCTCAAGAATCTGTGCGTCGTCCCCTTTGTTCAGAGCAATTTCTCCACAGGGATTAGATATCAAGCTTTGTTCCGCAAAAGCCGCCTCCTCGCACACAAAGCAACTAATTAGAAGTATAAATACTTTTCATACGGTCCTCTAAAAATGAAAACCCCACCCTTTTATATTTGAGAGTTTTGGCCCAAGACTAAGAAATGGAGGATGGAATTTTACTTTCAAGTGATGAGTAAATTATGCTTAGAAATGTTTCTTTTATTTTGAATATATATCAGGGAGTCACTTCAAAAGTGCATAAACCATATAGGTGATTTATACATTCTCCATCTGGAATATTTGAAGTAAAAATAATTGTATTATTTTTTATAATGTGGTCTTGATGTTTTTTATTTTTTTATTGTTTTTGTTGAGGATATTATTCTTTTCAATTTAACTCTCAAATCAAAAATTTATTATAGTCCATTAATTTATTTTTTATTTTTATTTTAATCCTTATTCTTTTAATTTCTATTTTTATTTTGAATGCTTTTATGTTGTTTATTTTTTTTCTTTTAGCATTTTATTTCTTGGGGATTAGGCTTCATGATTTTTGCGTGCAAGGTACTCCCAGTTTGATGACCCGAGTCACGAGTTTGAAAAGTTAATGGGGGTTGACTTTCGTTTTTTTTTGCTTATTTTCTTTTCCATATTAGTCATTAGACATTTTTTTTTTTAAAAAAAAATTGGTTTTGTGGTTTTATTCAACTTCTTTTATATCAGGTTATCCTGATCTCATGACCTAGTATATGAGTTTTGTAGGTTAACCTAGACTGACTCGCCTTTTAATCACCAAATTACATGTTTATCATGCTAGCTTAATTTGACTCATACGAGTTTTTTTGTCTATTTTTTACCGTATTTCATCCTTTTATATTTAATTGGCTGAAAATCGAACAACATTGTATTCTGCTCTTGGATAAAGTTTTTTTCCCTAGTTATCATGATTGTTTTTTTTTATGATTTTTTTTGTTTGATATTGTTACCTCTTTTTTTTTCCATCTTATTTAAATAAAACTAACTTATTTGATTGATCAAGGCTATAACACGGGTTATTGATTTTTTCTTCTTTCATTAAAAAGCACTTACGACACTTAAATATTTTACAAAAAAAATATAACACGAACCCATGGTGTAGCATGGGCCCTATCTAGTCCCTTGCTAATTGTTGATACCAATCTATGTTAAATGATGATTTATTGAAAAATAAATTACCCTTAAAATCAAAATTTCTTTAACTTTTGTTCAGGGGCTTTTTTGTATTTTCATTATGGTTTTTTTAGTTATAATCAAGTTGATTTAGAGAAAATTTTGTCTTTTAATCAATTTATAACATAAATAAAAAACAAAAAAGTGGTTGGTGTGTGTGACACATGTGCTAGCATGTGGGATGCCTTCGCGTCTTCAGGTAGCGCATGTGGAGGCTCCTTACGAACAAACAAACTTCTACAGCAGCATTTGAATCTTCTCAACGTTCTCTCTATGCCTGGACGACGTGTGTTGCCAACAGACCTCTGGTTTGACGTTGATAGCCTTTTTTTCTCTTTTAGTTTTCAAAACAGCCCATCTATTTATTTATTTTTTGGAGTTCTCTTGATTACTGTTTTTTTAATTTGATATAATTTATAAAATTAGATTTTTTTTTCAATTCATTCTCCAATTTTTTCATCTGTCAGATTTGATGTCTATTCTTTTGATTGCTATTTGTTTTGTTTTGAATCATTTTCTTAATTAAATCTTTTTTTAATTTTTTCCCTTAACATTTTATTTCATTTTATTTTTGTATCAAAGTTAATTTTTATTCTTTTGATTGCTATTTGTTTTGTTTCAAATATTTTTTATTGAGATTTTTTTTTAATTTAATCCCTCAGCATTTTATTGATAGAAAATTCAGCTTTATAATATTTTTAAATTTGTCTTTTATAAAATAATCCTGATCTTAGAACTCAGGTTATGAATTTAAAATATTAGCTTAAGTTGAATTATATCTTTTTCAAAGTCTCTTTTTACAATTTATTTTGTTCAATTACATCATTCAATATTAATTTTTTTAAAAATTAAACTTTACTATTTTTCTCTATAAAATTATTCCAATATCATATATCAAGTTATAATAAATTAATCCAAACATAACCGAAAGGACCTCAACAAAACCCATCTTTATGACCCTCTACACCAGCCTAGAGTCCTAGACCTCAACAACCCAAATTTACGACCTTCAATCCAACGCTTCACATAGCAAGAAAGCAGAACTTCAACTTTGACATGATCACAAGAAGCGTTGCAAAGCATTGAAAAAGGCCCTACTAACCTCGTGTGGTTTAGTCAAATTTGACACCCATGGGAAAAATTCTTTTCAAAAAGGTCCTGAGCTCAATTCGATTATGGTAGAAAAAGCTTCAAAGCATGCTAAATCCCCAAGAACTCAACTCAAGAAAGTCAGCCACTTACAAGTACTAAGAACTTAGTTTGTTTATGAATATACCATTTCTCTTATGACTTCAGTTCTTATTAAAACTCAATAATTCATATTACTGTGCATAGAGATTATCACTAGGACAATACAGCACTACTGCTTCCATTTGACACATTCCTAACCTACTTCAGTTATAATTTGGAGACTCAATAGGGACATTTACAAATCAATTTCAGCATCTAATCAAAGAGGATAACCCGAGGTTGGCTCAAGAATCTGTAGGCAAGAAAGTGTCACCGTCCCATAATGTTTCGAGATTGATCAGGTCATCAAACTCGACCATCGCTTCTGAATTGTTTGCCCATTCGTACATAGCCTGTAAGATTTACAAATCATAAAACCAATCAGACTATCAAAAATGCGTTTGCTGCATCCCCTTGAAAGCTAATGGTTGTCGTTGATTAAAGCCTTGCATTAAAGAAGGTTTCAATTAGGGATAATTCCAAGGTTACAAACTACCAATTCAGAAATTTTGAACATTTTCCCACTGATTTACATGTCCACAATTCATTTGAATCTTACTCTGCAGAGTGTATGAGGGCTCGAAATTCAAATCATTTCCCATGGTCCCAACCTAGTCCGCTTACCATCAACTGTTTAACATATTTCTACCAGTAAAAACCTGACTTGGCATAATATACTGAAGAGAAGTGGTTTTAGTGAAACAACTACCCTTCACTGTTGTCTCTAATGCAAACAACTGTCAAGCAACTGCAAGGAAAACAAATAAAATAATAATCCGTTACCTTGGTCTCTTGGATCTCAGCAACAACATTGCGCAGCCTGTGATACTGTTCTCTTGCCTCCGGATGCTGATGCATGGATTTCACCCTTGCAAGGGCTATTTGTGATCTTTCTTCTGTTTGCTTTCTGCCTTCTTTAAGGAAATCATCATCGTCATCCTTTGTAGATACAACTTGCATGCTGGAACCCTCAGTAAGTGCTTCAGATTTGAAGCCACGCAAACCACTTCCTTTTCGTCTCCAACGCAAGATTATTTTATCCAAAATGCCAACAGACCAGATTATCTTCCTATAGTTTTTCCTGACCTGGTGGCCTCGTACATGGGCCTTCACAATAAAGCAATTAGAGTTAGTTTTCAAGAGTTCTATGCTTCATGCAAGGAAATAACTTGTAAGAGAGAGTTAATTGTACAAAGAAGTCTAAAATAAGAAAATAGAAACTATAAAATAAAGGGGGCAAGAGCAATAAATGCACCTGAATTTTAACAATTCGCTGCCGAATTATCAAAAATTCTTTTCTACCCTTCCAACCGCGGAACTTGTTCTGAATTCGTATTGCTGCATGAACTGGCTCATCATATTGTCCTGCCTTTTGTGACTTGACTGCAATAAGCGAAAGAGCACGCTCGTGTGACATTCCAAATTTATCATCACCGTACTCTTTTAACTGCTTCTTTTGGAAGGACTGAACTCTGAAAACTTGATGAATACGAGCAGCAGCTTGAGTAGCATTACAAACAGCAGCTAATGAATCCTTCAGGGACAGTCCAATTGGTATGTCAGCATCTTTGACGGGAGTTTCATTACAGTCTGAAACTGTCAGTGATGCTGGTATTCCAGAACTTTCAGCAGCATCACCATCCTGCTTTTCCAAATTCAGAGAAGATAGGTGGGCACTCAAAGCAGATTCAGCAAGAAAGCCGGAAATCCCTTTGTGTCCATTAGCAGAAGCTAAGTCCGCAGGTGTTCTGCCTGTGGGATATTTGGGAGTTGGATCTGTTAATGCTCCAGGAGCAGCGCCGAGATGGATTAGGGAAGCAACTGTTCGCTCTCTGATATTTGAGCCAAAGTAGAATAAATGAGTACTAATTCAATAAGCATTTTGAAAAAGGTAACCAACAAGAAATTGTAAGAGACAATAACTGTGGATGTAACTAGATCCTAAAGCTAGAATTGATGCCACTATAATTAATAATAGCATGCTGTCATTTGCAACATGATATTTGGTGATATCCTAACATCACCAATAATATATACCCCCGTGCATTCTAGGAGGTTTGCTGCCCAGTTTTTATATGAAGGTGGCTTGTTACCCTAGTTAACATTTTTCAGTAGCTTATTTGGTTTTAATACGGTACATTCATCAAGAATTCCTGTGTCCAATAAACTATCATGGTATAGTACCCCATGTTAATCCCCAGCTTGGAATATGAAGTGCAGAGAATGGAAAGGAAGACAAGGAAATGAATAAAAAACTCATTTCTCTCACCTGCCATAAGATGCTGCCCAATGAAGTGCAGTCCATCCATTAACATCGCGGAAATTGACACTTACACCAGCAACTATTGTAGGTTCCAGGGCCCATTCATAGCCAAGAGCAGCTGCAAAATGTAGCACCCCTTGGCCACCCTCATCTAATACACTAGGGCCTTTTCCGCCTTCAGCTACCTTCTGCAAAAGCCATTCATGTAACTGTTCCTTGAGTGCCTTTTGAAGAAGCTGATCCTTTAGTTTTTCTGAGGAAAATCCCTCCAGTGAAGTAAGCTTTAACATCTGGTCCCATGTTTCATTGCCCTCTTTCAGCAATGAACTGATTTTATTGCTCAATTGGGAAATCTCATCAACATCACTGGAGTCATATTTTGAAGGGAAGGCAGAGCTCAGAGACAACAGTTTTGCTAATCGCATATGAAGATCTTCAGTAGCAATGTTAATATAGTTATAGGTAATATCTTGGACATGGCTAAGTCGATATTCAAATTCACGCACTTCACTACATGCTACCCTATTCGAACATGTAACATAAAAAGGAACCCTTCCAGCCTTATGCGAAGGAGTAGTGCAACGAAGAATACCATCAGCTATAGTCTCTGCTGGAACTTCAACTTCTCCAAACATAATTGACCATTTAAAGTTTTCTGCTTCTTCTCGGCTCTTCAAGAATCTTCCCATGACTAGGACCTGTATAAATTGTACAACAAATGAAAAAAAGAACATAATTATATTAAAATGAAGTGAATTATGAGACTCCAGCGAGGAGTGGTAGCTCAGCTTAGAAATCTCAGCATTCCATTCTATACTCCAGTACCTTGATCTCTGTGCCTGCATATGCCCAGTTGGGCGAGAAATCAATAATGCTAAAGAGTTGGTCCTGGGAGAGAGATGGACCAAGCGTATATGTGTCCAGGTGTCCATGTGAGGGATTGTCCGCATCAACCACATTTTCACTTTCAGCCGAAATCCAGTATGTCCCAGAACTGGATTGCAAATGTGGCTGATCTACATCTTCAAGTTCTTTGCTCATCCATCGGGTGAAACTATCGAGCTTCTTCAAACCTTCTGTCCTTGAATCATCCAAAATATGCTGTTTCATAGATGTAGAGTAGATGGATTTCTCATCTAGGGTCATACCATGATCTGAATTTGCAGGCTGTATTTGAAGGTCATTTTGGATATGATTATCATTTTCCTGTGCACAGAAAGGTTCAAAAGTATTGATAAAGTTGCCACTATCAAGTTGTTGATCATGAAACCTAGCAGTGAGATCCGAGTCCAGATGCAACTTTTGATCCAAGGACCACTTTGGCCGATGCGAATACCCACCCTCGATAGTCTGTTTGAAAGGCAAGTTAAAACAAATAAGTGAATCGGAAAAAGAAAAGATAACACATCTTTAATTAACATATAACAAGACAAATGCATTGATTTAATAATTTAATGAACTTTTAGGAGGCAAGTAATTCACAACTCAGCTCAACTAAGAATCAATCCCAAATTAGTTGAGGTTGACTACATGGATCTGTCTCCTTCATTCAGTTCTATTATGGGATAAGCTTTTTCTAAACTATTATAACACCAGATCCTCTATTAATCAGAATGGGTCATTTCTGGTCTACATATCCCCTGGGTTGACCACGTGGATCTGTCTCCTTCATTCAGTTCTATTACGAGATAAAATTTCTCTAAACTAATGCGACACAAGATCATTCTTTATTAATCAGCACACGTCATTTCTGGTCTAAGTCCCCCCTGCTTTCTCCTAAAACTTCAATATGATCGATTTTTCTCCCCAGCACATCCATAGGTTGAAGTTAGAAATGGCAAAAAGAAACCACCATTCTCAACTTCCTAATCTTCCCACAGATGCACTCATTTCTTACTCAGTCTTATCTTGCGTTATGACTCATCAATCTTACAATCACATCCCAGCCATACACATGTACGGCAATTCATCTATTATAGATATCGACATCTGATGTGTATGTTATAATCAATTGCATGAGAAACAATTATGAGATTGAGACTTCTATATAACCACTCATCAATTTCACTCATGAAGCATATGAATAAAAAATGGCTACCACCATTCTTCCATCCTTGAAGATTCACATAGAAGAGTTTGGCATTCACAAACTACCATTTTATCTGAATTAAATATGTGCTGCAAGGATTTATAACATACAGCAAGGATCACACCGACCTGCCATGCTTCTTGATCAAGTAGGTGACTCCCAATATCCTGACTTCTATCAAAGCTATTGGTAAGAAACTTCTCCAGTATATCTTCTTGCTTAGGGATGACTCCCACCATACCCTGCCTTTTATCAAAGCTATTGGCAAGAAACTTCTCCAGTATATCTTCTTGTTTAGGGATGACTCCCACCGTATCCACTTGTGACAGCAAAGTTGTCTGGAAAGGCAGAGATTCAATTCCACGAGAACAATTTTCTAATACATCCTCCCATGATGGTAAGTCAAAGACTTTCTGGGGCTCGGATGCTGGTTCAGTACCAATAGTGTCTTTAGCTGTATCCACTTGGGCAGGTGAGATAAATTCCATCACAGGAACAGCTGGCATTTTTCCTTGATAACCACCTATTAAAATACAAGTATTGTTGTGTAAGTTCTTATGTATTACCTAAAAATATTGGCGCAGTTACTCTAGAAAGATAAAACATCAGAACCAATATACTTGAAAACAGCATGTGATCATAAGGAATAGATGTGCCTGTATCCATTTTCTCCATTGCTGGCCTTTGCACTTCGAGAAAAGAGTTAAATCTGGAACTGGCTTGGTTATTATATCCTGCAGTAAATACCATAGCCACATATGAGAATATGGAAAGCCAATGCATTTGTCATCCAGAAAGCTGCAATACATCTTCTAAAGAAACTGACCCAGAAATTCTTGTTACTAGAAACTAAAGCACAAGAAATGAAAAAAAAAAGGACCTGATTCAGCATCTTCATATTCTGATGCCAGAGCGCTATTCATGCTTGTCGAATCTGTCGTTCCTGTGGGTACCTGGTAACCATTAGAGCGGAAACTGGAAGAAACAGAAGTATCCATCTCTGAATTCGGCATCATGTCTTTGGTTTCTTGGGAATAAGGTATAGGCTCTTCATACTCTTTAATGCGGTTAAAATTTGTCCTGGTTCCCTGATGAAATATGAAAATTAAAGCAGTTTAAACCCAATAAGAAGATTGCTAAGTTAATAGAAGATAAACACAAGCTAAAATAAGAGATTTGAGAAACTTTGATGAGGTCAACCTTGTTCCTCTTCTAGACTAAGTGATGCAACACTCATGACATCCGTTTAGGCAATAGCCACAAGACAACAATCATAACTTAAGCAACTGTACCAAATTAGAGTAACAAAAATCTGAAAAACATGAATATCAAAACTGAATCGTGATTTTAAGCAACAAAGACAAGAAATAAGTGCACATAGATTCTCCTGTCAGAACGGTGGTGCAAAAAGATTCTCATGAGCATTTCCAGCATGACATTCAACAGTAGACTTGATGTTTAATTATTTGAGATGGAAAAAATTCCAATCCCATGCGAAGGTATCTTATTAAATAATTTATTTGAGATGGAAAAATCTCCAATCCCATGCAAACTTGCTAAATAATTTCTGTTTACTGTTCCTGCTCTTAAGTCTGAAACACCAATCTACTTGTTTTCATACATGGCTATTGTACATATATTTCAGGTCTAGATTCAGCACTGCAAAAGTGCTACACATATTTATCATCATTTTATCATGCCAAGAGTACATCATAAATTTTTTTTCTTATCCAATGACTGCTATTTTAGTCTGATTCACAAATACACAAACAAATTATCTATTTTCAAAAACCCGCTCTAAGGCTCAAATCTAAACATAGATTTATAATTTTAAGTACTCAGAATTCATCTATTAGCTTTTACACCAAAGATACATGATAGTCACTTAATCCTCAGATAAATAGTTATATTTTCATTGAGTTTGTAAAAGACATCCATTCATTATAAAATGCTTCAATATCACAAAAAAGTTTACTAGATACCAATTTAATGAAATGACACTCACAATCCAATGATCAGTTAAGGCATCATTTTCACCAAAAGGATCAAACCCCATGATATTCCTCTCAGAGCTAAAAGTCATCATTATATTCCTATTCCTAACTTAAAAAAGCCAGATGTTGGAGCCTCAGAGGTGTGGCCAATACATGTTCACCATTATCCAATACATCTTGACATTCTAAATTGTGGAGACAGATTGCTTTCCTTTTCCTTTAATTTTTTTCATTTCTATTCCTTTTTCTAGCATGAGAGGGGTTCCGAGTATTGGTGTTGTGAACATAATAATATGGAAAATACAGACCAACCCATTCAGTAAAAACCCACGGAAGAAAAAAAGGCTAGGTAATAGAAGTATTGGATTCTATCTTTCCCAGCACAACCAAATAAATATTTGACAAAGAATAAAGGCAGCAAAAAGTAGAGTCGTCTTTAAAGCTATCCAACAAAACCAAACCTTTTGGAAGACAGGGTGACAGATTAAAATAACTAAAAAAGATGGAAAATATAGGAGTGGGGAATAAAGAGTTACCTTTACTTCCCGATAATGGACAAGTACAATGTGTGAAAGTTCCCTGCAGTAGAGGTCAACTATGTAAGAAATAGTAGAAGGTCATCTGTCTCAAAAGTGGAATCTAGAAGAAAGAAACCAGCTATTATTTCAAGTGGGCATTTTAAACCAACGAGATCAGCTAAAAAGATCAGGTGGTGGTCAAAACTGTCAAAGGCTTTAGCTAATTTACACTTCACATGAAAGGGCACAAGCATAAAAAGATTTTAAGCATCAAAGCACTATTGTGCAGTATATGTGTGCTAAGAGAGAGAGATGAGTGAAGGTTAAGCATAACAAGAACAAACTTAACTTTCAGGCACAAATAAAGATTTTTTTTTTGTGTGTGTGCATATTGATAACTTTATATGCATTAGGCCCAAGGTTCTTCAGAAAGTTTGTGACCAAGCCTATAATTTTTTAGAAACACTCACCAAAAGAAAAAAAAATAGTGAAGAATTACATAGCCATGGAACTCATGTGGGTCAATAATTTCCTTAATTGCACAAAAAACTTGAAGCCTTGATTATCATGCCTCTGATTATTGGAACCCCAAAGTAGAAAGTGAAATAATAGCAAAATCATATAGTTACATAGTGTTCCAAATAATATAAAATGACAGCTATAATTCAGTGTGGAATCCACATATATCAACACATTCAAGT
>Ga0307514_10006245_pt1 | contig 10435 bp, 13 predicted proteins | sample 16_EM_MG_FD_203088 | JGI IMG/M metagenome (GOLD analysis project Ga0307514, IMG submission 203088) | Populus trichocarpa ectomycorrhiza microbial communities from riparian zone in the Pacific Northwest, United States - 16_EM | ecosystem: Host-associated > Plants > Roots > Unclassified | place... | reverse complement strand
GTTTGGGCTTGGGAAGTCCGCCAGCCAATACAGCTTCACATGCTGCCTGATATTCTGCATCACGGATAGCCTTCGCCTTATCTGTAAGCTTTTTAATAGCTGCCTTCTCAGCTCGCTTTATAGCAGCTGCCTGCTCATCCTCCTTCCGTTTTACCAACTTGACAATGCCCTTCTCAACCTCGCTTTCTGTCAATACCCTGCCTTTGCCTATATATGCTTTGTTGGCAGCCGGTTTAACTGTTTTGCCACCTCGAAGCTGCATAAGGGTGGCTGACCGCTTCTTCAGTAGGTGATAACCCATTGAGATAATAGGATGCTCGATGTGTTTTGCCCTGATAAATAATAAATGGTGAAATGATGCGACTAGCTGCGGAGATTTTTTCGAGGACACTGACGAATTCCCGTGATCCTTCACTCAGTACCATTGCCTCCTTCCTCCCTGCATGAACAATTGCCTTCTCACGCTGGCTACCTCTACCCATAGTAATATCTCTCTCATCACAATTCCATATATTATCTAGTGTAACCTTCTTACATCGTGCAAGGTTAGCCAAGTCTCGGAAAAATTCCTTCCGTATTTCCTCCTTAGCACCCTGTTTATGCACTCTCTCTTGGTATGTAATATAACACTTATTTATTGAGAGGTGGCAAGTTAGGAATCATTCATTCTACCCATTTCTGGTCTATCTCATGTATTTCTTTCACGCCGTTGTTGTCGTTGTCGTTGTTGTGCTCGTTCAGCACGTCCTGTGCCATGTGATGCAATAAATCTTGTGGTAACGGAAATCCGCAATCTGCGATTAGCTTACAGAGCTCCACAATTGCATCCTCCTCTCCTGGACTAAAAAGCTGCTGATCTCGATGTGCTGCCCTCCGGGAGGTCTGTGTACCCTTAACCCTACGACCTAGTGTCACTGGATGAATCCCATATTTGCATGCAATATGAGCTTGCTTCTCGTGGGGGTGCCTTCGGCAATAATCTATGGCCGCCTGCATCTTAGACTCTAGATCTGCATCCATATTGGAGGAGAAGAGTATTCAGTAGATTAGAGGTAGATAGGTCTGAACCTAGCGATTTAAATGATATGCCTATTGAGTGGTATAGCACAGTGATACTAGAGATATTGGGCGGAGAGGGAGGAGGGGTGGTCTTGGCAAACAGGGATATCTATGTCTGTCGTTTCCCTATCCCCTGTCGCTTCCCCACCAATAATAGTAGTGCATGCAGCAATGAACTGGCCAATGAATTCGGAGTAATAAATGGGTTGATTCGGGGCACGAATCAAAATATACATGTCTCCCTACGACTTTTGCATCTCCCCAGACGACATAGCACAATAGTTATATCAAAAACGTTAGATATATTATTACGACACGACACCAGTGACAGCAATATCTGGAAACCACCAAAACCAAACAAGAATTTGTAGATACAGCATAATGCCAAACAACGCAACAATGGATACTAGGATCCTCATCTACACCAAGCATGACTCGGCACATATGCCCATCGAAGTTACAGATGAAGCTTCCCTGGAGCGTGCATTCCAGGATATTTTGCGCATGTCCCAGGAGGTTTGTAGGCCGTGTCCCCCATCCGATGTTTTTGCTCCACTGATAGGTACTCCGAGAAGACTCCTGAATATACTGGTCCTATCTTATACAGGTAAACACCCACCTGAAAAGTGAAACAGTGCATAACTAAGTATTTCGTTAGATATTCTCGGGACATTCCCAAGGAGCTCCTCATTCTCCTCTATACCAGATTCAATGCTGCAATAAGAGATTTCCGCTGCCAACTGCTTGGGCTCGATCCTAAAATAAAGCCAATTGCAACACAAATGGCAACTACTGGTCAGGTCGTCGAAAGTCACCGATATCGTTGTTATTGTACCCAGTGCGAAGCAACCCCAGCAGCACCTTGTGGTAGGTATTTGCCTAGCCTTGTGCATTAAAAGCGTATGCAACTGACAAGTATGCTTGGTAGGACGAGCTTGCATCATACTGAACATAGCATCCTTTAGAGTGAAAGATGACCGCCTCATAGCCTAAGGCTCCCTCCGGGGGAAAGGCGTATAGACTCCAAAAAAAAAAAAAAAGAGTGAAAGATGAAACCAAAGGTTCAAACCTCTTACTGCTTATACCAGTGTGGATCCTAAAATTAAATCACACATTGTCATATAATAGGACTCGCGCGTGCACAAACAACATTCCCCCAGCCCATGTCAGAATTCGCACCAGAGACACCCCAGCGGCTGAACATTGAACAGCGTAAAAACAAAGATATTGTATTTACATACACAAATGCAGCGTACGTATATAGAAACTGAATCTGGGTGATACTGATGCCAATCTAATATTTGCAGAATTTAGGGGTCGAAGTGAATTATCCTTCCGGGTCGTAGTCTCTGACCTACTATGCATTTTTCAGGATGGGCGCTGGCATATTTTGGCAGGAAATATGGGTCAATCTGCGAAAGTGCTGCCAAGTGTACCAGCATATCTTTTGGCAGAAGTGAAGCATGTTTGTTCGGAATGGCGTTTATTGATTGAGAACTGCAAAAGATTTCTGAGTATTACTGTACCACTCCCATCTAAGCTATTGGTCACAGTTGGGCTCATAGGGGAAAAGGCTAACTGAATGATGGGCACAGAATCAAGAAGTGTTGAACGAGGATATTGAATCTGAGATCGACCGGACACTGCTGAAGAGATCATTTAAGACTGCTCAAATATCTGAGTTTCTCAGAGAATTTCACCGTGTCCAGGGCGAGGGTTTGAAGGAATTATTCGCGCTCATTGGTGACGGGAAGGGCGATTGGGATAATGAGGTGCACAAAGACACCGTTACGCGGTTACTTTCCGGCTTCAAGCAGATAGGTCATGAGATATCTCAGGGCTTGGTCAGGGAGAGCAGCAAGGTCATGGAGAGGGTATATAATATCCGCCCCAGACCGCCGGTGCACCTAGACACATAATATCGAGGACAGACGAGTTCAGGCACACATGCTAACAAACTATATTGAGCCAGTCACACAATATCCTGATCCTTAACGGAGCCCTCCGCACTGAAGAGCAAACTGCTAGCATGCAGCACTTAAGTTGGATAAATGTATGTGATGCATATATGCCCCGTTGGATTCCAGGAAAGATGCGATAGCTAAGCATACTGACTATCCTGCAATTCAGTTCATCTTCCTACCTCTACTCTTCGTTTCGGTATGTGGGTCACCTTCGGGTTGACATGCAATACTTATGAGCTAACAGTTCTTATGTAGAGTTTGTATGGAATGAATGTTGATCTACTCAGGGACAACCCAAGATGGACTACATACTTTTACATTGCTGTGCCCTTATTTATATGTATGCTCCTCAGCGTCCTCTTGCTGGAAATACAGACGTCGGCTAGTGAAATCAGTGAAATATCTATGCCGCATGTTCCGGGTTGTGGCCATGGCTATTATTGCACGGGCCTGGAGACTAATACTAAAGTTGAAACGACGCCTACGGCCCAATCCCTCACGAGACTTAGAGATGGGCAGGGATACTGCCATGTTTTGGGACACAAGTTTGGCGGAAGTCGCCTTCCGCAATGCCTGGTATGAGATGTTGATCTCAGAAGTGAAATCCTTGGACCAGGGAACGCGGGCACATCTTTTCAAGAGGCTGTTGCCGGGAGTAGTTGAGGAAATAGGCGGTCACGGGAATCGTGATGCCACGAGCCGAATACTCTGGTTCATCGGGAAAATAGCTGATCTAGCTCACGACGATCCACCAAGTTGGTGGGTCAATATGCGACATGACCTTGATGACCTTCTTGCGAGAGCATTGATGATAGCAGTCAAATCCGAACTCACAGTTTTGGTACACCGAATCTTGCAGTACACCTCCGATTCGGAAAATTCACCACAGAACCACAGGTGGAGCGGGTGGACCGTGTTGCAATTAGCTAGCAAAACTGGGCAGACGGAAATCATTAAGCTACTGTTGGAGTACAAGGCGGATGTCAATGCGAATCCAGGAGGTAATAATGGGAGGACGGCTGTGCAGGCAGCCTCTGGGGGGGGGCATCTCGAAGTCGTCAAGCTACTGTTGGAGCACGGGGCAGATGTCAATGCAAATCCAGCACGTTTGCATGGGAGGACGGCTCTTCAGGCAGCCTCTGAGGGAGGGCATCTCGAAGTCGTCAAGCTACTATTGGAGCAGAGGGCAGATGTCAATGCAAATCCAGCACTTTTGGATGGGAGGACGGCTCTTCAGGCAGCCTCTGAGAGAGGGCATCTCGAAGTCGTCAAGCTACTGTTGGAGCACAAGGCAGATGTCAATGCAATACCAGCAGAGTTTAGTGGGAGGACGGCTCTGCAGGCGGCCTCTGAGGGAGGGCATCTCGACATTGCTACGCTGCTACGCACCCACCTTTAGCCAGGAATTTTTCATAACAACCAGACCCCTTCCAACAGAGATCTATTACACTCGTGCCCGTCTAGTGATGATACCGATGGTCGATGCAAGCGGGGGCTGCGGCATTGTTGCTCTCTCACATTCACTTTGTGCGATATTATTGGGGGATATTAAGCTGGGCGGTTCAATAGTCATCTGAATGTACATGTTAAAGAATATAAAACCACTAGGGCAAAACATGATCACTGGGTGCCAGGTTTTGCATGGTATACTGTACACCAACGGGTAGGATAATGGGCTTATTCATCCATTATTATGATTGTAACTCCATCTTCACTAAAAAAATATAATAGAGCTCCTTTCACCTTCAAATGACAGAATATAATTTTCCAATAAGCAGGAACGGAAGTCTCCGTGATGAAACTGAAATCGCTGCCAAGGTGCAAGATCTCCACCAGTAAAGGTTCCCCAACAACACATGACAACCCATTTTTCTTTGCAATCTAATCTGTCTTTGTGCGCAAGGTTACCAGAAGCGGTGGGATATTACATGCAGCCCTACAAATGACTGTCAGTTATATGTAGGTAGATATTCTTTTTTATAATTTACATATCTACATATATTCCTGCAAATAATGCATGCAAGTGCATTACAGGATCAACTATTTGAAGAAGCAAAGAAATCGTTTGAGGTTATTCACATGTGCTCCTGTTGAAATTATATTCCGTGACAAGATCTTTCACCAGTATGTAGCCATCGTGCAAACCCACAATTACATAACTTTTGTACTGCCTCCGCAGAGTACATCTAAGGTTTTTGATTTTGGTAGTGGGGAGGTTCTGCACAATTGCACTTTCCAAATGGCATACGTCCGAATGAAACCACCAATCCCTGCTTCCAATAGGCCATAACCATTTGTGTATCTATCATGATTTTTTGGCTATTTTGTCTCAAGGGATATTGAGATGCTATGGATGTTGAAACCATATGAGGATAAAGAATATATTCGGTGATAATAATGAAAGAGAGAACTACGGAGAGAAACAATGTCGTATATAAGCACCAACATCCCACGTCGAGCCTCATGCCATGACTCCCCATTCCGCCACGTTCAGTCACACTTCATCCTGCTCAGTCCATCGCCGGCTCTACATTTGCATCCCACACTGCATGATTACCTGTATTTCAACACGCCCCCCTAATCTGCTGCGTCTGTGAACAAAGCTCATCCCATCCAGTTCTCAGGTCCCATCATCTGGCTTATGTCATCCTCATCTCTCTTCCCATCTTTTTCGAATGGCATGTGATCGGAACGTACATAGCAGGTCATCCTCATGAATCGATATTCTGGAGCCATCGATTTTGGTGAGGAAGGCGTGATGTGGAGTCGGTCCTCCCCCCCAGGTGGGAAGCAGTGTAAAGGGGTAACTCGTACACTGAAGAGGGGAACAAGTACTACCTGGTTTGCTTTCAAAAACTAACCGACGTCCTAGCTACTGGGATAACGACCCAGCCCATTTGTGCAAGTGCTAGCTGTAAGATTACAAGTTATGAGGGGAGACGTGGTGAAAATGGTTAAGAAGTATAAAAGTATATTCATTACTAAGTACTAGCTCTCGAAAGTCTGAATGCTCTGGATAAACTAAATATATTTCGCAGGATCCCGCTGCTTATATGCTCATTGTTTTTTACTGAAGACTTTCCTATTCCGCATATCCACCTCTTAGTTTCCCTATTTGGTTACTTTCCTCAAATCACCGCTCATATTCTGTTTCGGGTTTTCTAGTTCAGCTTATTCATCGACCGAGAGGAAATCCAACACTAGCTAGGATGACAGGTCAACCCTCGTGCACATAGAGTCCTAGGGGGGAGGGGTGAGTTGGTTAGGTCCCCCGTAAGGGCAAGGGGAGACCCTATCCGCTTGGGTCTTCGGAGGGTCCGAAAGGTTAAACAGGAAACAAGAGTTCTCACATGGTCCGAAAGTTCAAAGGAAAACAAGAGGGTTCGTCCCAGATGTCCTGCCATAGGAGAACGGATGTCCTGGCTGCGAAGGGGACTCGAGCGGGTGTGCATTAGTTAGTCTCATCCTGATGAGGACATGGAGGGAGTCAGGCGGGTTCGAAGACCTATCCTGGTTACAGTGAATTAGGTGCCATCGGAAAAATCATGAAACATGAGACAAGGCGCTGAGGGCCTGGGGGGTCACGGGTATGATGGGAATTCCTCCAGTGGAGCCTCACAAGCTAGCCGTGAGGAGGATATCGATATCTGACCTACCCAAGGCAGTCGGAAAGGGACTAAAAACCCCCGAGCGGCAGTCAGCAGACTGTAAGGGTCTGTTGGGCTGTTCTCAAGCCGGTGCCGGTTCAGCAACGCTAAGTGTTTAGCGAAGGACTTAAGATGCAAGGGTACGATATTGAATGCATGTGCTCCGAAAATATAAGGAGCAGGTAGCCAATCATCAAACTACTCACCCGCATTAGTCATGATTGCCTTCGAGTCCTGTTGGGGGCTGCCTCGCAGCGGTTGAAATGCAACTGGGGCAAGCAAGGGCAGGAACTGAAGCTCGAGGTTTGGATTGAGACTATTGACATTCTACCGGATGGCTGTCTGTGGCCGGAACTATCGACAACACAGACAAAAGACCTGCTAAAGTGGCAGGGAGATAGTCATGCAGGAGAGTGGGGTAGCCACTCAGCGGGGTAGTACACTGTAGTATTGGCTGAAGGGGTTAAAGACGCAGAAGTGGGAAAGAGAGGTGACGCTGGTGGGAAGGTCGAAGCCATGGTGGAAAGCGGAATGAAAAGAGCTGTGAAAGAGATCTCGGAACTCCAAACAGGCGAGGAAAGAATTGCGGAATGAAATCCGGAAGGCAAAGAGATCGATGTGGATGAAGAGGGGAGGGAGATATGGGACATAGTCAGGATCTGCAGAAATCCATTCGGGAACAGGGAATTGAATAAGCCCGATGTCGTGACGCCAGCGGGAGTCAAACAAGCGCACCCATTACAGATGAACCTATGACTTGGCATCCTATGTAAGTGCATATCCTCTGATAACGCATAGAAAACTCCTGACGACTTTTTTTGTTAGTAAAAATGAGGGCGAAAAACTGCATAACTGTACATTGCATGCGTACTTGTTGACACCTTCCCAAAATTCAAATTAATGTGTACAGGCACTCCGAGATAGCATAACAAGGGATAGGTTTAGCCTGGGGGACCGGATATTCTGGCCTGGTAAGCAGCAACTAACACAGGTATTCGGATTGAGTGTTATAGCTTAAAGAGCAGAAGTCCCACGGCTTGTCTTTTCTATCTCGAAGTAGCACCTCCTCTACTGGACGACAAGAAGCTCTTCAATACAACCCAGATGTTCTTACAGCAATACAGGCGGTATTGCAGGTATGGTCGGGGGTCTCTGCAAAGACCATTTGCCGCTGCTGGGCCAAGGCACACCTCCGTTTGGAAGGACCTGTGGAACCTTTCCGACTTGCTAATGGCAATCCTCATTATGAGCTTGGTCAAGTCTATGAGTCTATCCGGGTACAATTGCGTGCAATTCCCTCTGTTCCCTTACTCAACCAACAAGATCTCAGACGTTTTGTAGCTCCCCTGAAGAATATACCCCTGAGCTTCAGGCAAACCTTACTATTGACGAAATTGCAGCCGCATACTTAGCACCATCTGATCTGCCAGACGACACTAATCCGCAAAATTCCTCCGACCCTCTCGATGGCTCTGAACCACGGCCATTGATTACAGGACGGAAGATAACTATGCGCTTGAAGTCCTTCAGTTGTATGTTATTCGGACTGCCCCCAGTACTGTAGCACTACCAGAAATATCAGCCTTGATTGAGTCGATTACTACTGAATAGCAAACCTCAACATGAAACGCAAGTAGCAATCACACCTCGAGAATTGGCTTAAGTCGGATTAAGGTGGGTGGAAAAGTGTCGGGGTATTAGTCGGGGTGTCATGTACCTATCTAGTTCAATATCAGCTCTTTTTCTCCTTTCCGGTTGTACCGCATAACCCTGTCTTACTGCATCAAAAGTGCCCTGACGGATATTATGCAGTAAGACAGGTTCGACTGTATACCCCAAGCACCGAAACATATACCATGGTCACAAGGGCAATTAAAGGGTTAGTCTACATGGTGACGGATAAAGGACGACAACGCCAATAGCTATGGGAAATAGGGAAGACAGATAAACCCCAGTGCATGTGTGATGGGTGGACGCCCCAAAACGCATGCGCAGCGCATCTCCAGCGCTGCCCGTGGGTAGGGGACGGGAAAGGGAGGTCGGTAGAAGAGAAGTGGGGCGATGAGAAGTGGTGCGAGAGGGTAGCAGAGTTTATTTTGTAAATAATATAGATGGAGGGGGGGTGGCCCGTAGGGAGGAAAGAGGCCACCTAGGGTAACCTAGGAGCTGCAGTCCATCGCCATAGTCTAGATAGGCTGGATACGGTTAATGGTTCCTTAAAAAACAAAAAAGAGCCATTGGTTTTTCGGAAGTATAGGCCAGGGTCGCCCTGCTCTGGGTGAATCCTAACCCTTTGAGTATGTCATCTATCACCCTGCTCCAGTTGTGGGCCGCCTGCTTCGTGCCGTACAGTGATTTCAAACAATCGCCATACTTTGTCACCAGCTGGATGTCCTTCCTGGACGGAGAGTACTTCCTGAAGAGACCGGTTGAGGAACACTCCTCCACTACCATACTGCCATACTATCATGTGATTCCTCAGGATGATACCAATCAATATTCTCCAATAATCCTCCCGACACACTGGTGCATAAGTTTCGTTTCGAAGTAGTCTATGCCAGCCCTCTGTGTTGGTGTCTATGATTTTTCCTCTGGTCGGCACTTTGCTCACCCATACATATGTGGCCACTGGTCAAAAGGGGGTAAAAGATCACAGAATATAATTTCAACAGGAGCACATGTGAATCATTCTTTTAACTTTTACACTCCTTTGATTCAAACGATTTCTTTACTGTTGATCCTGCAATGCGCCTGCATTATTTGCAGGAATATACAGAATGTAGGTATGTAAATTATAAAAAAGAATATCTCTCTATATATAACTGACAGTTATATGTAGAGCTACATGTAACGAACATCCCACCACTTTTGGGTTTGATGGTAACCTTGTGGCTGAAGCGCACAAAGACAAATCAGACTACAGAGATGAATGGGTCATGTGTTCGAGAGGGGGTCGTGCCAGCCAGACTAGGTCATGTGTTTTTGGGGAAACTCTACGGGTGGAGATCGCAATGATTTCAGTTTCATCCTGGAGATGTTCCGTTCCTGCTTATTGGAAGGTTTATATTCAGGCCCTTCCTATGCTACAGAAGACTCGAGTGGATGAGGGTGATAGAGAAGTACTACATTAGTAGCTAGATAGAAGACACTGCATATTACACCAGTTTATATTCCTGGAGGACGTACTACATATGTCCAATCACTGGATACAATCCCGAATAAGGATAAAATTGGGTTATATTAGAGGATGTTTTGGAAGAAAGAGCAGCACGAACCAGAGAAGAGGGCCTGGGAGAGCTTTGGGGGGACTTGGGAATGCTTCACCATTAAAGAATAGGATACAACGCAATTGAATTTAAATATTTGTAGAGACAATCCTGTCCCAACTTAGTATTAGCTTCTTTGTTCGGCTGGGGGGGTCTTAACCATCAGTTTTGGCGGTATTCCCGTTTCTGAGTACATCTTATGTATCTGATGCACATAACCCAAGAACTGGACTCACCAGGCGTGTGATTTTCTGGACGCATAAAAAAAATAAACTAGTTCAATGGGCACCTAATATTACACTAAACCTATTAGGGTAGTCACTTCCCGATCTGGACCTTCTCTTTAAGGGTTGTGGCTATTAACGCCAGTGATTTGGTTTATTAATCTACGATAACTAGATATAGAACGTCTCGAGTGTTATTCCATGAACATGATGATGTCGTCTCTATCTAGGGTCTGTCCCGATCTATCTCCCATGCCCAGCTCGCTAGCGTATAA
>Ga0307514_10006243_pt1 | contig 10437 bp, 10 predicted proteins | sample 16_EM_MG_FD_203088 | JGI IMG/M metagenome (GOLD analysis project Ga0307514, IMG submission 203088) | Populus trichocarpa ectomycorrhiza microbial communities from riparian zone in the Pacific Northwest, United States - 16_EM | ecosystem: Host-associated > Plants > Roots > Unclassified | place... | reverse complement strand
TGATATTGGGGCGCAGGGGGGAGGGGGAGGAGGGGGAAGGGGCGGAGGAGGGGTTGTAGGGGCGGCTACAGGTTATGGTTATGCACCCAACTCAACATATGCACCATCCCCAAAGTACGCAGCTGCACCACCACCACCACCTGGCCCAGCTCACCCAACCGGAAGTCAATATATCACCCCCGCGCTGTCTGCTCCGGAGGTAATAAACCCCGGTCGGTACTCTCCTGCCCCGCCACCACTCCCGCCCCCACCACCTCCACAAGCAGCTCGCTCAACCACCTCCCCCATCTCCCCCTCCACCCCTGGCTCCCCAGCTCCATTCAAATACCCCTTGCCGCAAAGCACCCCACCCCCACCAGCAAGCCCGCAGATCGCTACCCACGGCGCAACGCATAAACTGCATAAACCTAGAAGACACCTCCCGCAGGTTAGTATGGACGAGTATATGCGCGAGAGCGAGCAGCAGAGTTTAGAGCTAGATAGGCCAGGGAGTAGGGTTGGGAGTAGGCAGGGGACACCGTTGCCGCCGCCGCCGAGGGCGGGTATGCCACCGCCACCGAGGAGGGGGGCTTCGGCTTCGTAGGTTAGGTGAGGGTGGTGGGGAGGGGGCGGGAGGGGAAGTGTTGAGATGAGCGGCGGTGGGGGGCTTATAGGTATGGTATAGATCAGTCAACCATACTACTGCTCTATTTATTTCATTACGGGCCGGTTTTCGATCGATGGATGGATGGGCGTTTATTATTGCTTTTACCTTCTATTGTTAAAATATCATTGCCCTGTCCCTACATTCTCTATCTATTACCCTAAGGCATAGATTAACCTCCTACGACACAGATATTGCAAGTTGAGGGTAATACCAGACCTGCAATGGCAGTCAATTCCGGGTATTCACATGCACTGCTAAACTAAATGATAACAAAAAATCAAACCAAATAGACCCGAAAACCCAACAAAGTAAGCCAACAAACCATATATATGCACTATTTCTATTCCCCTCGGGATGCACAGGAAGGGGAGGAAAAAAAACAAAAACACCCCTAATCATGGTAAAAAAACTTCTACTTCCTACCCTTGACGATGCCCTCCAGCCTCCTGATAAGGTTTCTCAACCCCACCCCCCTCTCACTGTTCGCCTCCAACCATCCCTCCATTTCCTCCCTGACAACCCTCACCGCCTTCAACACAGGCAACCTCCCTCCCTCCTCCTCCGCCGCAAACTTCCCAGGGTTAAGTAGTACATCAAAACACCTCGCCCAGACATCTCCTTGCCAATACCTCTTAAACCCCTCCTTGACCCTCCAACATTTCCCGCCCATGCCACTCCCCACCCCCGCGCCCTTCTCCGCAATAATCTCCAGATAGCGCCCAAAGAGGAGATTGTGGATTATGCCCGCGCAGCCATGGTAGTCAATTTGATATGTCCAGGGCCTCATCTCGCGCACCTCGATGCAGTCGACAGCGTCATCGGGTTTCCAGTCTGCAATGAATTGTATGTGGGGAGGAAATATCTTCATATCTACCCCTCTGCCAAAATCGATCAATGTAATGCCCTTCCTTTTCCAGCCTCCACTGCCGTCGCGGCGGTATCGGCTCTCCCACTCCTCCCCTGGGTCTAGTGGGGAGAATCGCACGAGGCAGTTGTCGGCTTTAAGGTCCCCGTGGATTATACCCTTTGAGTGGAGGCCCTCCATTGTGCGGAGGATTTCTATGGTCAGAAACATCGCCAGGATCTCGTCTACCCCGCCAGAGGGTTTTCCTTGTTGAGAGAGGTCGCGGTTGGAGAGGTTGACGAGGTCGAGAACGGTTCCTTGGGAGAGGTAGGGGAGGACAAGGAAGGAGGCTTCGGTGGGGTACATGTGGCACTCAAGTGCTTGAAGAATACTCTCACTCGCTCGACTAACACCTAGCCGCCTATGCGCCTGGCGCATGATGTAGAATTCCCAGGCGGAGGGGGGCTCGGTTTCGATTTTTATGGCCTCAGTGGGGGAGCGGTTGAGGTGGTGGAACCCGGGGACGAGGGCGAGGTTTGTGAATTTGGATTCCACGTCCTCGTCATTTTCCTTTGCAGCCACAGCAGCAGAGACATCCCCATTCTCAACTAAATAAACCGGCGCAAATGCCCCCTCCCCAATCTGCCTCGTGAAGATATACTTTGTTTGCCCCATTGCAGGCCTTCCCTTCACACCGGGTTTCCCGGGAAATACCACTTCTACAGACCTATCCCCCCCTCCTCCAGAAGCTTTTGCAGAAGGCGGCTTAAGACTCTTCCGAATCTCTGTGGCTTTCGATTTCGTGTTGGGTTGGTACTCGTAGTATCCCTCGTAGGCAGACAAGGGAGTAGTGAGTTTTGATAAGATGGTAGCGTGGATCTCGGGAGTCATGGGGTTGAGCTGAGTATCGGTTATGAGAGGGCCGCCTTTATGGCTGATGTCGGCTTTGAGTGGTACGGAGGCGGCGGTAGAGGGGGCAAGTTTTTTAGTCCCGGTTCCGGTTCTGAGGGGAGCCTTTTTTGATGCTGCTGCGTTTCCCTTATCCGCATTCTCCTTGTCGAGGGGGGACCCCGCTTTTGGTGGCTGAAGAGGAGGAGGGGACTTGAGCCCTCCCGGCCCTCCCAGCTTCCTCGGTGGGGGGAGACAAAAGTCACTATCCTCTCCGCTCCCTCCTTCCCCACTTTCAAACTCCGGTACTGTACCCGCACCACTACCACCCTGCTCTGGGGCAATCTCCATAAACGGACTACTCAACAGCTTCTCCAACCCCCTCTCCCTTCCCCCTTTCTCCCCACCCCTAGGCCTACTAGGCGTCTTTGCTGCTTGTGCCTTCTCCGCGGCCCTCCTCCTTGCTGTCGTGGGCGGGAGAGAGACCTCCGTCCTCTCCACAATCGGAGTCATATAACGTTTCTTTCTCCCCGCGCTTCCACTTCCGCTATGATTCTCATCACCAAACAGCTTCCTCGAAAGCGGTTGCGTAGTGGCAAAAGGGAGATCTGGTTCCTCGGTTCGATTATTCCCAGCCTCAACAGAATCCACATCTTCATCTTCATCCGCGAGGTTTGCATTAAATTTCTGAAAGTATGTGTCGTCTGCAAGTCCAAACGTCTCCTCCTCATAATTGAGTTTATTATTATCGCCACTCCAATCGCTCCCAGCATCGCCCTCATCCTCCCCCTGACTCGCACCTTCCTCACGTGAATCTGAATTTGAATCCGAGCCAGCCCCAGCTTGTCCCCCAGCATCAGTATTAGTCGTTAAATCATCGAAAAAATCGCTCTCTCCATCGCCCTCCCCCTGCGGCTCTGCATCCAAATCCCGATTTGGTTGATCAATCGGCTGGTTTAGGAGCTCATAAATCTCATCCGTCGCCGCCCTCGTATGCAGAGTCATGGTCGGCTCCCCTCTCTGCATCATCTGGCTCCTCTTCTTCAGCTTCCCCCGGCCAGAACTGGGGGAGTTGAGTTTGGCTGCTATTGTCTGTACGCGGGGTGGGGTGGTAGAGATATCGTCGTGGAAGACTGAGGGTGGGGAGGGATGCTTGTTGAGTTGTTTTGGGAGGCGCTTGGATTCAGCTTCTCGCCGCCGGCGAGCGGCCCAGTCGATATTGAGGAGGTTGCGTTGCATGGCACGGAGTTCTTCGAAGGAGTATTCGAGGGATGGATTGGAGGGGTTGGGGTAGATGTGACGTGCGTTAGGGAAAGCTGGGGCGCCGAGGGCCGCTGCTGGCGGGGGTGGTGGTGGTTGATCGACCTGTGAATCTACAAGTTAGCTAAATGATTCCACACATGAGGAGGCCGGTGGCTATAGAGGCGCATATACATCTCTGAAGATTGCAAGCTTATCCCCTCCAAAGCCCTTTCCTCCTCCTGCACCCTGCTGCTTCAACACCTGACCAGTCCACGGTGTTGGCTCCATGATATTCTCCTTCCGCCGGTGCTCCAAGGTACCAATATTATCCCATCCTCCCGTCCCTGGCCCTAGCACTGGTGCCGGCTGGGCCCGATTATCCACATCCGAGAAAATCGCCATCTTCTCCCTCTTTGGCTTCGGTCCTACCGGTGCCGCATGGGCTTGAGCCTGCGGATCAAGGTACGCGCCTCCTTCCGCCACCCCACCAAACGGTAGTGTTTTTGCAGCCAACGCAGGTCTTACGGCCGGCAACGCAGGGGACCTAGGTTCATCCTCCGTGATCGGGTTCGCCTCACATCTATGCATAAACTCCTCAAACTTCCTCACGAGCCTCTCCCTCGGCCTAGCTCCATTCTCCACCCCCATCTGATAGACCTCTCTCGCCTGTCCTCTCCTCCCTACACTCTCCAACCACGCTGCAAACTCTTCATAGAAAAGGGCTAGCCGTTGGCCAATGTCGTTCCTGGCCAAATATGCAAAATGTTCCCGCGGGGCATCACTGAATTTTTGGATATACAGTATCCAGAATTTAACATAGCGGGGATCGTTTTTGTAGTGCGAGTCGTGGAGAAATGCATGGGTTGCTCGCTCGAGGAGGGGGAGAAGTTGGGATTGCGAGGAGTTTCCCGCGGGGTAGGTGTTGAGAGTCCAGTGGACGTAGCGGGTCCAGACATCGAGGGGGTCGTCGAGGTCGGAGGCAGTTAGAAGCTCAGTTTCAAAGGAGCCTCGCTCGGATTGGTGCTCATCGGAGGTGCCGCTGAGGGTGGTGACGAGGGCTCGGGCGGAGCGGCCGGTGGAGAGAGGAAGGATGTTTTCTTTGTGGGGCTCGATGAGCGAGAAGTCGATGGCACCGAGGTTGGCCATGGTGCTTGTTGCCTGTGTTTGGTGCTATGTGGGGGTGGCCTATGGTGGGGCCCTGTTGCACAATATAAACAGTAGCCATCGTACACATAAGCAGGGCCCTGGCGTATGTAGGTACTCTATGCACCGCGTATGCACCGTGTATGCAACACATACTCCATGTACCACCTACCGCAGCTGCTTTTACTCCTTTTCCGCCAAACCCTGCAGAATACCTATCCCCCCAGGCTGCGCGATGCAATAAAAACTACCAAGCAGACAGCTGCAGACATCGGCCTACCGCTCCGTTGAGAGCATATTCAAGCACCCTCCAGAAAACCCCCTGGTGTTGGATGATAGCTAGAGATATCTCTTCATCGTCCAAACATGCACACAACCGATGCCGGTATGGGTGCCACCACCCCCGACTGTCCCCCAACCCACGTCTCCATTACAGACTCTGAATCTGAAGACCTCGAGCTAAGCTCCTGGGACTCCGACGCCTCGAGCAACCCAACCAACAAGCGCCGGAAGAAGCGAACAACCCGCGAGAGTCTGACGTTGGGAGATCGGATGGTTATGGATCCTCCCGGGAGTGAAGGGGTGGTAATTAGCCAGGAGGATAGGAGGACGGCGGATGTAAAGGTCGCGAGGAACCTAGCCGTGAATGCCTGTTTTATTGGGTTATGGTGAGTTAGGATCTTGGGGGGGAGGGCTGGTTGTACGGGGATGATGCCTGGTGTCCGAGACTGGCAATTCCATGGTACGGTATGGCCCGTAGATGAGGAAACTCTGCTAATCACGCCTGAGAACGTAGGTATACTTTCTCGCTGTTGATATCAATTGTACATCCCACCACTCCATATAGGGCTTGCCTAGACATTTACTGACCCACGGTCTCCAGTACAATAAATGGATGTTCGGTCCCAAACACCTCAACTTCAGATTCCCCCTCTTCGTCACCTGCGGACACATGCTAGTCCAATTCTCCCTGTCCTGCCTTGTCCTCTTCGCTTTCCCGCAACTACGCCCTGGAAACTTCTCTGGAGCAAGCCCCCACCAAGGGCACCACAGCGGGCACCACAGCGGGTCGACTGAGCGTCAAATGCAGCAAGAAGCAAAGATGACGAAATGGTTCTACCTCACTCGTATAGGCCCATGCGGAGCAGCTACAGGCTTGGACATTGGATTGGGCAATATGAGTCTGAAGTTTATCTCACTCGCTTTCTACAGTATATTTCCCCCCCCCCCCCCTACCTTGCTCAACCTGCTACAAGCTCCTCGCTAACCCCCTCCACATCAACAGCAATGTGTAAATCCTCCTCCCTTGCTTTCGTCCTAATCTTCGCCTTCATTTTCCGCCTCGAAAAGCCCACTTGGGTGCTCGTCGGAATAATCACCATCATGACCATTGGTGTAATAATGATGGTCTCCTCCGAATCGGAAACAACCTTCGTCCTAATCGGCTTCATCCTCATCCTCACCGCCTCCGCTCTCTCTGGTCTCCGCTGGGCACTAACCCAAGTTCTCCTCGTCCGGAACCCCGCAACCTCTAATCCCTTTTCTACAATCTTTTTCCTCGCCCCAATCATGTTTGTCTCCATCCTCTGTGTTGCCGTTCCCGTCGAGGGCTTCGGCCCCTTATTCGCCCGATATGGAGAGCTAGTTGCCGAGTGGGGATTTATTCCAGCGACGGGCATTTTGGTATGTCCGGGGGGTATTGCATTTTTGATGGTGGCGAGCGAGTTTGCACTGTTGCAGAGGAGTAGCGTGGTTACTCTTAGTGTTGCAGGGATTTTTAAAGAGATTATGACCATTACAGCCGCGGCGATTGTTTTTGGAGATCCACTGACTCCAGTAAATATTTCGGGACTGGCAATTACGATTGCGAGTGTTGGATGGTATAATTGGTGGAAGATCCAGAAGATGAGAGTCGAGACACTGGAGGAAACTACCCACCATCATGCCGATACGGATGGGGTGAACTATGTCGCTGTTGGCGAGGAGGAAGAGGTTGATGAATCTGCAACCGAGGGCAGCGCCGAGGAAGAAGCAGAAACAGAAGCTCGTCGACTACGGAAACGGAAATCTGCCGCCCCAAAGGGGAAGTCGAAATTCAGGGTTAGAGGTGCGAAGGGGAAAGGGAAGGGAAGAGCCACCATTGCACCCCTCGGCAGTGCGGGGCAACTGCTTGATAAACTCGACGAAGCAGAGGAATCAGACAACCGGGGGAGTGGAAGTGGTGACGAGGCGGTGGAGACGGTCAAAAGGGGGATTGTGTCGTCGGGATCGGGGGCGGAGGTTTCGGCCTCGAAAGTGGTGGAGGAGACGGCGAGTGTGCATGGGGAGGTGAGGCTGAGGAGTGGGAGTTTGAGTTCGGTGGAGAGTGAGTCGGTGAAGGGGAAGAGGGAGGGGCAAGAGGGGGAGCTGATATAGTCCAGTATGGCTTGCTTGACGTTGTGGGGGTGAGAGGGTTGATGATAGTGGTACTGGAGTAGTAGTAGTAGTAGTTGTAGTAGTAGTAGAGGTGGTAGTAGTAGTAGTAGTCGTAGTAGTAGTAGTAATAGTAGTAGTCGTAGTAGATAGCATCAAGGTACCTGCAATATCAATCTTTTTGTGACGTGTATTTGGTGTACGAGTTATCTTGTAGTTTTTTACGTGACGTAATGCATACATAGGAGATTGTGTTTCGAGGTACAAACTTTGGTATGTGGTGGTATTATGATCTGATCCGGAGTTACCCTGAGATTCAGCCTTGGCACAATATGTCACGTGAGTATTCCACGATATATTGGTATACCCCAGCACGAATGATCAATTGCAGTTCAATTACCCCCCGTAACCACACCATTTACCACACAATGGCTCTTCCACCGGATAGAGGGGCTCAGGAGTTCGACTCAACCTCCTCGGCTCCTCTCCCCGTCTCCCAATGCTGTACTGTCGCCGACCTCGAACGCACCCTCGCCCATCTCTCAGAACAAGAGGACGCCATTACTGACCGCCTTAATGCCCTTTTAGAAATGCAAGAAGATCTTAACCGCTCGCTGTCCCGCCTCGACCTCCTCCGCGCACACCTAGGCACCCAAGTCGTCGCAGCCCGGTCACTCTCCAACGAAATGCTCTCCCCTACATCCAACACGGCATCCCGAGTCTCGAGCGCAGTTCAGGCTCTAGACATTGAGCAAGCACGGGTAAAAGCTACCCTAGAGGTGGTTGAGCAGGTCGTGGAGCTGAAGGCATGTGTGCTGGGTGTTACGGGGTCGATGGGTGCTCCACAGGATTGGGAAACTGCTGCGGCGTATTTACACCGGGCGAGTAAGGTGCCGAAGGAAATCCTTGAAGGGCAGTTTGCGGAGGAAATTGTGCCGACAGCGGAGGTCCCTGACCCACCGGGGGTGACGTTGCATAATGCAGCAGAAGGCTTGTGTGGGTTATTCCTGCGGGAGTTTGAGAAGGCTGCTGGGATGAATCCGCCGGATGGGGAGAAGATTACTAGGTTTTTTAAATTATTCCCTCTGATTGGAAGGGCGGAGACGGGGTTGGATGTTTATGGGAAATATGTCTGCACGGGGATAAGTTCTCGGGCTCGAGCGGTGTTGGCAAGTAAGCCGGAGGGTGGAGCGGCTGGCGCTGGAGCTTTCTTTTATGCAAATGCAATCACGAGATTGTTTGAGCACATAGCGGGAATCGTGGAACAGCATAGCCCACTGGTGGAGAGACATTATGGGAAAGGGAAGATGGGCAGGGTTATCGCCAGAGTGCAGCGGGAGGCAGATCTACAAGGGGGGATCATCTTGGACGCCTGGGGAGAGGAGAGACAGGTGGATAGGAGGATTACAGAGACCAAGAGTTATGCCTTTACGTTTCTCGTGCAGTCATTCCTGCCCAATGCGAGGAACCCAGGCGTGCCGGGGAGGACGGCATCTCCCGCTGCTGGGGTGGCTGGTGGTGGGCAGGTAGCCCAGGGAGACAGTGAAGGTGCGGATGTCAGAGAGGTTGATATGCTCCTGCTGGAGATTGGGGCGATGCTCTCGAGATGGTCACTATACTGCCGTTTTATGGCAAGAAAATTTCAAGTATATTTCCCTCGTCTCCTCAGTTCCCTAATGCGCCGACTCCAAAGGGAGAATGAAGCTTACCTTCCCCCCGACCAACATAGGAATCGGAAGATCCATCAGCCACGACACCAGGGCCTCCACCCCTTACTCTCCCCTCTGTCATCTCTACTTCCTCCCTCTCCTCCAAAATCTCCTCACGCCTCCTCAGCCCCTTCCTCACTCTCACCACCTTTTTCATCCGACGCACTGTCGAGACTGCTTTCCAGCTTGACGAGCCTCCCCCCGACCTGTTCCCTCTCCCCTTATTCCACCCCGCGTCCTACCACATAACATACCCCCCCCCACCATCCCCATTCATCACCTCCGCTGTTGATGACGTCATGTTCATCGTCAACAAGCTCCTCCACCGCTCTCTGCACACCTCCCAGAAGCAGCTCGTGGTAGGAGTCCTTTCTACCGTGTCTAGGGTACTAGGGAGTGACTTCATTGGTGTCATCCAGCGCCGAATGAGGGATGAATGCTATCCGCGCCCCGCTGCACAAACCACCACCATCATCGTCGGGAACCCCGCTGCGACACTAGCCCAGTCCATGGCCAACGTCGCCGACGACCGGTCCGTCACGTTTATGGTTTTGGTAAATAACCTCGATATTGCAGCGGAATACTGCAAACGCATCGTAAACTCATACATCACCACAGCAACTCCCTCCTCTGCGGATCAAGCATCTGGTACAACGGCGGAACAGGCAGTATATGGAGATGATTCTGTACCGCCGACTCCGCTAGAGATATTATTTCCTTTTCCGAACGAGCAACCGGAGATTGTTGCTGCGCTGAATACTCTTGAGTCTGCGTTTGTGCAGAAATCGGGCGAGGTTGTGTCTGATGCGGTACTCACCTTGTTTAACCAATTAATCAAAGCGAAGCTTCGCCCCCTCATAACAGAAACTTTCCGGGACGTGGACTATTCCACTACTACTACTACAGCCATTACAGGCTCAACCACAACCTCAACTATCAATGCAACATCAGCATCACCACCACCAAGCAGTGACCCCAGCGCAGATGACGACCTAGTCAAATCCCGCTTCGAGCTCGGCTTCACCGCACTCATCCACCCATTCAAATCCGTCCTCACTGACACGCCCTTCACAAAACTCCTCGCCCACACAGCAACCTACCTCTCGCGCCTGCTCGAGAAGAAAATGATCCACCTCGGCGGTGGCATCAATAATAACAGCTACTCAACCAATCCATCCTCATCAGACGGCAGTGGGAGTGGCGGAGGGCAAATCAGTGAATTAGGCGCAATCAGGCTCGACAGAGATGTATCTGGGGTTATCAACATCGTGGCCAAAGCGGGACGGTACAGCGTGCGAGAAGCATTCGCGAGGTGTGCGCAGATTTGCTTGGTGCTATGCGTAGATGAGGAGGAGGTGGCGGGGCTGTATGCCGACGATGGGGGGGGGATGGGCGTGGAGTGGAAGTTGGACGTGGATGAGAGGAGGAGGGTTAGAGGCATGCTTATCAGGCGGTGAAATGGGGTTGTACAGGAAACGTTCCTCGGTTGGAACCGTGCTGTGGATATCATTCAGTCGGTCATATCATGCATGATACATAGGGTACATACCATG
>Ga0307514_10006242_pt1 | contig 10437 bp, 5 predicted proteins | sample 16_EM_MG_FD_203088 | JGI IMG/M metagenome (GOLD analysis project Ga0307514, IMG submission 203088) | Populus trichocarpa ectomycorrhiza microbial communities from riparian zone in the Pacific Northwest, United States - 16_EM | ecosystem: Host-associated > Plants > Roots > Unclassified | place... | reverse complement strand
TGCTGAGCAAATTAACTACTTTGGAGGTGGTTAAGTGTAAGAAACTGACACATGTATTCACATGCAGCATGATTATCAATCTAGTTCAACTGAAAGCTCTAAAGATATTGTCCTGTGAGGAATTAGAGCAAATCATTGCCAAGGATGATGATGAAAACGACCACATATTGTTAGGAGATCATCTCCGATCTTTATGCTTTCCCAATTTAAGTCATATTGAGATTAGAGAATGCAACACGTTGAAGAGCCTTTTCCCAGTAGCCATGGCTTTAAGTCTTCCAAAGCTCCGAATACTTAGAGTAACAAAATCTTCTCAATTATTGGGAGTATTTGGGCAAGATGATCATGCTTCACCTGTCAACATTGAGAAGGAGATGGTGCTTTCTAATCTAAAGGAGTTGTCGCTAAAACAATTATTAAGTATTGTCCGCTTCAATTTCGGATGTTGTGATTTCTTATTCCCACGTTTGGAGAAGTTGAAGGTGTATGAATGCGCAAAGTTGAGCACAAAATTTGCTATTACACCAGATGGTTCAATGAGTGCTCAATCAGAGGTGCTGCTGATTTGACTTGATTTCTTGCCTCTCTTTTAGTGTGTTTGTTTCTTGTTTCGCTCAATAATAAGATTTACAAGTTAGAATGTGTATGCCATGCTTGAATTGGTTTACAGATATCTCAAGTAGCTGAAGATTCAAGCACTAATAGAGAGTGGACCCGAGATAATGGGTGGAAAGCAGAGGAAGAAGTAGAAGAATATGGTGGTGATGATGATTGCTAGTCTAATAATTCTTTCTTGCCCAAACCAGGTTACATGGCTGCAATTATTTATCTGCTCTCCTCTTCCTTCAACTTTTAATGTTTGGATTAAATTAACATATGCGATATGCATGGATGGTCTTTGTTCTTCATGTTTGCTTCAGGTGGTTGGTTGGTTGGCGATTTCATGGAGATTCATGTCTTTGAGCTGTTGTGGTGCTGCGAATATGTTTTTGATTGGTGGGAAGTAATTCCAACTGTTTCATTGGCAATGGATACAAATTGGCTTCCCATTGTAACAGTCTTATTTACCAAAAGAAGATTTGGACTTATCTATGTATGTGTTTGCTATGTGAACTTCCCAAAAATAAGTGAGTGTGGGCCCATTTGAGTTTATTTTGAAGTGTCTGAATCTTGAAAAACAAGGGCATAGTGTCTACTCAGATGTTTGCTTATTGTTAATGTGTGGACTTTCATTCTCCTTTCTGCTCAAATTAATGGCTCTACTACTCGTGTATTAGCTGCATGAGCATGTTTTCTTTGTCAGTTTGATGCTCTGTTTCTATTGCATATGCTCATATGCTTAAGATCTGGAATAAATGTTTTCGTATGAGCATGTGATGACTGAGACTTGATGTTGTTCAGAAGTTTTTCTAGCAGAGCAATCTCATGTTTTTCTAGCAGAACAATCTCATGTTGAATGGTTTTTTCGAGCAGATACATTGCTGGCTATTGCTAGAGATTCTAAATATTCTATCCTCTAAACTTTCCTCTGTTTAATTATCCATCTTGGCAGATACAATAAGAACAAAGTGAGACAAATTTCATTTCACTTAAAATCTTGGCTCATTCTGAATTTCTTGCCCAAATTCTAGCCATCTGTTCTGTTCCAGATTTATTTTTAATGAACTTATAATTGGTGCCGTTTTGAGTTAGGGATAACTTTCCATAATTCTCAAAACAAGTAGCCATGTGCAGATCTTCATCTCTCTTTAATTTCCCGTTACCCATTTCCCCTCTTCCCATCTTCCTTTCATCGAATCCAATTCATAACTAATTATGATATTTTACTTTGAATTGTAACTTAAAAGTTGTTTTTTTTTATAAATAATTTATTAAAACAATAAATTAAAAGAACCGTAAGTTATAAGCATTATTTGTAAAAAAAAAATGACTCAAAATAGCTCTTTTGTAATAACAAAAAATTTAGTATATAACCCCAAACTAAAGTTAAGATTTTATTGTTTTTTTTTTTATTAAACCAAAGTTTTGAATCCAATTTATAACAAAAAAAAATTAAATCAAAAGCTATTTTAACAGAATAAGCAATGGATTTATCTAACATACTTAAAACAAATTTAAAGTCAAAAGTCAAAAATATATTAAATCAATTTACAAAAGTCGTATCTAATATAACCTAACTTTAACTACTTCTTGAAATCTCCTTGTTATAATCTTAATTGTGTATGCTTTCGTGTTATAATCTAAATTAAAACATTTGTTATTCTTACCATAACAAATTTTATTGTGCAGCAAGACTAAGTAATTATGCATTAAACTATTCTCCTACAATGCAATCCTTTTTGAAAGTTGTAGAAAAGTTTAATATGGTCCTTGAAGTTTTTGTTTTTCAGATTTATTTAATCATGTAGTTTAAAATTTTGCCTTTTAATCATGCTAGAAAAAATATATTAAACCCATAAATTTTTTTATTCAGTTTGATTTTCACTATTTAGGCTAATTAGAAGATGTTTTGGGATTGAAAATTGAGTTTTTGTGGTTATAAAGTTTTGGGGGTGTTTGTAAGGTAAAACTTAAGTTCTGCAATCCAAAAACTATGATTTCATTTTATAGTTATCCAAAATGACTGAAAAATATTTCAATAGACAACACGGTGTATGCGTAGATATATTGCGTTGAATGTAATGAAAAATTGCTCCTTTATTGAAGAGTTAGATATATAGGAGGGGATATCAAAGTGAGCTATAGGTAAAAGGGACCTTAATAAATTTATTCAAGATCTTAAATAAACATTTTATTGGTTATAAAAAATCAACCCAAATCTAAGTTAGTTATCAATTCATGATTTACTTTTTTAACAAGATAAAAAAAAATCTAAATAAAACTCTATTGTTAAATAAAATTCATTCATGCTAAGAATGACAAGTTTCATCGCCAAAATGTAGTATTTCACTAACTTTATCTCTCCTTTATAGTTTTTCAATGAATCTCTCTCTTCTTTCTCAAATTATAGGACTAAAATACAAGTAAAATAAAGTTTTGTACCAAAAAGTCTCATTTCTAAACTAAAAGACCAAAAAGAAAATTTGTCAAAATCACAAGACATAAAGGCTCTTACACAATTTGTTTCTTTAAGGTCTCCTCTTTTTTTCATGTTTCAATTTTGGTCTTTTAATTTTTAATTTTTCTCAAACAGTAAAATCGAATTCTTTTAGTAAAGTTGAGCACCAAACTAATGGTGCGGCCTTTTTTTAAGTTCTAGATCCTCACATAAAAAGTAGTTTGAAATAAATTATTAATTTTAAATCCAAAATAAATAAATAAAATAAATGATCAAAAGCAAAATAAAAAAGGGACCAAAGTTGACACCATATTTTTTTTTAAAAAAAAGCCTTTGATTTTTTATTTGTTTCAATTTTGATCTATTTATTTTCAATTTCTTGCAAACAACAAAATTGATTTCTTTTTTTGTGAAATTGAGCACCATCTCAATATCAGGATGTTTAATTGAGAGCAAGATAACCATATAAAAGATAAATAAAAATAAATTACCAACCTCAAATCTTAATCAATTCAACATCAAAGGATGAAATTGAAAGAAAAGAAATTAATCACTAAATAAAAAAAGGACAAAAAAAGAAAAAGTTAACATTGTGTGAATCCACAATTTTTTCATTTAGAAACTATATTGTTTCAACCAATCTCTTTTAGGTTTATGTTAATATATTTATTTATTTTCTAGCTTTTTTTAGATAATGAATAGGTAAGTTATATCTAACTAATAATGTAACATATTGCTTCCTACATCCACATATACTAAAAGACACTTACTATAGCCATGTTAGTAGTTATTTGACATGCACTTTATTGTGGGTCATAAATTATTTTTTTAAGCAAAAAAAAATGAATATGCATGCTTTTCAAATGCATTTTTAACAAAAAAAAGTCCTAATCATAAATACAAAATAAATGTTGACGCATTTATTTAACTCGCTTTGCTATGGGTTAGATAATATTTTCCAACGCAAAAGAATGAATGTATAAGTGTTGTTAATGTATTTTTTGACATTGAGAGAAAAATATAATTGTGAATAAAAAAGTTGGTGTTTATATATAACAAAATAAAATGAGAATCATATGTGTTAATAAATATTATCGCACGTGTACGGCGTCGTGACAATCGTCCACCCTTTCATAATGTATCTGGCAAATACGGGGGAGACAATGAATTCTTGTCTTTTATCTGTGAAAAAGGAAATGGGAGTCGCCACCTAATATTTTGATCACTAGAAACCCTAACTAGTCTTAAAGATCGGGTACGGGGACTGATTGCGTAAAGGAAAAGTATTAGCACCTTAAATACACCCTACTTAAAGTAAGCTGCATTGTTTGATTATCTAATATATGCTAAGGTTTCATTGTATTTCTAATTATTGGTCCGTCTATGGTTTAAGAAAAGTCCTCCTCGGTAAAGAAATCATTAACTTATCGAGCAAAAACCTAATTGTTCTATGTCAACAAAAGAAATACCTTTTTAAAACTAGGAATACATTTTACATGTAAATTTGAAATCCTAAATAAAAAAAGAAAACAAAATAATTTTTTTGATATTTTTTTAAATATTTGTCCTAGTTCTCATAGCTTTAATAAACTGGTTATTAAAGCAAAAAATGAATGCTAAAAAAAATTATTGTATGAAAATATAATATGATTTATTTTTTTTAATTTTGAGAGACTTGACCGTATACATAAAAACAAACCCCTTTTTTGTTTTTTTAAGACAAAATTTTGCAACAATATTTTGAAAAAAACCGGGTATTTATTTTAATACCAGACTTATATCAACCCAAAAGTTTTTTTTTAATTGGACCAGACTCGGCCCAACCATTTTTGGTTTAGGTCAGCGTTGTGTTCCGTTTTTAATTGGGCCAGAAAACCAGGTATTTTTTTACCAGTTTTTTCCATCTGTCCTGTTCCAGATTTATTTTTAATGAACTTATAATTGGTGCCGTTTTGAGTTAGGGATAAAATCCATAATTCTCTCAAAAACAGGTGGCCATGCGCAGATCTTCATCTCTCTTTAATTTCCCGTTACCCATTTCCCCTCTTCCCATCTTCCATTCATCGAATCCAATTCATAACTAATTTTGTGGCGGTTCCAATGATTTACACAGCTATCGATAACTTTCATCCAGATTAGCTGGCTCAGTGCAATTAGGGAATGGCAAGAGGAGTTTGTCGGCAATTTGAACTCTAGTCCCAAGAAAACATATTGTTTCACTTTATTTGAAACAGCGTTGTTTTTGGCCTTGCGGTTTCTTTTCTAATTAAACTAGGCCATTTTCATGTAAGTCCCTGTATTTCAAAGTCTTTCGCATTTCAATCATTGGTTTTTGAATCTTCCTTAATTCGGTCATTTCACCTTTTTTTTAAAATTTCTTTCAACTATAACCCTGACAGAATATGACCTCTAAATTCTCGGCTTTATCCATTTAAGGGCTTTGGTCCTTCAATTCTTCATTGTCTTGACCCACAAAAATTAAATGAAAAAAATAACGAAATGAATAAAATTGCTGAAAAGACATTTATTTAAGTTTTTTTTTCTAATTTTAAAAGAAAATGCAACAAAACACATTAAATTGTCAAGAAAATGCAAGGATAAAATATCACAAAACATTACATGAAAATATAAAATTGTAAAAAAATAATGTTCATTGACCTAAGAAAATGACATGAATTATAAATGTACTCCTACCTCCAATACCAGTAGCCATCCTTGATGCATGATTTCGCTTTCAAAATCTGATCCTATCTCCACGCATCAAGCAATGAGCAATCAATGGTCAGTAACTCAGACGACGCGTGAGGTAGCACCTATAAAAGGCTTTTGTTAAGTTTCTAGCAGAGGACTTGGTGGCACCTAAAATAACAACAATAATTGTTTGCTGTTGGGGCAATCGTGCATAGGTAGAGGTATTGCATGCTGAACAAAGTGCAGAATGAATATCATATTAGAGTATTTTATAGTTTTAATCTATTTTTATTATTACTATTATTTTAAATCTTTAGCATATTCATATCAAATTATTATTTTAAAGTAAAAACTATGATTGTTATTATTTATTTTTTATATCAGTATATTAAAATGATTTAAAAAAATATTAGAAAGAAAAAAAAAATTTTAATGATTTTATTTTATCCAATAAACTTAACTGCCTCATTGTTGTATCCGTTATTAATACCAACATTTAAACATAGAAATCATATTTTTTGTTAGAATTAATATATAACTGTATAAGAACATAAATTTCGTGTTGAAATACTTAATTCAATGAAAATATCTTTAAAAGTTTATTAACGTAATTATTTTTATTTCCTGCACGAAACTAATTATTAGGAGTTGTAGTTACCTTTTTTTCTCAAAAATATAATTGTTACTACTTTTATTCAACTTATCTCTAATTAAGAAAAAAAAACTAAAACAGTAATATGTAATTTCTAAAAAATATTTTATCCTATTTATAATCATATAAATTGTTGTTTATGAGAGTGAAGGGTTTAAAAAATATAATATTGTCTTCTGGTCAGATGGCCACCTCCGGTGGGCAGCAAAACGGCTTCTTACAAAGATTAGAATTTGTAGAAGATCTGGAATAAATGTTACTGTATGTATGGGCATGTGACTTGTTGTCGATCGATGTATTTTTGGGCATTTAAATTTCTAGATGTTGTATTATTTGTTTAGAAGAAACTGATATCAGGTTGGAAGAACAATTGCATGTTTTCCTAGCAGAATCAAACAATTGCATGCTGTATTATTTATTTGTTGTCGATGTATTTTTGGGCATTTAAATTTCTAAATTGTTGAATGGTTTTTCCAAGCAGATACCTTGTTGGCTAATGCTAGAGAATCCAAGAGGGTGCTAAGAAATTTAAGCTAAGAGCAGCCCCACCCTCCTGTCAGATTATTAGCTTTCTTTCAAAGCATTTTGTTGTGGTGTGAGAAATTAAGAATTTTTTAATATGATTTTTGAATAATTTATGGTGAAAATTAATTAATTATAAGTATGTTTAATAAAAACAACTCAAATTAACTATTTTTTAATTAAAAAAATATTGTGTAAGATGCAATCCACAATTTAAAAGTAAGAAAAAAGAAACTTATAAATCAATTTTGTAACACATTTTTTATTCAAGTAAAAAGTTATTTCTAACAAAAACATACTTATGATTTTTCTTAAGTTTATCTCATTCTTGAAATCTAACAAATTGTGTATGTTTATATTAATTCAAACCCGAAAAAAAAAAAGCAATTTTCTATACATCATAAGTTTCATATTAACAATTTTTTACATTCCTAATTCAAAGATGAGAGCACTTCTTGTGTAAGTACTGGGAGTAGCAAGCACTAAAAACAAAAGTGATCCAACCATGAATAAAGCTCCAGCATCTTGCTCCCCATGAATTTCCCTCCATGAATAAAGCTCCCCTTTCTTCTATGAAATTGCTCGAATGACTGTCTACTTTTTTTTTCTTTTTTGGAAGAGGGATCCTCCCTGTAGGATGCATGAAGTCCTTTCTCTTAAACCCCGGTACTTGACTCTATTTATTAGTTGGCTTCGTAATGTTATTCATTATCCTATTCATACCCAGCGCAGTCCGCACCAATTTCAAGACAGAATGGAACTACATAGCTACCAAGGTTATCTTCAGCTCCTGTCTAAGCTCATCCCGGAACCGTTTTACTAGATGATGCTCGGTGGGAATGTAAATAGTGGAAAAGATAGATAAATCCTAGAACCTCCTCTCATATTCCAGAACTATCATATCCTTCTGTTTTAGATCTAGGAACTCATGTTTTTTTTTCCTTTATGTGTTGCTAAGAGTAATACCTCTCCTCAAACTCCTCTCGAAAATCTTTCCACTTTAACTCTTCTCCTGTTCTCCTCTCTCTGATAGTTTCCAACCAGGAGTGCGCGCTTTCAATTAACAACTAGGAAACACAGTCCACTCGTGTTTTCTCTGGCACTTGCATCTAATCTATAACTATTTCTACCTTCCTCAACCAATGCCCGGTGACTTCAACGTTTCCTCCTTTAAATAAGTAGTACAACTCATCTTTCGCATACCCTTCACCCATTAGACTAGGGTGACCACTCTCTCTAGTCAAGGAGCGGGACTGGACGTACCCGTGGTTATCCCTATTGCCATTACCTTGACCAATTATTCCAAAAATACAGGGTTTGAATACGGATTAGGTGTGACTGTTGGTACCGCCAATAGGAGTCTATCTTTTAGTCCTCAACCACTTACTGCCTCGGGCAACCACACCTCTGTCGTACAGGAGGTTGAGTCATCTTAATGCCCTACTGATTCTCCCTTCTTAGAATGAGTTGATGCTACAAGTAAGTTAAAGGCGGTATCCTTCAGTAGATCCCTTTCTGTTTCATTACCATACAACGAGCCATACCCCCTCCTTCGCACAGGAGATGGGTCTTTCCTTACTCCTTTTCATGTACGAACCATCCTACAACATATTTTTTTTTCCAAAACCATACCATTATTCCAATCACTTGCTACCGCCAGCTCTTTCTTGCCCTTTCTCCCACAAATGTTTCAACTGTTCTTTTTCTCTTCCCTTGCTATCGCCAGCTCCTTCTTAGCCCTCTTCCTCTCTTGTCTTGTCTTTTGGTGTCTAAATCTTCCCTCACCCTCCTAGTTTCCTCTCATATGGTGGGTTGCATGTGGTTCTTTTTGTCTATTGCTAAGATAAAGTGAAGGGGAAATGAGTGACTCTTCTTCTCCCTTTCTTCTTTTATGTAATCAACTCTCCCCCTTCTTTTTAAGGTTGGCTGCTTTATTCTTTATTCTTTTTTTTTGTTTTCATCCCCTATTTGTTCATGCCTTTTAAGTCCAGTCCTCCTCTCTTTGTTTTCCCACCTTAGGTCCACAAATTTCTCTTTTCTCTTTGCATGGGCTACTAGCTTCAAGGAGAAGGAAATAGGGTATTTTATAATCTTCCATGATTAACTTTTTGTACTTGCATTATTTCTATATTTATTATTAAAATTAATAAATTTTTCCTTGAATAAGCTTGTTTTTGGTGTTTTACAACAGTTGTTGTTAGGGACCAAGGATTCCTAACCAAGGACATAACATTTTTTAAAATAAAAGGCAAAAAAATAAAAATAAAAAACTAACCTCGCCATCGTATCATGGTGTATCTTGGACAACCATATCAAAAGATAAAATTACTTCTTCTTTTTTTATTTGTCTCTCACTTGCCCCCTTTTGTTTTTTAGAAACTCTAATTAACCAAATCTAAAACCACTTAGGAAAACATTATTCATTATAATTGAAAATATTGTTTATATGATGATTTTTTTTTGTCACCAAAATTAGAGACAGTGAGGTCTTTTCACAAAGTCTAATAGTCATTACCATATTAATCAGGGATAAATAAGTCTTTGTAACATCAACAACAATTCAAACAAAATTTCAACAATAAAAATAATATTTTTATGTAATAATCAAAACAAAACTGGAAAACATTATAACACTAAAATAAGTTAAAAAAACATCAAAAGACGTTTAAACATTAAAAAAGCATGAATGGGCAGGCCACATAGACTTCCACCCTTGAGTTTTTACATGATTATATTTTTTTTCAAGCTTGCTGACTATAAACTGTTGTTTTTCCTTCTCTTTTCCTTCCTTCATTCCCTCTCACTCCTTTTCTTTCTAAAACTTGTTAGACCTTCTATATTAAGCTATTGAATCTTCACAATATGGTCTATTAATAGAGTATTTCCCTATATTTTCCCTCTCTTTTTCTCTCATTTTCTCCTTTTCTTTAGCTCTAATTTCCAAGGATATTTATATGGTTTTCTAGGTTTTTTTTGTGGATTTCCTCAAAGATTGATCAAAGTTTAGCCTTTTGATCAAAGTGAGAGGGTTCTAGACAAAAGCTAACAACTATGAGTTCTTTTACTAAGTTGGTTTTGCAATAGTGGTTTTGGTTTGAGAGGTAATTGTTGGTTTTCTAGATTTGGAGGGTAAGAAGTTATTTCTAGTCCCTTCTTATTTGCTGCCGTGATTTCAGGTCCTTCTTCATTGTCATGAAAAAAATGAAAAAAAATAAATTTCAAACGAGCTTGTAGGCCATCAAAAACTAAAACTAAAACTAAAGATGAAACACTATTGTAGTCCAAGTAAATCCTTTCAATTGTTTTTTGTTATTATATATTTTTACTCTCCCTCTCTGGCTAGTTTAAGATAACTGAAATCCCTTTCTATGTCTCCTTCCGTTTCTGCCTCCCTCAACCTCTCCTTCTATTTCCACGTCCCTCTCTTATCTCAACCTTTCTTTTATTTCTGTCTTTCCTTTTTTTTTTTTTTTTTTTGAAGCCTTTTAAGTTTTAACCTTTCTCTCTCCCACTT
>Ga0307514_10006241_pt1 | contig 10439 bp, 7 predicted proteins | sample 16_EM_MG_FD_203088 | JGI IMG/M metagenome (GOLD analysis project Ga0307514, IMG submission 203088) | Populus trichocarpa ectomycorrhiza microbial communities from riparian zone in the Pacific Northwest, United States - 16_EM | ecosystem: Host-associated > Plants > Roots > Unclassified | place... | reverse complement strand
GGGATCGCGCCCACCACAAGTGTTAATCAAGTCTCGAGAAACACACCGCCTACAAAGTTCTAAGTTAACGTTGGAATACGGATTTCACCTAGTTAGGAACATACTTGTTGAGTTCGACTTGTATTGAAATCATACTGAACTTTACATCTTGAAACACTTAACCTGAGTTGCAGGTTACTTCTGTTGTGGGATTAATATTCGGCCCCACTATTTATCTGCTGAAGATTAAGCACAAAGGGATAATAGTGGCCCCGTAACAGTGATATTGTTGGAGTTGATTGTATTGGACAGATATGAGGCCCATTTTGTATAGTAGTGATAGGCTGATATATTGGTAAATTGATTATAGGAGCTGTAGATAAGTCGTTTGATAAAGAGCAGGTGTTGCCAACAGCTTTGAATAGATACGTCCATGGCATAGTACTCTATATATGAATAAATCACAAGCTGAACAACAGGATTATTGCCAGTGTAATAAGCAACTTGTTTGCTAACGTAACGTCTGGGCATGAGAACTGTAGAGCCGCAGAGGGTGACGTTAAGTATTAGTCATCATCACAATGTAGGGTCATATTGCTGGAATATAGCAGAGCTACCAGCAGCAGAGTCGCCAGCAGCAGAGAGCTGAGTTTCGAGCTCTCATCTCACTGCCAAGACAATTCAGAAATTAACAACCAACATAAGTAGATACTCAAGGCTAGGTAGTCTACTCGATTTGGCAATGCTCTACGTGGCTGTACATGGGGCGGGTTGTGTGCTAGGGGTTGTCAATCGGGTGCTCGGTGAGCTACCAATAGGTAGGGACCTATTCACCAGCTGGCAAATAAACTGACGGTAGGCATGGCACAGTGGTATGTTCTTTGCTTTGCAGCCTTGGTTATCAATTGAGGGCTCTAGATTGATTTCAGGTAGAGGCAAGAAGTGAATTGTCTCACTATTGCTTGGTAGGCTAGGGAGCGAGTTGTCGGGTATCCATTCCTTAATGCTTCAGTTCCAAAGTGATAGCTCTAGTATTGATGATTCGCTCTCAAGGTAGAAGCCTGGGCCTTCCTACTTTGTAACCTCGTTTTGATATTTTATATTTTGATTAGGAAAAGTCAATACTAGCCAAACCTTAAGACATGGTCAGGGTCAAGCAGCATTCTGATAGATTGCAGCCTGGCTGACTTAGAGAAATATCTCCAACCGACGTCTACAGCCAGACCCCAACCTTCTTTTGCACATATAACTTCAGTGGGTCTTGTTTACCCTCATGCCGCTGGACATTCATACTGACATTGGCAGCATTGGGGACAGCGACATTGGCAGCAGCATTGCCGGAAACATTGGGGACGAGCTGGGCAGTATTGATATCATATTGGTAGTTGTGTCGGCAGCAATATGGAAGATGATATCGGCAGCAATATTAGATTGGCATATTCACAGCATAGCTCAATTCAACCAATTCCACCTCCATACATGGCCATACCCTCATATCTCCAGCCTAATTCACCTGATATCACTAATTTAATTGACCCCATATTGCCAGCCTAATTTACCGTATAGGCTATAGTAGGGGGATATTCACTATGGTAGAGGGATATTCACCATGGTAGGGAGATGTTGATTTTACCATGGTAGGGGAATTTTTACTATGGTAGGGGGATATTTACCATGGTAGGGGGGTTTTACCATGGTTGGAGAATGTCACCATGCTAGGGGCATATTCACCCTTCTGATTCACCTTATGTCGCCAGCCTAATTCACCTCATATCACCCGCCTAATCCACCTTATACTGCCAGCCTAATTTACCACATATCGCCAGCATATTCACCATAATAGGGGCATATTCACCATGATATGGCCTTACTCTCATATCGCTAGCCTAATTGACCTCATATCGCCAGCATATTCAACGTCCTAATTCACCTCGTGTCACCAGCCTAATTTACCTCATATCACCCGCCTAATCCACCTCATATCCCCAGCCTAATCCACCTCATATCGCCAGCCTAATCCACCTCATATTGCCAGCCTAATTCACCTCATTTTGCCACGATATTCACCATAATAGGGGCATATTCACCATGATATAGCCTTACCCTCATATCGCTAGCCTAATTCACCCTGAGATGGGATTCTACTATGATAGGGGGATATTCACCATGCTAGGGGCATATTCACTATCCTAATTCACCTTATGTCGCCAGCCTAATTCACCTTATATCACTAGCCTAATCCACCTTATATCGCGAGCCTAATTCACCATAATAGGGGCATATTTACCGTGATATGGCCTTACCTTCATATCGCCAACCTAATTCACTGTGATATAGCATTTTATCATAATAAAGGGATATTTACTATAGTAGGGGGATTTTACCATGGTAGGGAATGCTCACTGTGCTAGGTGCATATTCACCGTGCCAGGGGCATATTCATCATGCTAGGAGCATATTCACTGTCCTAATTCACCTTATATTGCCAGCATAATTTATCTCATATTGCCAGCCTAATTCCACTATATTACTAGCCTCATTCCACTCATATCACCAGCATATTCACTGTGGTATGGCCTTACCCTCATATTGCCAGCCTAATTCATCTCATATCGCCAGCCTACTTTATATCGCCAGCCTAATTCACATCGTCAACTATATTCACATCGCCAGCCTCATTCACCATCACATACTTCTATGATATCAGCAGGTGCACTATTGGCCTATACACTGTGACATCAGCAGGTACCCTATTGGCATATTCACATTGATATCGGTGGTGATATTCATAGAGGTATTAGCAAGAGGAGGTATAGACAATGAAGAGGTATCAATCTGTATATACTAGGCCAATAAAATTGCTACTGATGTCATTCAGCATTGCTAGTTTAGCCACTTCACTTGGTGATCTAGAGTATATATGTGTATATTTCTGGTAAGGCTACATGAGATATTCAGACTGTTAGTTGGCCATCTAGCCTATTCATAGTCGGCAATCTACTGGTTGTTTTGCAAACTTATAATTGCTTGTGCTAGCAGCTAAGCTGTACTATTGTAGTTTAATTGGATAGCTTAGGTATTATTTGATCTATATCTGCAGAATTGACTTTTGCAGTATTCCCTATTGGGAAGTGACTACCCAATAGGGTACTAGACTAGGGACACCTACTAATTCTGCATTACTAGTTTGGTTACTAGTACTTCACTTGTTAATCTATCTGTATATTTCTGGTAGGGCCCGAGCTATATGAGACATTTATACTATCAGTTGGCTACCTTGCCTATTCATAGTCAGCAATCTACTGGTTATTTTGCAAACTTATAATTGCTTGTGCTAGCAGCTAAGCTGTTTAATTGGATAGCTTAGGTATCATTTGATATATGTCTGCAGAATCGACTTCTGTAGTATTCTTTATTAGGAAGTGACTACCTAATAGGGAACTAAACTACCGACACCTACTATTCCTAACTATTGGTATGCCAGGTCAACTATTACAGCTTATAAAGGCTATGACCTTTGGCAATTGAATAGGCTACAAACTTCAATTCTCGACATAGCTTACTTTCTACTCTATTCATTATTCACTCTTATTACTTGCACTAGTACAATTGAAGTAAGCTTGCTCAATAGTTTATTTCTTCTCTGAATACAATGTCTACCACACCTACCACTTCTACTCAAATAGCCGAAGCATTTAAGATATAGGCAGAGTCTGACAATAACAATAACCGAGCTCGCTTTGGGATTGACATATATAATGAATATGTTTCAATTCTTGCCTCTCCCCATACCAAACCTCCACAGGAAATTTTAGATCCACGACTAAGGCAGAGATAGTCAAATATCAGCGCCTATGTTACTAGAACCTACGAGCTAGTAGATGGAAATTTATGGAGAAAGGCGGACAATAAATATCTATCCTGGTAAAATCTTGTACTATTTTTTTTACATGAATTATGACAACTGACTCTGGAATTATAGGCCAGTTGTTTGTTTAAAGCAAGTATATGAATCAATTATGGACTGCTATTACCGTTGTCAGCATACTGGAATTACAAAAACCTTTAAGTTAACCCAACAGCGATTTTTTGGCATCTCTCGCAAAGAGGTTAATTGGGTAATAAACAATTGCAGTTTATGTCTCCAAAAGGAGGTATCTAAGTCACGACCTCCATTGGAGCCTATTATATCTGGCTATACATTGGAACGAGTACAAATTGATTTAGTCGATATGCGAGCCAATCCACACAAAGGCTATCATTAGATCTTACATATTAAGGACCATTTTAGCAAATACACCTTTCTCTATCCTCTTCTAGACAAAATAGTGGCTGGGGTAGCAACATGCATAGTACAATGGCTTAGTATTATTAGAATACCACATATTCTCCAGTGTGATAATGGAGTAGAGTTCAAGGGGGTTTTGCTAATATTGCTCTGGAAATATGGCATCAAAATTATTCATGGTAGGACAAGGCATTCACAGTCACAAGGATTAGTTAAACAAGCGAATGGGGTTGTAAAGAGCAAGTTACGTTGTTGGCTGGCTGACCATGAAGGTCAGGGCTGGAGTGATGCCTTACCAGATATTGCTTTGGGAATGAACAGACAGATTCATTCTGTAACAAAGAAGATGCCATATGAGGTTTTTTTAATCAGGCACCTCGATGGGAAGAACGAGTTATTGCAGCTCCAAATATTCAAGTTGATCAAATTGAGGAAGCACTTTTCGATGAGTCAGAAGAAGAGACTCTTGATGACCAGGTATGACTTGGGACCATATATTATATTCTAGTTGACATTTTCTAATATTATTTAGCTACCACCTCAAAGAATAGCATCTTGGGCTATATCACCAGAAGTACCACAGGCCGCTCCATCACCATTATCCTCTGCACTACCAGCCTCGAGTTCAATTCCTATTGATCCAGCAATATTGAATTCTATTGCTGTGACTCCCTCAATTATATTAACTGAAGCGAAGGGATCAATAGTGGCTGCACTAGAGAAGTCTCACGAAAAAATGGCACAACGTTATAATAAGAAATATGCTATTGAGATCTTTGTAACAGATACAGTTGTTACAATACTCATTCCTAAAGAAGACCATGGTATATTAGACCACCCTAGGCTTTATGCTTGAGTTGTTGATCAACCACATCCTGGACAGTATCAACTACAAATAGAGCATGGTATTTTGAACCGGTTATATTTAACAGGAGTTCTTAATCGAGTTCCTAATCCTGAGCTTGTTAGTATGTCTCTATTATTCTCATATACTTACTACATTTACTTATTAAATCTCTTTTAGTTTCCACCTTGGATCTTTCAAGCAACACATCCATTATTACGCTTCACCGTGCCGCTGCCTTGACCTCTCAAGTAACAGAGGTTCTTTTATATTGCACTTGCAAATACACATCTACTTGCCAAACCAGACGCTGCAAGTGCTTCAAATCTGGTCGCAAATGTACAAACTATTGCCACTGGCGCATACATCACCTGGATAATCAAGCTAGATCATGTTTGAATTTGGCTGTCTCAGTGGAGCGTAATACCCGGACCTTAATTCCATGCCACCCAATTTCTATACCATCTCTTCCTCCACTATCTCTTTCTACACTTGCTATTTCATTTGCATCTACACTGTTACACTCTCCTAGCTCTGGTTCTTCTATATCTGAATCTCCTATTATTATACAATTTCCTGAGGTCCCGTCAGTCCCGTCAGCCCTGTCAGTCCTGTCAGTCCCAGGTCCTACACCTCTCATAATTCGCAAGCGTCAGTCCTCGTATCTCTCTTCTTCCATTTCCAAGTCAGCCTCTGCCTCTTCTGCAGCTTCTGCGGCCCCAGATTTGAAAAATGCATTTATTCCAGCATCCTATCTTTCTACCCCTCTCACGGACTTGATTTTCTCGCATTTTCATTTATTTCTACATGATATTTTTCTATCTCTGCAGGACCAGGTTTTCTAGTATTTTGCGTATTTATATCTGATTTTTCCATATTTCGGAAGTTCCGGTACTTATTATGTAGTTATATGAGATAATTATAATTCTATTAAACTATATTATTGTAGCCGCCATATTCATGGCTATTAGCGCCATTCATGGGTGGGTCGTACACTAGCGTCCCATTCATGAATGGGTCAGTCTAGCGTCCCATTCATGAATGGGATGAACACTAGCGTCCCATTCATGAATGGGACGTATTTACGACTAGGACAGAACACTAGTTCACATGGCAAAACTCGCCACGCTGCAGGCATCTTCTGCCCTCTAGTGACGAGCTTAAAAATATTACGATCGATTAGGGAGAGTGAATCATAGAATTGCTTCGATGAACATCCACGGTTTTGATTCAATTTTCGAGTAAAAATTTCCTTACTCGTATCCATGAATCCCGGCTATGTACAGGAACTCTAAAGCAAACTGCGAGACGACTATAAAAGCCCAAGAAGAAAAAAAATCCGAATCGCTGAAAATAAAGATGAGCTTGGTAGGAAAACTGCATGGGATCCTATCTGCCCACCTGCTTCTGGTGTGCATCCTCCCCGAACCTTCAAGCGATACTAGGCCTGGGACTGTCGGCTTTCACACTGAAGACTGGTCATTTATTGACCCTGTACAAGCGTCACTGTACGAGTTTTTTGCTGTTCTCTATGCCTCGGCCCTCATCCATAGCCACTGGTCAAAGCCTGCACTGCCTTCCTCACGCCTCATACTGACCGTTGACTGCCAACGCTTTGAAACCGCTTGGAAAACATAGTGAGACTGCGGCTGTTCAACTAACGCATTCATTTCGGGGGTCATATCTGAAGCGTCGTCTCCCTCAAATTCCCTCCTCACCCTTCGCTGGATCTTCATAAATGCTGATGCCCTTGCCTGATCCCCATGAGCAATTGCAAGCTGGAACGCATCAAAATAGACCCTTGGTAACTCTGCATCCAGGCACTCTAAAGGTAGCAATTTAATGATTTGGCGACAGAACTTCATTGCCCTAGCTGGATTCATGATAATCAAGACCCCACCGCCAACCTCGTCGTCCATTCGTGAAATCTGCACTCGTCGCTTATCTCTGGCTCGGACTTCTGGGCCAGCACAAGCAGCACAATCGCAGCGAAAACCATATCGGTCCTCAAGGACTGCCTGTCGAGGTTTATGGGGCACAAAAAATTCCGACAATGAGAGATAAGACATGGTGATCTCTGTGCCTTCGGGAATATCTCTCGTGGCGGTCACCTCCATCACCCCTCGCCCAGCCTTCCAGACATGGTGGGCATTTGGCAAACAGCTGTGGTTGAAGCGGGAAGCGACCTCAAAAATTCCACTTTCACGTCCATTGCCCCCCAAACCAAAGGCATTGGTAACGCAAATTCCAACAGCAGGGGAGACAGCTGATGTTTGTTTGGACTGAGCGCAGTGGAGACCAAGAAAAGCGGCTTTCTTTTCATTGGAGAGGTTGGAAACGGCGTCGGTCACCAGTCTGTCGAGGACGGAAGGCGGAACGTTGGTAAATGGATATTTGAACAGGGGTGCTTCGGTGAGGATGACTCTTCCGCTGGGAATTGCTGCTGCCGCGATCATCCCATATCCTTTCTGTTGTGAGATCAATGTCTGTCTATATAGTGGCGCCGACGTCGACATAGTTGATGTATGTATAGCTGTAGTTTCGGCGGATGAAGATGATGTCAATGGGAACTGCGCTGTGAGGCTTGCCTAACTACGGTTGAGTTCTACGATTTCTTATTTGGACATCATGGCCAGGCCTGCCATTCACATGGCTCCACCATTATGTGCCCATCAGGCCTCCCATATTACGCCATACCCGCATGTATGCACCTCCTGCATGTGCATATACATGATCGACAACTATGTACAGAATCGTATTTAGCCTGCCTAGGCTATGGCGATGGACCGCAGCTCCGTGAGTTTCCCCTGAGTTGTCTCTACATGATGGGGAGAGTTCTTGTAATCGATACATATCCTCTAATTATACTAGTACTAGCACTATACTTATAGAAGGCAGAGGTGACTTCTGATCGGCGGTTATCTGGTTTGCCTATACTAGGGCGGAGCTTGTCTCATGATCAGATGTGTAATTGGATGTGAGCACATCGTCGTACCTAACATCCATGAAAAATTTACATTCCCATATATTACCTGCGGTCTGTTCTGTTTCATATACTAGCAACCAAATCCATAAAAAGCACCTACAACGAATCTACTTTGACCGGAGTGTTATTGTGGGGTGATCCACGGAGTCACGACTCAGCACTGGCATCCCAAAGGACTAGTTGTTTGTGACGAGACGTGTCTAATGGTGCAATTGTATTGCATTTAGGACATTATATGGAGGTCTGACACCAAATGTGCAACTGTTCGGTGGAGAGTCAAAAACCAAGAATGCTATAAATTCCAGTAAGTAGATATAGATTTTGAATCAAGCTAGAGAAGATAACTTATCCCGTCGGCTGGAAGTCCTAGAATAGGGAAGGTGCTTGGCAACTATTCCCCCAATGGCACTGTTGCACTTTCCATTACATTTAGTTTCCGCACCAGACCCTCGTATAGCTTTTAATATTTTCGTAAGGTTGCGAATGCAAGTGCAGGTGCTTTTTGCAGCTTGAGGTTGGGGATATTAGGGAAACCCAAGTCACTGGTTCTGCACCTTAGTTGCCATTTTTACATCAAGAAGTGCTCCAAGGGACAAGCGTAGCCTAAACATCACTAACTATAACTTCGGGAGCCCTGGGGCAAGGTAGAACCACCATAACTTATTCCGAATTAATCAACTGCCAGTTGATACTGGCTTGGTTTTTAGCTACGTTGTAGAAACTACCTCAGAGATCATAATTCCCGGGTTTTTGGCAATTTTTGGGTACAATAGCCTGGGGTGTATTTTATGGCTGGGCTGCATCCGAATATTGAATCTATAGTATATCGACATCTCCTGGCCGCTTAAATAATTTTGCAATGGAGGTAAAAGAGTTTTAAGCGTTAAACTCGCAAATTCAAAACTTAATTGCTTCGAGTCTTTAGTGTTGGCGAACCTTCAGTCAGTGGGGTAGTGTGATGCTTATTGGCATAAAATTATGAAAGAGCACGTGGGCTTGATTTCGGTGACCTGGCCACTTAGAGTATATAATCTGGTGAAGACCCCACCAATTATAAATGTGTAACTCTACTGGACTCACCATATGCATCAATATCGAGGCATAGCCCTCGAGGGGGAGGACTGCTGAGGGGAATATATTCAAGAAACAACAATTTAGGGCATTTCAGGCCACCTGACACTGCATAGTTCATCTCGGCATTTCTTCTGGACCAGCACTAGCAAGGGTTAACACGTGGGCTAACTACCCGCGACCATGGCCAGGGATGATAGCGGGCGGGTTGCAACCACGGAAACCCCTGGGCCCGGGGCATGGAGTGTTAGCAATTCACGGCCGGACCAGCAGTCTCCCATTGGCGCCCAAGGCCGCATCACAAAGGAGCGAGGATCCCAGGGGCCGCGGGGGGCTACAGCACTTGGGGCCCGGGCCTGCAGTCGTCGTGACCACTTACAAGGAAGGCCTAAGCTTGCTGCCCTGATGGCGCGCTGGCAAAATGGTGGCCGTAAGCCACGAGATACTGTTTGTTATAATCGGCCTAGGTCTCCAGGAACCTCCAATCGTTCTCCAGTGTTCAATAGTCGTCTTAGGCTTCGACAATCACGGCCACCTCCTACTACGGCCAATTCACAAGCGACCACTGCCAATCAAGGAGACCCACTCGTAGGAAAATCTCGCCAGGCTGCTCTGGACACGGACTCTGGGGTACCAAACGAATATTCACAGACTAGATCGATTTATGGAAAGACAAACAGGGACAGGCCCTGGGACTCACCTGCACCAGTTGCAAGGTCTGGGACTCCTCCACGTGCGCGTAGAAAGGGTGAATCTGCAGTACTACTCCCGCACACAGAGTGTTCAACAGGACCAGGCCGTCGACTGCGAACATGGCCTGAGGCAGGAGCTCGAGCTGGAGGTTCTACCAGCCCGCAATCACAGGTATCACAAACATCGCCCCCGAAGTCTGAATTTAGCTTCTGCTCCAATATGAATACCTGCAAAAGGGAGATACATCAGCCTCCCTTACAGCATAATATTCACGAATTTCGCAGGGATTCGGAAGGCCCTGGGTGTTTAGAGAAAATGACAGACCCAGAGCAGATTGAAAGAATCTGGGGTTCCAGGCCCGGACATGATAACAATACCAGGCGTTCACGGTATCGATCAGGGAGTGATGGCGGAGTGGCGAGTACTATTGGCAGCTGCGGTTACCCCAAACCAGCCTACCATACATCACGGGGAAGCGGCTCATCACGGGGAAATGGCGCACTAACCGGTACATTTATTTGGCGCCCGATCTCGATCTAAGTACACGAGTAGAAGCAGCAACAGGCAAGGTAGAGGTG
>Ga0307514_10006240_pt1 | contig 10439 bp, 9 predicted proteins | sample 16_EM_MG_FD_203088 | JGI IMG/M metagenome (GOLD analysis project Ga0307514, IMG submission 203088) | Populus trichocarpa ectomycorrhiza microbial communities from riparian zone in the Pacific Northwest, United States - 16_EM | ecosystem: Host-associated > Plants > Roots > Unclassified | place... | reverse complement strand
TGGTCGGGATTTCTAGTAGAACTCGAGTATGATATAGGGTATCAGACGCCAAGGTCTACTAGTATCCGTAAGCTAGGGTAGGTATGGGGTTATCTTGGGTGGGGCGGGGGCATTTTGGGGTAGGGGGGGGGGTCGCGTGAGGCTACTTACTTACTATACAAGTGCATTCATGCCTGTTGAGCCTTCCATTGGAAGGTCCTAAGCTAAGCTATCACTGAGGCATCCTTCTTGTATGTACCCTACCCAGGTGCGCCCAAATTTAAAGATAAAGTCGAGAGTACTAGTACACATGTGTAGTGAGTATTTACATTCAGGGTAACAACTTAAGTTACCACATGTCCTTGTAGCCTTTTTTTTTTTAAAAAAATATATTTAACAAAAACCGCTATTCACATGCAAGGCGACCAACTCGCACTTGCTGTTCAGGTATTTCTGGAAATAACCCGCATATTTTTACCAAAGATATACTTGGCATTTGAAGGACGCATTACGGCTTGCACACCGTTAAAGGCATACTAAGGACTAATCTCCCCCACATGTCCCGCACAATGCTCTCATGCAACTGCCAAGAGGAAACTTAGCCCCCAACCAGCTGATTACATTGACTATGACCGACCCTCCAAACTCCAAAAGGTAGATAAGTGATCTTAGCCGAAGGTAGCTTTAGCGCAGAAACCTAAGAGACTACATGTAGGAACGAGAACAGATAAGTGAAACCCAAAAAGCAATGTAGTCCCGACACACATGCCACACCGCTACTTCCATGTGTACCATTTATTTTTCCACCACCGACCATGGTAAATGTAAACATCACGTGCATCCGTCACCAGAATACAAAGTCTTACTCCATCCCAATCCACCCAAACACCATCCCCGTCAGCACCGTCGCCGTCACCCACGTAGCCCCCACCACCGCCGCACCCTCCAAACTACCTCCCTTCATTAACCCCGCCAACCTCACCATCGTATCCACTCCCATAGCCCCCGCAACCCACGCTGTCCTCTTCACAGTCATCTTCCCCCTCGGCCCAAACCAATCCCAAATCTTCCTTATCATACCCTTTTTCTCTACCTCCCCAACTTCCTCAACCTCCTCCCTCAGTGCCTTCTCCAACACCACCTCTGCAACCGCAAACCCAACCGGCGCAGCCATTCCCCAGCTCAAAGGCGTAGGGTGATAAACCCTCTCCACACTTTCAACCAACCCCACCGCCCCCTCGGCTATCCCAATGCTAGGGAAGTACCCCACCACCATCCGGGTTAAGAATGTCTTGAGACTGGTATACATAACCGAAGCATAAACCGAGCTAGCAAGGAGGCCAGTGATGATATACGTCGACTTATCCATCTTTATCGCGTGCCTATGATGGTGATGCCTATGGTGGTGATGATGGCGTTTCTTATCCTTAGGGACTTTCGATCGGAGGAGGTACATCGGCAAGGCCAAGCTCAGGGTAGATATGGCAATCGTCGACGCGTGGGCATAAGCTGAGAGTGAAGGATGGAAGGTCACGAGGAAATGTGTCGTCGGAGCAAGTGAAAGGAAAGTCAAAAGACTCGTATCCATGGCTAGATGAAAAATAATTAGTATATACACACTTCAAATGGATATGTTTTGAGACAACACAAAACTCACCATCAAACCCACCCCACCAAGAGCTCAGCGCCTTGAGAATCTTCCACCCAGGAACCACATACCACCAGTATTCTTCTGGTGTCTCCGTCTGCACTGCGCTTATTTCATCTCCGATGTACTGTGCGGCAAGCGCTGTTCCGGCAGAAGATAGGCTCAAATTGAGAATGACTAGAAGAAGGGGATTGAGGATATTTTCTGGGATGTAAGGAAACTTGCGCGGCGGGGCTGCAGGCTCCGCGGATGATTCTGGTGCCTCTGATTGTGTGGTTATCTCTTCGTATCCATAAGTGTTGGGGTAGTTAGGCACGCTGCGAGCAGTCCTCTCACGCTTCACAGTCGGCATCGTGAAGAAATACAGGTATTTGTTTTGATTTGGGGTGTTTTTTTGAATGCGCGTGATATGATGATATGATACGAATGCTTGGTCAAAAACAAGGATGCAATGCCAAGAGCAATAAAGTACTTAACTACAAGAATTTCCTAGCCAGAAACAGCAATATCTGCTTTCCCATTTGGGTATTACCTAGGTATGTCCAGCACATGTACATACCAAGTATCTGAGAATATGCAAACAATTCCCCAAAAGATAATGTGGGTGGGATGCATGCACATCAGTCACCAATTAGCAGTCCAAGAGCTGAGAGTTTGTGAGAAGAATACGCAAGTATCAAGGTATAATGCTAATCTGAGAGTAAACAAACACTGGGGGATGTATTTTCATGTATGTAGGGCCGCTAACAGAGTAGACATATACTCAATCCCTTGAAGTGACATCTATGCGTAGCATATTGAACCATCCCATAGGTATCGCTACACGGGCGTGGCGGCGGAGGGGTGCACACATATCTTCTCGGGGATGATGGCTGGAGAGGGGGTAGACCGGTCGGGAGGCAGGGCGTTTAAGCAGCATGTTGTTCCGTGTGTAAACCCAAATCTTCAAAGGGGGCGGGGACGGGGCCGTCTAATAGCCTAAGGCTCGAAAGACGTATAGACTCAAAAAAAAAAAGTAGCATTAATGAGGTGGACATGAATTGAGCTAGATTATTTAAGGAGGCACCCTAATTTTTCAGAGTTCACCATTGAGACAACCTGCAACTGCTCAAGTTTATGTCATCCAAAAAGAATGGGTATCCTGATGATTCTTACTGGGGATGACCATAAAGTCCAGTTTAGTCAAGTAATCAAAGCCTACATCGAGTTGGTAGGGGCTGATTGATAAACGTGAGAGCAACAACGAGTGCCATTTCGCTCTTAAAGCAGCGGTGACCAGCACACGGAGTCCGTAGAGAGGAATGGGTATCAAATCAAAGACATGCAGAGGCATCTTTGGGTCCGAATTGTCGATGGGTCTATACCGCATGGATTAGTCTATGGGACTCTAATTTCATTGCAGAATAAACCTACGGCCATCGCCAACACCCTTGTTGTCAGCAAAGAGTATGTTAGGGTGGGATGCTCCATTGGAGGGAAAGGCTCCTGAAGCGGCAGGACCACTCTATATATAAAAATTCATGGCAATCAGTACAGATTTATATGCGAAGATAAGTATGTTACAGCTGGAAAACTCACGGGGGATTTCATAGCTATCGAAAGATCATTTTGCCATTTGTGGTCGAGCTAGTAGGAGGAAAGTTAAATCCCTTATTTCGTGAGACTATGTGCGGTGTGCGTACTTACGTTTAAGATGACTTCACACTCATCAATGATTCTATAACAGGAATTCCCAACATACCTGTTCCCATCAGGAGAATATTGATAGACGTCCGGGGTAGAGGTAGAGGTGGGGAGAACTGACTGATTTTTGCCCCGGGTGGTGAAGTTCATGGATGACATAGCCACCAGCAAATTTTCATAGCAGTCAAGGTGGCAATTAGGTAGAGAAAATTTGTGCATGCTTCCTTCGTAATGTAGCTAATGTGGAAATGAAGGCTCAAACTGACGAGCGGCGAGGTTTTTAGGAGTCCTGATATTTAACTCTGGAGTGATCGAGTGGGAGTAAAGCGGGGGCCGGAATGGAGAGGGATGAGGGGGAATAAAACAGATACTACTTGCTAAGTAGTACTGGGGTGCCTTGAGTCAGACTACCTTGAGCCTTCTAATCGCTAATAGTCTTATAAATCATTAACGCAAGGACAACATGAAGATAATACTACCGCACTGTCACTATTGCCTGTTTTGGGTAATCAAAATTTCATTCAGGCCACATGCAAAGTCAAAACTCGACAGTGCATTGCAATACGAATTTTGTTAAAGCCTATATGTTATTGTAGGTCTATTTCAAGACTACTAGGTGTCTTCCGTGAACGTATTGCAATAATTCCAATGTGGTATATTATGGGATGTTCTTACTATGCTTTCCTGTGAAACATAATCTGCCTATTGGCATCAGGTAAGTAGAGCAGTGGCACCCTGCCAAAAAATACCATACCCAAAGATAACTAAAGAATCTGAAAGACTCTCTACGAGAGGCTGGTGCCTGCGATCTCATTATCGGGAAAGTACGGAATCACAGGAGAGGCTTGTGCCAACCAGACTACCCAGCTCGGAATGGAGGACATAACATGAGAACATGAATTCCACCCCCGGTGCAGAATCAAGACCCCATAGCCAGCTGATGGTCATAGGGGCAAGGGTATATACCAACGTGCTTGCTAATTGCTGGGAAGGCTTGTCTGGTCTCGCTACCGATTTATCGGCATAATTTCACCAGGGTATGCATAGCGGGTAAAGTAATACCTAGTAGGCGAACCGTGTCATGAGGGGGAGCACTACCTCCTGAATAGCATTGTTAGCTGGCTGGCGGAGTCGGGTTGGGCTAGGTAGTCGGTAATTCTCTGGTATATACAGCTGTCATGTAAGAGGGCGGGGCACGTTTCAAGGATACTTGTTGTCGCCACTCTGCGCCAGCATAAATAAGTACATCTAGGTACTACCCAAGTACAAGTAGTTTTTTGTTTTCAAGTTCTCTCATCTCATCCTGGCCCACAACAAGTATTAATACAGGTGCGATCGAGCTACTGTACGAGTACATATGTACATACATATCTTATATTAATCTTCCCAACCGGACTGAATTTATCCTTCCCGGCCTTTGATTAGCCAACCATATACCTCTCGTCATTGACACTTTTCCTTCAACAACTCGCCTCACAGCCTTATAGGAAATGTGTGTTTCCGGGTTGCATACGTATACAAAGTTCCTGGTAGCAATCAGGGGCTTAAACCCACCTGATTGGCCACGGGCGCCCTTGTCAAAATAACGTTAACCCGCGTGGTCGGCGGCATCAAGCCCAGCGGAGGAAACATTGCTCAGCACTAGGCCACTCTGATCATTCGGTAGTGGATGATGTATGCTGACACTTTGACCACACTACAAGAGACGATAGAGATCTCCTCCACCCATCCATACAGAACAACCCCTCTCGCTCGGATGCAAGAGCCATAATGGTACACTATACGTCCCGTGTTTCAACGTTCCACACAGCAGGCTAATAAAGCTATGATGAACATGGTGATACCAAATAAAAAAAAAGCGTGGCTGCATTACAAATCATTTGACAAGCAAGGGTGGCCAGGGCAAGCTTTGCTAGGTATCAGGGCTTTTCCCAGTTTTTCACCAGGGATATTTCGCAGGTACAAGCGTCCTGGGTTGTCGATACTTGGGGCGTGGTTGGGAGCTTTTTTAGTCACTACTTTACCACACACATCCCCCCCCACCGCTTCTAGTCCATGTGATTGACGCTCGCGAACAGTGTAAAGGAAGGGAGACTGCGTTCTGCACTAGTGGGCCCAGCAGATACTTAGACAGCTGCAAGTAATTGCAAAAGCTGGAGGTGACGGGTATAGGTACAGGGGCGGGGCCTGCTGAGCGCCTAGTCTGTGAAACTACGACATTTCCGGTCACGCCTCGGTTCACGACACCACCGATTTATAGGTAGGTAGACGATGTTACGAAGCGCTGGGCGTATCTCGACTCAAACGTCACTGCCCTCCCAGGATCCAGTATCCTCTACTACATCAGAAGTCAGGCGCTTGAACTCCACGCGATCCCTCCGACCCAAGTCCGAAGCCACCACACGTCCACGGAGAACCTCGGCACAGAAAGGGTTGGCTGGTGCTACACCTCCCGACATTGACATCGTCATATCTAATGGAAAGGTCTCATCACGGGTTATGAATCAACCCAGCAACAGCATTATAATTGGTGCCTTTGGGATCAGGAGGAGCCTGGATAGCCCAAACCAGCATCAGAACTTCAACGAAACCGCTTCGAACCATACGGCCTCTGACTACGGCTTTCCACCTATATCAGAACACCTATCCAGCAGGGAGAAGCAGCAAAGCAAGCACATGGAAGAGTTTGATACTATTGTTGTTCGCGGGAAGGATACAGTTGGAACAATTCGGAGGGGGACACCACAACCAATATCACAGAACTCGTCTGTAATAGCTCCATCTCCAGTTGGTAAAAGGAGAGGCAGTAGAAATAATGCAATTGGGGCGCTGAGCGGGGGAAATAGTGGACGGTCTAGCAGCAATAGTGATGGGCGAAGTGTCATCGGTACCAACAGCTCGCTAAGAAGGATTAAAACGAGCGATGATCCAAAAAGCTTCACAGGGAGTGCCACTGGCCATCTTGAAAGTCCTACTCTAAGTGGCTCAAGGGACGCTGCTAGAATGAGCCAACTACCTCGATCTTTACCCCAATACTCTCAACCAACTATCACGACAGTGGCCCCTTCTGGTATGGAATATAACGTGAGTACACAGGAGAACTCAGCAAATGTGGTTCCAAGTGGTCCACAAGAGGGTATTATGAAGATGGAGGCCGAAAGCAATTCAACGCCACAATGGAGTGAGACCAAGACCAAGGTACCCCCCTCAATAATGTGCCATCACTATGCAGAAAGCTGATGATCTCCAATAATTGTAGGCTGGAAAGGAAAGGAAGCGATTGCCATTAGCTTGCATTGCTTGCCGTAGGAAGAAGATTCGATGCTCGGGGGAGAAGCCAGCATGTCGGCACTGTCTGAGGTCCCGAGTGCCATGTGTCTACAAACAGTCTGCAAGAAAAGCCGCGCCAAGAACAGATTACATGGCTATGCTGGATCGACGGTTAAAGAAAATGGAGGAGAGGTTAATAAAATGCATACCCAAAGAGGAAGTTAGTGCAGTTGTTGCCGCTACAGGACGGTCAGTGCTCAAACCAACCGCCTCGGTGTACTCTAAAAAAAGGACAGTTGATGAGGCATTCGCGGGAAAGGAACTTGATGAGTGGGCCAAAAGGCCATCAACAAAGACTTCCAAAGGGAATGATGCAGAAAAGAAAACAACCACCCAAGGTATTCAGGTGGATAGCGTTGATGATGGATTCAACGCATTGCCACCGCTAGAGCTTCAAATCCATTTGGCGGAGGTCTACTTCGAGTATTTATATGGCCAAGCATACTTTTTACTGCATAGGCCATCGTTCATGAGGCGATTACGGTAATAAAATTCAACAGTCTGATTGTACCTCCCCCAGGCTAACTGAAAATCCTAACTAAAGGGAAGCTCAGGTACCACCAGTATTGGTGCTTTCCGTGTGTGCTGTCTCAGCACGGTTTTCAAACGACCCAGCTGTCCAACACACCCCACGCTATCAAGCGGGTAAACAACTTGCCGCTGAAGCAAGCCGACTTGTGTTAGCCAATTTCGACAACCCCAACATGACCATCCTCACATCGTTATTGCTTTTGGGTCTTCACGAATTTGGTACAATGCAGGGAGGGAAGAGCTGGGCATTCGGAGGGATGGCGACCAGAATGGCGTATGCCTTATCACTACACAAAGAGGCTGAGGATTTGTTTCCAGGGAAGACGAAGGATCAATTTGGCGAGAAGAACCCACCATATTTACAAAATATGAACAGGGAGTTACGCAGGCGTGTGATGTGGGCTTGTTTTACAATGGATCGATTCAACTCTTCAGGGACAATGCGTCTTGGTATGATAATTGAATCAGATCTTGAGATTCAATTGCCCATGGTCGATAGGGACCTGAATCTAGGTGTCAATAAAGTGACGGAACGCCTGGATGGGACAGTAGCGAGGGCGGATGAAAGGCAGGATCCACGCGAAAGTATGGGGGTTGCTGCCTATATGATTCGAATAATAGCCCTGTTTGGGCGCGTCAGCAAATATCTGAATTTAGTAGGTTACCCTGAACTAACCCCTGACCAAACCTAATTAACAAGCTTCATAGGGTGGAAAGGAGAAAGATAGTCCCCAGAGTGACCCCAATTCCCAATTCGCTAAACTGAACCAACAGATTCTTGATTTTCCGAGTCAATTTCCTGATAGACTCCATTATACTGAACAGAATTTACAGAATCATGCAGAGCTTAACCTGGCGAACCAATTTTTATTCATCCACATCGCTTACCACCATGTTCGATTATGCCTACACCAATACGCCTTACCTCCAAGCCCACAGGAAGAGAAGCCTCCACAGGGGGCGCAAGAGACACAATCTGCTCAGATCGCTGTACATTCGGCAAATAGGATTTCAATGATGCTAGCGAAGGCCGCAGATAATGGATATCGGCTCGTAGCGCCTTTCATGGGCTATTGTGCCTTCACTTCAGCCAATGTGCATCTAATACGTGCCTTCTCCAAAGACAAGTCAATTCATGAGCCTGCAAAACAACATTTGAATGTGAACATGAAGTACTTGGGACAGATGAAGCACTACTGGGGCCTATTCTCACACATTAATGAGACAATTCGGCGGCAGTACCGTGTTTACTCTGATGCCCTTACCAAAGGATCCCTCAGCCCTGGCAATACTCAGGTGTTACAGTATGGTGATTGGTTCAATAAATACCCAAAGGGGACTTCCGCACCTACCTCCGACAGTGAATCAGATGATCAGGGACTGAAGAAACCAGCTACATCTTCTTCTGCACCCAACTCTCAAAAGATTGCTGAAGGAGCGCTCAATTTCCAACTGGATCTGCTCACGGCAGAGGAGTACTTTGCAAGATACGGAACCGCGTCCAAAGCGAAGCCAGTACCACCCTCGATACCCAAGTCAGCTGTACAACGCTCCAACCCCACAGGCCCACTACCTCCCCGCCCGAGCCCGCCACACCTACCACCTAATTTTCCTTCGCATGTCTCATTACCTTCTGTACCAACTACCTCCCCCATTGCGCAATCAGCACCACCCGTTGAAAGCTTTGGAGGAAAACTAGACCCACAACTGATGAGCACAATGGCCCCGCCCCCACCACAACCACAGCCTGTGCTCAAGCCTCTTGAGACATTCACAGCTTATGGTGGTCAACAGCACAACCAAAACCCGCATACGAGCATGTCCCACTACCAGACAGCCATTCAGAGTATATCGCCTTCTCCATCAATATCACCTACATACACCACGTTTGCGCCTCCACCAATGCTATCTCACCCAGGGGATAGCATCCCTGGGGATATGGCCCACCATATGGTCCACCAACCACAGCAGAGCCCCGCACATTTTATGTACTCGTACCCACCCGTTACGGGGCCACCAATGGCTGGTCCGCCAACGCCAACGCCACTGAGTGGAGGAGGGATGTGGGGGTTTGACCAGCAGACTGCAGCTGCAGCGATGCTAAATCCATTTCACGACCAGACGGGTTCATCATGGTTCATGCCGTTCAACCTAGATACTTCCGGGGGGTATGGTGGGCCATCGATTGACGATGAGATGAGCATGAATGGGCACATTCATCATCTACATCAGCACGAGCAGTAGATCCCGGGCGGGAGCCAATGACAGGGGTGTGCAATTCATAGGCCAGTCATGTTTTGCATCCTTGTGCTCAAACCTCCGATCATCAGAGGGATCAGGGGCTGGTGCAGGGGGAAGGAATAATGATTTTGTGACTAGGCTGCGGCCCATACATACACACACGAGTAGATAAACTGGAGAGGCGATGGTAGGGGTTAGAGGGGAGCAGAGGGGTTAGGAGGGGTTAGGATAAGGGTGGTGGAGACTACATATAGATAACTAGCTCTTGGTGTTCGTGGCGCCGCCAGGTAAGGGCTCCCGGGGGTGGTTGGGTTAGGAAGAATTGATAGGAAGGATGAGATGAGGTGTGTGTGGGCGTGTGTGTGTGTGGTGGGTTGATGAGGGGTTATTTTCTGGTACTTGCTCTTTCTTTTATAACTGGGGGAGTATTTTATTTCCTTCCAATTCATGTGATTCGACGGCCAACGTTGTTTTGATAGACATTGCTGAGACTACTGCGCACATCCATTCATTCCATTGTTTTTTTGAGGGGGGGTTTCATACTGTCCTTCGTATATCTCATGTCTTGCAAATGAATAACATGCTGAGCACAAGCGAAGCGAGCGTCGGCTAAAAATTAATGATATTTGATAACAGTAAATCACAATGCGAAGTATCCTACAGGGGAAATCCCAAATATCAAATATCGAATAGGAATATTTACATCCCCATCAACTATCAGCTGCGGACAATATCACCTCATCGCATTCTATCCACACACCCTCCCCCAGACCGGGGTCAGATGTTGAAGGTCATCTTATATTTTTTTTTCTTTTTAGGGGGTTATTTTGAGCAGAGATGAGGGATGCGAATAAGTGTTTCTATTGGATGTTTTATGGCCTGCGCTAAATCAGGTGACCTTTTGTGCATTGGCTACGTGCATTAGCTTCGGATGTACCCTTGCTTGAGGGCTCGTGGATATTGGGGATTTAACTTTACTGGAGGGGGGGTGGGTGGAGAGTTGTTGGTTTTGGGAGGTGTGGTTGGT
>Ga0307514_10006238_pt1 | contig 10440 bp, 6 predicted proteins | sample 16_EM_MG_FD_203088 | JGI IMG/M metagenome (GOLD analysis project Ga0307514, IMG submission 203088) | Populus trichocarpa ectomycorrhiza microbial communities from riparian zone in the Pacific Northwest, United States - 16_EM | ecosystem: Host-associated > Plants > Roots > Unclassified | place... | reverse complement strand
CTGATTGAGTCTGCAGTGTTGGCTGAAGATGCTATCCGATCGGCCATTCGGGATTACAAGAAAAAGCGGGAGGGGCTTGCGAACCCAAAGCAAAGGGGATTCATTGATGTCACACAGAGCCCCGTCACTGGCGAAACACAAGCTACAGCCCACCCAGGTGCTGTTTGAAAAAAAAAACGAGTACCCGTTTCCCCGCCTGTAGGTAGTTGAACCTCCTTTCTATATGTTTTCCCTTTAATCCTCCTCGCTGTGCACAATCTCCTTCATGTAACATTAGTACTCTTTCCGCAATGATAAGTTTACGCCCGTCGGCATTATGCGTCGGGCTTAGAGAGATTGATACCGGACGGCGAAGCGGCCAAGACCACAAAGCCAAGAGATTTGGAAGGCCAAGACTTCAGTTGACGTCGATTGCTGAGGTACATAAGTCGTGCAGCTCTTGTTTTTGCTCTTCTACCTTACGCTCCCGGAATCGCCTCTCGAATGCCCTCCGCTAGTGCAGAGATGAACTTTTACGATGGGTCGGGTCCTGCGTGTGATACGCTGCGACGCATGATGCCGAAGCGTGGAAACCCCCCGTTTCCCACTTGCTCTATTCTTAGTCTCAAAGCAGGGATCCCGCAGCACTTCATCTCACTCTTTTGCTTTCATTTTCTCTCCTGCGAAACCGACGACGACGGCCTCCAAGAGCCTCACGAGTCTATAGAACAGCCATGTTCTGGGGCAAATTGCTCACTCTTGCATCTTCGTGCACACTCTTCGCCCAGTCAGCCCTCGCGGCGGTAACCGTCTACGGCCAGACTCCTCTGGGAGTTACTCTCACTGGTCCAGCCGGCTCTACGTATACTGGTTTACCAGCTTACGACACCACAACCCTTACTCCGCCCGTTATCAATCCACTTCCGGGCCCTTACTTTTTACAACTCACGAGCGATGTCAACGCCGTAGGCGGTGTTTCGATTCCCATGAAAGGCACCTTCATTGGATTCTCAATAGAAGTTTCGGTCGTGAACCAGATTCGTGAGTTTAGCCAGCGCCCAGCCGAAGAGCAAAGATGGACTGAATATCGGACCCTAGTTGGAAAAAACTCTAGTTTCATCCAGGTTCCCTTCCTCAACCTCATGTCCACCCTCGCCAGTCGGGCTGGGGAGGTACACATCCGTGTTGGTGGGAACACCCAAGATTACGCTACACTCGTCGATTTTCTGGACAACGGAAATGTCATCCACAAGCTGGAAGCAGTCGCTAACAACCCCACCTCCACTCCTATCCTCATGTTCACGCGAGATCTCCTCTACATGATGAATAACATCTCCAGCTTTGTCCCCGTAAAATGGTACCTCGGTCAGTGTCCGTTCTTGACTTGTTTTACCTCCCGACGCTCCAAGTTTCATTCTTGACTGACAGCTCGTTTATATAGGAATTCCGCTCAATGATACGGCAAACTTGCGATTACAGGTCGCCACGGAGGGCGAGAGGATCCTTGGCAGTAATATCCTCGGTTTCCAAGTAGGGAACGAACCAGATCTTTACGCCCAACATCTGCATCGCCCTACCACCTACGCACCTCAGGACTATCTCAACGAGTTTCAGACGGTCGTCAATGCCCTCTCAAACACCAACAGCCTATCCGATAAGAATAACCTCATTGGTCCTTCTATCACGGGGACAAATTGGCTGCCCAACGATGTTTGGAGTACAGGGTTCCAAAGTATTCAGCAATTGAAGATTTTGACAGTTGAAAAGTAAGTCGGACACAAAGGCGCCTCTGGACTCGATACTGATTCTGTTGTCAAGGTACCCCGATGATAACTGTGCAGCCATCTATCCGATCCTCGGGACCCCAAAAGATCCCCAGGCAGAATTCCCGAACTACCTCAACCACGGTAACATCCAGAACTTGGCAAATCCATTCATCGCCTCCACGCTGTTGGCTCAATCGATTGGAAAGCCTTTCCATATGTTTGAGACAAACACCGCCTCTTGTGGTGGTTTCAAGGGAATCAGCAACGCATTCGCCGCCGCGCTATGGGCTACTGACTACGGTCTCCAACTGGCGCATTCCAACTTCTCCGAAGCCCTCCTCCATGTCGGCGGACAGAACGTCTACTATAATCCCTTCATCTCCCCCCCAACTGCCGAGACAGGATACCATCAATGGACTGTCGGACCTGTGTTCTACGCTTCCTTGGTTATCGCAGAGGCCTTTGGAAAGTCCGGCACGGCTCGCATCATCGATCTCGGCGCAAACAGCGGAAACGCATATACCCCTGCGTACGGGATTTGGGAGAACGGCGTACTTTCCAAGCTTGCCTTGTTCAATTACGTTACGGATTCAAACGTCGCTGCCGTGAGCAATGTGACCTTCGCCATCGGGGGTGGACAAACTGGACAGCCCGCTGGAACCCCAGCCACCGTCAAGGTTAAATATCTCTTGTCGGACAGCACCGCGTCTAGGAACATCACTTGGGCCGGTCAGACCTTCGGACTCTACTTCGAGAGCGATGGCCGGCTGAAGAATGATGTTCAAATCGAGACTGTCACTTGCAACAACGATAATACCTGCACCGTAAGGGTTCCCGCTCCCGGTTTTGCGCTGGTCTTCGTCGCCGATGATCCGGCTAACCTTGGAAGTGGGAATACAGTCGAGACCTTCTCGACCACTGCGTATACCAAGACGATCAATACGATTATCGTTGACCCAAGTTTACTCGCGACCTCCAATGGGCACAGCGGCAAGGATCGAGCAAACCTCGGCTCTACATCCTTCGGAAGTAGAAGTGGCGCGGTGGGATTGAGGGATAGTATGTTGGGGGTGTTTTATACGATGGTTGGTTGCGCGGCTGGGTGGTTCGCCCTTCGAGGAGTGTGATTGTGGCGTGGACTCGAATCGACTTTTTCTTGTGGACTTTCTTTCCCCTTTTCATCTTTCTGACAATTTCTAACATTTACTTACTCACCTGCTTATCTTCTTGGCACCGCGGGCAGAGCCATCTTTCTTGCTTTCTTGGTTACCATTACATTCACGATGAGTCGATTCCGCTCTTTTTTTGCTTATAGACTGTAGTATAGTATGCCTCATCGAATGGATTTTGGACTGTGCCCCACGGATTTTAACAAAGTGCATGGCCGCGAACGAGCCGGCGTCAACGTAGGGCGCCTTTCACGTGACTCTCAGTGAGTCAAGCCGCCCACGGGGGCACCTCGATATCATTCTGCATCCTTGAACTATCCTAAGAACTACCTTTTCTTACACCCAATTCCTTGAAATTTCGAGGAACAAACCCAACAATCTACACCAATGGGGGATTGGCCCGGGTACGCGTTTCTTTAAAGTGGATCTTCAAAGAGCAACACTGACCGCCTGTCTGCAGCACCTGGATTCAACCTCGACAGGTCAGCACGTTTGGTGTGGATTGCGAGTTCACTGAAAACATTCTCTTCATAGGCGCACACCCCCGACCAAACTATGATCATCCTACGTTGTCAGCTCGACGCTGTTCGACTCCATGTCGCTCCCATCCATTCGTTGCCGAACGAGCTACTATCCCATATCATTCGTTCCGCTTGTACGACCGTCAGCCAACCCCCACCACACACGCCTACCGGATCCAAGGTGCTACTCCTCATACCTCCCCCCGCGTCCAAGTTCTCCGAAACCCCAAAGTTTTCGGCCTCCGCTGCGACCATACTTTCCTTGGTGTGCAAGCGCTGGCGTATCGTCGCACTATCGGATATCGTCCTCTGGTCCGATATCGATATCTCTCAACGCCGACCTATCAAACAAGATTTCTATCACACTTTCTACCACACTTTCTATGACGCCCTGCGATGGGCAGTCACTTGCTTAACCCGTTCCGACCCTCTCACCGTGAGCATTTCGGTCTCGAACTGCACGAGAGACCCAATGGCGATGATCGGTATCGTCCATCTCATCAATGACAACGGCCAACGAATTCGGGAGCTCAAAGCATTCCTGCGGATGACGGGGAGTCTTCTCAACGACTTCAGTCAATTGCAATCACCGATGCCGAACCTTGAGGTTTTGGAGATCGGCTGCTCCCCGCATCCGGGGACACCCCCTGGAACAGCACTTCCCCAGATCTTCTCCCAAAATTACCCGCGTCTTAAACACCTCTCCATCCAACATTTCACATCCACCCCACCACAGGCGTTCAAAAACCTTGTCACCCTTACATTGAGCTACTCCCACGGCCGCGTCTCAATAGACGACTTCCTGGCGTTAGTCGTTGACAGCCCAAGGCTGGAGGTGCTGTGGATTAAGAGATATCTGATCAACCGATCGGCAAGCCCACATCCCCCCGTCCCGGTCTCACTCACAAGACTGTCTTCCATCACGCTGGAAAACTGTGACTCTCACCTGATTCTGTGCGCTCTGCGGGTACCGAATACCGCGACGCTCCGGATAATGTACCCGATGCACTACCTCGGACGACGACCCCGGAACGCGATCACAGACGCGTTTCCGCTGGACTCGACCATCGTAGGTCCCCTGGACAGCGCTCGAGAACTATCATATGGTGCCGACGGGACTACTGTTGTTTTCGTTCTGAAGGACTCGCAGGGTGATGTATTGGTGCACGTTGAACAGGGACAAACAGCCCCGGACTTGGCGTCATCTCCTCTTGCAAGCCGGTACAACGCGTTTTTGAAGACAAACTTCCACGACATCTTTGCTTTGGAACAGGCCGCGGGCCTCCTAGGTAGCTTGACAACTCTTGAGCTTGACCTTCGCGGGTTGCCAAATCATCACTTGGGAGGCTCGCGACTTTCGTTCTGGCTGGCTTTCTTCGAGGGCACTCCTCGGTTGGAAGTATTACGTGCTTCTTATCTGTACACGCCAGCGATGATGGATGGGCTGAACCCATCCAACAACCCCACTCGAAAAGTGTTTTGTCCAGCACTTCGAACGTTACAGTTGGATATCCGCAGCGGCGCATTCGACTTGAAGAATGATTGGTTGCTTCAGGTTGTAGACGCGACGCGCTGGAGGGGAAAGCGTGGGTCACCGTTCAGAGACGTCTCTGTGTATCTCATGTCAAGTGGCTATGGGCACGACTTCACGTTACCCTCAGACGCCGTTCAAGCGATGTTTTCACTAAGAGATGCAGGCGTGGAGAATATGTCATTCTCGAATGGGACTACTACATACAGATTTGGTGAGTCCCTTCTTTACATTTCTGCCCGCCGGATATATGGTTCTCACACGCCGTGTTGCAGATAAGGATAACTATGTATTACCGAAATTCCCACCGCCATTCTGGGAGAATCTGGTAACTTCGGCCATCGAAACATCCTGCAAGTCGTAGGCCAATAAAGTGGCACTAATTTCTCAAAAACAATGTCCCATTATGCACGAAACTTTATACCTCCTTCCTATGTAACGTATTGACACGTCTTGACCACACCTTCCCTATATTGCATTCTATGTATTGTACTCTTTGGATATGCACCGCATTGGACGTATGTAGGCATTTGAAACATTCAATATAGTCATGTTTGCATTCGGTTTCCATGACCCTGGTGGCATCCCCCGTAGAATCCGGCAAACGCCGCATTATTCGATCGTGGGACGTTCTGGAGGTCTCGTAACACCAGAAACGATACAATGGCGTAAAGTTCCAGGCGATGGAGGGTCCGTGCGCTGGCGGGTTCGGGGGTCTATTCGCGGTGGCGCGGAGTTCAATCCTAGTGAAGCGAAGTGTCAGCGAAACTCCGGCTAAACAGGACGCGTGTGCCAGTAACCCGGTTTGGAACAATGGAAAGAAGGCGAAATTTGGAACGAAACAAAAGCATCCCGGGTGATGACACTGAAAATGGATGTAGAACGTTGATGATCGGACGATAGGGTTTTGGGGTTTTACGAATGATACGTTCGACCTTGGCGACCCGACTTTGACAAGTCAAAGGACGTCAAAGTGTGCCTGTATGTAACGAGTCGGAGCGCACGATGGAACGTCCTCGTGGGACGTAAACCCGTTCACTGTCTCTTTGTGGTTTGTTTTTGTTTTTGGAGCGCACGTCTGGATTGACCCCTGGGAGGGCGGTGGCGGTGGCACCATCGCCATTCATCTAATTCAGGAGTAAACTGATAGTCGAACCCTTTGTGTACATTAGCAACTCCGTGTCGGTTCATCAAAGTCAAAGTAGCAGGTTAACGTATAGTGGCGTTCAAAGAGCCCCTGGACCGGAAAGGGGAGATTATGGACGGGCAGGTAGCCCCAATCGACCAAACCCCACGACGTACTTCTTCCGCTCTAGTTCACCGACGTTGTCACGAGGACGTGTCGAGTTTACATGGGTTCTGGAATGATTACTCGACGAACCGAGTGGACGAGTCTGGCGTCATACTTGCGTGATGGTTGTTGCTGTATCCGGATCCCAGTGACCACACAGAGGCACACACTCGCGCCTACATCGGTCCGGTGTGGCAACACTGTTTGTCTTCATTTTCGTGAAACCGAGATTAAAGGCCGGAAAAGATATCCGGCCCATTGTCGTGTTATCCAAGAGTTGGATGATCACCTCGGATATGATTCTTCGAGATCGAGATTCGGGGGAAGCGCAGGCCTTAGTGGTGGCTGCTATGGGTCGAGAGTTGTTACACCGACAAGCCACAAGCAGTTGACCGAAGCCGTCGTTGTAGGTTCACCTCGTCTGTGCGGGACGGGTGGGGGTTTACAGGTGCTTCCTTGTATATGCCGAATGCGAACCTCAGCTTCCCCCAAAATTGTGGACGGAATCCAGATGCCTTCGTTTTCGCAAGACAAGTCACAAAAGGCAGAGCTACCGATTTGGTACTGAGATAGCAGAAAAGGGCCTGCAGGTAACCTCGACCATGAACCGAGGGGTTCCTGGCTCTGGAGCTAGGACTGGGGTCATTAATTCGGACGAGGACACGGGTGGTTGAGATGCAGGATGAGGTATGTAGAGAGAGACCCCCTCCTAATCGTTGGTGGTGTATCCGATCCAGTGGGCACGGGAGGTTTTCGATCGATCAGACCTAGACGCGTGCACGGTTTAACCTCGACTTATTGCGCTTTAAACCATGTCGGTGGACGGGATCATCATCCTTGAGAACTCAGGGCGAGTGAACCTCGTGTAGACTACGAGCTTGCACAAGTTCTGAAACCCCACAGCCGTCCTATCATCCAGTCGGGCTTCCGATTTACCAACGCTGCGTATCCACTTCTGCATATCGACACGCTCAACAACGCCCTATCGTCATCAACGCAGGAGGGCGACGTGGACCCAGTTCTGTATGTTCCCGGTTATAGTTCTGGTGGAAAGCAGAGTGCTTGTTGTCACGTAAAATGCGGAGACGTCAGGATCTTGGCTCCCATCAGCGGAGATGGTACGTGCTCATCTTCGTCATAGAGCTCACTCTCGCTGAAAGCCACGCGCAGTCGATCCTTTGTTCGCGTTTGCGTTCATTCAGACGTTCGTCGAGATCCTACAAGATTACTTTGGAACGCTGTCAGCGGCAACCCTCAGAGATAACTTCGACGTTGTCTATCAAGTATGTCTGAGTCTCCAGTTTGACAGCGAACCAAGCCATCTGACACTCTGTAGCTGCTCGAGGAGACCCTCGACTCGATAGGATATCCAAACACAACTTCGCCGAACCAGCTTCGAGACATCGTTCTCCCACCGACGTTGCTCCAGAAAATCTTAACTGTGACCGGGGTGACAGGATTGGCAAATACCGGACATGGGAGTATTACGCCTTTCTCGAGTCCGATCCCCTGGAGGAAGGCTGGACTGCGGTATAGCAGTAATGAGATCTATTTTGACGTCACCGAGGAGTTGAAAGCTGTTGTTGGCCCGTGTGTACACCCCATTCTACTAACAGCCACAGTAGACGCCGATACTGAGTTGACGAAACAGAACGGGGACGCTCTCCTGCGATGTCTCCGGGAGAATCGACTCTAACTCGAAGTTGTCGGGTAGGAGCTACACGGGACAACGTCGTCAATGGTTTTCTGACCAGATTTTTAAGGCACACCGGACCTTCAGTTAACGTTCACGCACCCAGATTCTCTGAGCGACCCATCGTTCCATCCTTGTGTGAGGTAATGTCACCTTTCTGTGCACTCAACATACACCCGTCTCATAATCGGGTAGACTTCAGCGTTGGAAGCGCGACAAAGCATTGTCTTTTGTGCCGCCCGATGGCAAGTTCACCTTGATGGAATATCGCTACGTACCTCCAACATCAAAGTCGCTTTCTGCGCCATCTGCCCAAGTTCCGGTTCCGTTCACTCTTAAACCCGCAGTGATCATTGAGGAGGACGGCGGTACGCCCTACCATGTCCGTCGACCCCACTTCACTAAACAGATCTCAGGGTCCTTCAATGTCAGTTTGGCATCGAGGTTATCGACACGACCTTTCGACGAGGTGGCTGTTGAATTCGATCTCGGTGACGAGTCTTCCGGGGTGAACTGTAATGCTTCGCACGGGACGAGCTGGAGTTTTGACCCTCGGACATCCAAAGTCCGATGGGAGTTGAAAAATGTCCCGCCCTCCGGAACTCACTCCTTACGTGGGTCGTGGGTCGCAAGGTAAGAATTCTCCCTCTGTTTGCTACCTAATGGTCACTCATTGATCAAATGTCGAGTAGTGAAAAATATCCCCGGCCGGCAAAGGCATTCAGGGTAAAGTATGACATCATGAAATACAGCTACTCCTCAATAAAGATTGATCAGTTGAGGATGACTGGAGAGGGATACAAGCCATTCAAAGGGTTCCGGGCCAACTCCAAGGGAGATGTAGATTGGAGGTGGTAAGTAGGGGATAAAGGTACTAGCAAAATGACTACATCCTTTTGAACATCCATTTGAACATTTGGTCCTTATCTCATAGTGGGTTGGAGGTTTCCTCCTCCCTATAATCTGCAATTATATAGTGATCAAGTTATCCTTGAACAAATCTGGGGCAATGGCCACCATACCAACAATTCTCTAGATTTTGGGTTGGGATTTTTTCTGGCCCTTGATTCCATACATAAAAATAATACACCTGCTATAGAATCTTATTATCTTGCGTTGTGGGAAGACATGTACATATCAGCCAAAAAATAAGTAACATGAACCACTGTCAGGGTTGTTAAGCCTGGACTTACTGTTCGTATGCTAGAGGTATAGTGAAGGGGTGTGCAGGTGTGTGGGGTAAGAGAGGAGGATGAGTTGGGGTTAGGGTAGGTGGATAATACTTGTTTGGAGTCACTGGTGGCTAAAATTGGGAATACCACTGATTGAGGTAATCAGGGAACTTGTATAGATCTTCTTCCAGATTGTCATTAAGTTCTGCGATAAAGGCTTCTGCTCTGAAAGGTAGTTCAGCAGTGAGATCCCAATGTAAAATAGTGATGGCTGGACAGGCAAATGTAAGGGAATTAAAATAAATATGTCAGGGCAACTCTTGAAGGGTTGCAAACCCTGCCAACCAAAGGTCCTGTGAGTCCAACTAAAGCTGAGTCACAGTCAATCGCAAAGCATGAAGGACACCCTATGTTCTTCTATTGGTACTTGGTAGCCCTAGCCATGGCCAACGAAGGGAGAGGGCGTTCCCAACTGAGTGGTTGAAGACAGTTGTTTAGACTGAAGTATGTGGGGAGAGGGGAGCTCGACAAGGGAACCAGAACATGGTATGATAGCTTCTCTCAAGGGCCCCTGTCAATGGTCTGCAAGGCAGCAAGCCAGAGGAATTCCTGAGAGATCAAATCTAAGGAATTACAAGAGGGGGTCTGTGCTAATATATACTGTAGCGACTTGATGACTAAGCTACACACAGACCAGGTACATGAGTAAGCTGAAAGATAAAAATAGAACGAGAGTGAAATGCTATTGGCTAAGAGAAAGGGATGACAAAGAATGTGTAAGCACAATTAGCAAATATGTGGGTCATGGGAAAGAACATGAGTCAGCAACAATACAGTCATGACAAAGCAGGTCCAGGTATTCAGATACTGGTGGGTTGTGAGAGAATAGCCATTGGCTGGAGTGGAATTCTGTGGTGCTAGAGAAGACCCAGATGACCAACCACCGGAGCATGTGGGGTATGGTCCGTGCGTCGTGATTGGTGCATATAAGCGACCTTGGTTGATGGGGGATTCTTCAGTCTTCTAGACATCTCCACATCAACTACTCAACATCTTCTCAATGGCTTCTTCTTCTAACCAACACACCATTGTCCGTCCTTGTGGTCAGTGTGCCCATCGCACGGGTCACACTAGGAATTGGGAGGACACTCCCTTCCCATTGGTCTTCAACTCCGGCACACTGGGGGCAGAGGGGTTTTACCCAGTGGGTAAATTGAGGGTTTTTTGAGAGATTTTAAACAATTAACCCACACTTTACCCAGTGGGTGAATTGAGAGTTCATTCAAAAAAAGCCCACCACTTTGATCTCAATGGGTGA
>Ga0307514_10006236_pt1 | contig 10442 bp, 2 predicted proteins | sample 16_EM_MG_FD_203088 | JGI IMG/M metagenome (GOLD analysis project Ga0307514, IMG submission 203088) | Populus trichocarpa ectomycorrhiza microbial communities from riparian zone in the Pacific Northwest, United States - 16_EM | ecosystem: Host-associated > Plants > Roots > Unclassified | place... | reverse complement strand
TAACATTAATGTTTTTTTTTTCATGAATTAACATATAACATTCTTGATTTATTTAATTATATGCATGCATAAAGTTTTTAAATTTATACTTATAATTTTTTTATGTAAAATAAATGTGTCAAAAAAAACATAGATATTCAATTTTTTTTGTTGGAAAGCAAATATCTTATCTATGAAGGAGCATAGGTGAAATAACTAGTAAGAGAATATAAAAGGTGTTGAAAAAAATATTATAGCAATGCACAATAAAAAAAAACAATTTCACCCTTCACAAAACAATTCACGTAACTAGCTATCAAGGGGTATTATAACATTTTCATAGGGGTCTATTAGTTATTATCATGTTGACAGAGGATAAATTAGTCTTTTTCTATTTCTAATGTACAGTGAAATGACTACATTTCTTTTAAATATTTTTTTAAATTCATGTCAAGGGTCATTTTGTATTTTTATTTTTTTAAGAATAGTTAAATGACTTAAATGCCTTTAGAAGTGGATTTTTTTTTAGCTTATGTTCAGGGACATTTTAGCATTTTTCACTCTGTTTTTTTTTTTTTTTGTTATTAGGGTAATTTTGTAATGTTAAAATATAGATATTATTAAAAAAATCATTGATGCATACAAGGCCATCTAATAACCAAACGTTACCCTCCACAGCAGCGTTTGAATTATCTTAGCATCCCCTATGTGGTGAGACGACGAGCGTGGCCAAAGGCCGGTCAGTTTGGCATTGACGACCTTTTATTCTTTTCTCTCTCCTTCTCAATCTCTACACCTGCCCTCTGAAATTTTAAAATAGCCCTTCAATTTATTATTCTTTCATATTTAGTCCTTGTTCTTTTGATTAATATTTGTTTTATTTCAAATAATTTATAAATTTGGATTTTTTTTCAATTTCAGCCCTCATTAATTCCTATCAAATTCAACCCTCATTCTTTTGATTGCTATTTCTTTTTCTTTTTTTATAATTTTTTTTAATTTTATCATTCAACATTAAATTGATTGAGAATTAAATTTCTTAATTGAGTTAGAGTTTTAAGATTTCACGAGTTGTGAGTTTTAGATATGAATTCAAGTTTAGAAAGTCCACCCATGTTTGCTTGATTTTTTTTAAAAAATTCAAATTTTTTTAGTTTCATCGCTCAACATCTATTTAATTGAAGATTGAACTATGTTAATTTTATTTATTTTTGCTTCCTATATAATTTTCACTTATTTTGAGAATGACTTGGATTATCCCAGAAGTTTGTATTTGTCGTTCTTTATCAAATTTAGTTTTTTTAAAATATATAGTTTTTTAAATTAAATTAATTAATTAAATATAAAACATGAAATAATTATTTTATAATATTTTGTTAGCTCATGTTTTTTCAATTACATCTTTCAATATTTATTTAATTAAAAATTAAATTCCATTAATTTTTTTATTTGCTTCCTATATGCTTTTTTATTGATTTTAAAATAATTCAGATTACATCAGTTTTATTTATTATTCTTTATTAAATTTAGCTTTATTCAAAGATATTTTATTTTTTTAATTAAAATAATTCAATTAATTAAATATAACATGAAATGTTCATAGTAATATTTTGTTTGATTTTATAAAATATTTAGTGCAAAAAACCTTTTGGGTGCAGGCAGTGGTGTAGCGCCGGCCCCATAGGTAGTCATCATCTATAACAACTCCTTTCTGTTCTCTACAAAATAGATCATAAATTTTTCACAGCATTCAATGGTCCATTCTCATGCATGCTGGCAAACAATCACACAACCTGCTTCACTTGAGTGATGCGAAATACACCTACGAAACAAACATTGGTGGCGGCAAGAAGCAGGAACATTTACTAAAACATCACATCATTGTACTTCAGCACGGAAAATTTGATCTGAGTAAATCAGAGACCAAATTCCACAATATGTTACATTACTGATTGCTCTGTGCACCGTGGTCCTTGAGCCCATGACTTGTCTGATTCCAGGCAATGCTGCATTGCTTCTGTTTAGCACAGTTCTATAGACGAATATTACGCACACCAGTGTCGATAATTTACAATGATAAAGTGATGTAATGTGGTTTAAAGCCAATCTAGCTGATCAAATCCATGCCACTTTCACCGCTATGGTGCTTGTGTACGATATGGTATGTTTTCGGTTGCAGAGATAGTACTAGCCAATTCTACTTGAATAAAGTGCTCCATCTTGACTCACTCCTTTGTTTACAAAATCTCTGGTTTGAATGGATTTAAGCAATGTATCAAAGAGAACTTAATCAGTACCAGCAATCTGCAACCTCATCTTGCGTGTCCTGCACCTGCTGCTTCTTTGGAGGTCCACAAGTTTTCATGTATCCTCTAAACCGGTCTTTCCCAGGTTTGGCAAGATCAACAAAAATTAACCTGCCATCAAGAGTCTGATGATAAAAGGTCAAAACAACATGAGTTTTCCAACTTCAAAGTTCCTGAAAAGAGAGTGCAACGTGATGGTCCCAAACCTTACGGTCCATATTTTCCAGGGCAAGGATGGCATCATCCTGAGAAGTGTATTGAATAAATGCATATGGTTTGGACCTTTTAATGGTTTCATCCTTCACAAGCTTCACTGTCATAGATTGAAAATAAAAGGTTATGTAAAAGGTTACAAGCCTTGAAGCCTGTGTTGGAATTGCAATGGGAATCTTTTAATATTATAAAACTTCCAATTTAAGCCTGTTTTTTGAACAATGAGGAAAGACGTATTTACCTTCAGCTATTTCACCAAAATTTGAAAATTCCTTTTGCAAAGTAGCTTCACTGATAGAATGTCCTATATCTGCAAGTCAAAACTCATAACCAGTACTTCAAAGGAGATTAAAAAAAATTAAAACATCCCTATAAGATTATGAGAAGTTTGACCATCTCATTGAAGTTCAATGAAGGTGAAAAAAAACAACCACACTCACACACAAGAAAATTGTTTGCAATGATATTCTTATTTCTTGGCTAGACTCATAGAAATCCTTGTCCAAATAGTCAATTATCCTTAATACGAAACTCATGATGCTATGCACAACTCTACAGTATAAAATGTTCTCGTGTATCAATTGTCTTGTGGACCTTCAATATTCTTTCAAATACCAAAATTAAAGAATACACACAAGAGATCCACTAGAAAGAAAGAGCTTGGACCGTAGAAATAGTTTCTCTTCTCCATGTTACTTCAAAAGGTACATGGATTGATTGTATTTGGAGCAGCATTATATATTGACCAAGGAATTGAGACATGAAGAAAAGCCATCCCAGTTGATTTATACCATGACACTTAACTCTCGCCTAAGAATAGAAGTTTAGAGGCTGGACACCTTGAGACTCCCATGTGTGAGCTTAACTGAGCATTTGCAAACCTTTGCAACAAGTTAAAGATAAACAAGGGCAGAACTTGGATGAATTTCTTAAAGGGTTCTTGGTTACGATACAAGTACGGCATTAAAAAGGAACATTATTAGTAGTTTTATGAAACAAGCTATTGTAAGTTTGAAAAAGTATTCTACATGCTGCCCCTGAAGACAAATGCTATAGGAGAGAATTGTGAGCCCAACAACAAGGTGACTACCTCAGCAGATGGCAAAGACACCAACATTTAGATTGTCATTCTAATTCCTCTCCTTGTTTTGAATTTGAATAGCCAGAGTCAACTAAGGATGACCAATAAAAATTCAAACCCCATGTTGTGAGCATTTTCCCCACTAGATTAGACTTGCAAAAAATAGATGAAACAAATTTGAAACTGAACACTGAAGATGTAAGATTTCCATTATAATTTTTTTTTTCTTCTTTGAACAAAGTTAAACATTTTTATGCAGATGAACGCCACTTCTAGAAGTAAAACCTGATTGTCAGAAACATCTCTTCTCCCTATAGAAGCCACAATGATGGTTATAAGGAAAAGAAAAGGAGCTATTGTTGATGGTGCATCTTCAGACTCAATGTTTGAAAATTAGTTTTCCAACATTTTCAGGAATAAAGGAAATGCAAATTCTAGAAAACCTTTGATAAAGATGTGCATTGGCATCAATATTTTCTTTGTACCATCTTAATAACCAATACTGTGCTGACTAGGACTGGTTTTCATGGATAGCATTCATCCTTACAGAACTATGACATATTGAGTCCATGATTTTGTGATCAGAAACTCAGTGCGATTTAAGCTCACTTATTTGAGCCAATAATATCTTTAACCTCGGTTAATTGCACAGATTACATGAATAACTTTCAAGCAATAGCCCATAGGACTACCTTAGTTCAGTCAGCCCTTAAGCATGCCAATTACTAACATGTTTCAGTCTTATGCAGGGAATGGAAGCACTTGATGCAGACCAATCTGTTTCAGAAGCAATGCTGAAAAATCATTCCAAAGTCACTGCCAACACTCATGGTTCTTTATAATTACTCAAAACCCTCTTCTGCAACCAGTAAAGGACCTGGTCCTGACAAAATAAGATGGTGGTTTCCACTGATACTTCGACCCTTTTTTTTCATGAATAGCATGGGCAGGTTCTATGATAATGCAAGCCCTATTAGTCTCCATGATACTCATTCTTTCAAGCATAACAGACTCAAACTTATATCTTTTACAAACTCCATTAGTTATCATTATCATGAATAGCATGGGCAGGTTCTATGACCATGCAAGCCCTATTCTCCATGATACTCATTTTTCCCAGCATAACAATCTCAAACTTATGTCTTTCACAAACTCCATTAGCCATCATTTTCCTCGGGAAAAAATTTCGAAAAATTCTGGTACTTCTTTCCATCATAAGTGAAGCAAGGGCAACGAATTCCATCTTTTTAAACCTAGACAAGCACATTGGCCTGCAAAATGATTCAACTTCCTGCATTAGCAGTAAAGCTAGCACCTTGGAATATTTTATTTTTTCACCTGCACAGACCAAACATTACCAAGGTGTGGATATTCCTAGGATTATTTCCTGTAAAGATCAATGTCAGCATTCAAAAGCTTCCCCTTCAAAGCTATTAAAACAACTAAAGCTCACGCAATTGAAGCCTAAGCAACATAGGGATCAAACTACCCAACAACTTTTTGTTCAGCATGTGTACTTGGCTTGTATAGACTAAATGGTCCAAGCCTCAAATAACTTCAATACTATTCAGAAGTCATCTTCCCACCGTTAATCATGCAAAAATATAGTATTTGGCCTCATCTCATCGCCTGAGCAGTTAGCACCTCTGTCCCCTTCGGGAAACCTTCTATTCTGTTCGAAAGCAAACTTGAGAAATCTACCTTTTTGCTCAAAATAGCCAAACAAAGTGCCTTCATTGGACCAATCAGACCCTGGAACTATTCTCAAGATCACCTAATTGCAACTAAAATAAAGTACTGGATGATAATTTATTGATGGTGCTCAAAAGCAAAACAAATAATTTGATTTCTTTATTCGGCTTCCGCAAGAAAAGTTTATTCAATTATCTATTTTAACATATATATTTTTTCACGCCAATAAACAAGAAACTACAAAAGAAAAGTAATCCAAAGACCCCCACAAAGAATTAACAGTCAAAGAAGTGACTTACTTGTAACCATAATTCTGCTTGCAAGAGGAAAATTGGGGTTGGAAATTGATGCCCTGAGTTTCAAAGTTTTTGGGTTCTTGAAATTTCTTTGAGATATTGCGTTTGCCAACGAGGGTATGGGGATAGAGACAGTTGAAAGCGGTCTTGTTTGAGACATCATCATCATCATTACCTCCATGTCTTTTCTCTTTTCCAATTCCTTACTTGCCTCAGTCGGATTTCGTATCCCAATTTGTTGCTATATGCTGCTGCTGCTGCTGCGAACTTCCGGTTGCCCGACTCAACGACCTAAGAGCATCTCTGAGAAACTATGTAGAAGAGCCAAATGGTAATATAAATTATTATTTTTATCTGTACTTAAAAAAAATCTTTTTAGAAAAGCTATTTGTATTTTAATATATTTAATATTAATATAACTATTTATTTATTAATAGCAATTAATTAATACAATTTCATTTAAAATATTTTTTTCATAAAAATATATTAAACAATTTTTTAATTCTTTTGACTGATATATAAGAATAGCTCTTCAACTTATAAATGCTATTTTTGCTAAAATACTGTCCTTTTCTTTTAGCTACTTTTTTCCTCTTGATTTTTTAATGTGTTGTTAAATGTTTTGATGTTAAATAAACAATTAATTTTTGCAATAAATTATCAAATAAACTCAAACAATATGTTATTTTACTATTCATGTTCTTATCAAAAACTATACCTGCCTTTTTTTTGCATTTTTGTCCCTAAAGTTTGTAGTTTTTATTTCAATTTGGTCACATCACTTTATTTCTATTCAATTACATCCTTTGAAGTTATGCTTATATTGTTTTATCAACTTGAATTTGTTTTACACTTTCTTCTCTAACAAATCAGTTATAATATTACCGTGCTCACAACTTTATCTATCATTTTATTTCTTTTTAATTGCATCTTTAAATTTATGCATATGTTGTTTTACTAACTTGATTTTTTTTGTACTTTCTTCCCTCTTTCTTGGTGTGTTGTTAAATGTTATGATATTAAATTGACAGTCGATTTTATGCAATACAATTTTAGTTTTTTTTAAAATAAATGTAGAGATTGATGATCAAAAATGACATGAATGAAGAAATTTGGCCCTTTTTCCATAAATGGATTGCAAAAGTTCTATTTGATCCCTCAAGTTTTAACATTTTATTTTATTATCCATGTTCTTTTAGGTTATTACATTTTAATTCTAAATTTTATTTTTGTCATATTTTAGTACCTGGAAGAAGAGAGAGGAGAAAGTTGCTGGAAAATTTATGAGAGAAGAGTTCTCAGGTGATTAAATTATGTCTAACAATAATTTTGATTTTGGTGTTTAAAGATTTGTCATGAAAAATAAAATTCAATGGATGTGATTTTCACTTTCAATGACTCTGGGAAAAAAATAGAATTAGACTTGAAAAGTTTTCTCAATTTAATTTTGAGATTTTAGGCATATTAGAGGGCATCTTGGGGTTGTTTGAAGGGTTATTAAGTTTTTTATTATGATTTTTATGTAGTTTTAGGTGAAATTAAGTGGGAAATTAAGTTTAAATATGCTAGAATACAATTAATCATACATGTGATGGCTAGAGCTTGCACCAAATAATGACACGTTGCTTGCCCATTCAGATGATGTTTCATTCCCAAGAAAAAAGAACACTTGAACTTTTGTATGATGAAATTCTTTTTAATTAAGATTAAAAAACTCATTCAATTATGTTTTACTTTTAAAATAGATTTTGATCTTTTGATGGTAATATTCTTTTAATTTTATTTTTTACGGTCATTAAAATCTTTTCCATGTAAAATTAGCATGCCATTCAATCTTTAAACAATTTTTAACACCTCGAGCACGCACAAATATGCAATTTAAATAGAATGAAAATACCTAGGACAACAATGAAGAAATCTTGAGGACCAAATTGAAAGAAACTATAGCGAGATGATAAGATTGAAAAAACAAAAACTGAATGAAAATGAAATTTGCATATTTTACCGTGTTTATGAGTAGTTTTATATAAGAGGATGAACAAGAAAGCTATCATGAAATGCCATCCTCTTTTAATTTCTTCGCTAATTTAACGCTTGCAAGTCGTATATCTATATTTTAGCATTCAATGAATTAAAAATAAAATAAAATTAGATGGTAGGGTTGTATTATTACAATAATTTTGCTTCATTCTTGCATGCTTCCATCATTAATTTTTTAGATTCAAATCCTGGGGCGAGGGATGTGTTTTTAAAATCTTCAAGAATCGGCATAGAACACTTGAAAAACTGGAAGGGTCAAATAACACTTGACCGAAATTTTGAACTTCTGCTTAAAGGATTCGAACTCGAGAACTCCCCTCAGCCGCTCCTCAACGTATGCTTGCAAAACCCCCTCCCCCCCCCTCTCTCTCTGCACTTCACTAATCACTAGGGTTTTAAAACCTCTCACTCTCAGGTACTCTCTCTTCCTCCCTGGATCTACACGAGTTATTACTTAATTGCAGCAAAATCTGATTGAACAATGATCATACTTCGTCTAATTAGGTGGTCTGTGCTAACATACAACTTTCTGTTCATGAAAATTTACATAAATCTCTGCCTGTAAAAATTATGTGGGGTTGTTGGGGAATTGATAAATTGATAAATTTCATTTTTTTCTTCTGCAATAAAAGCTATTGCTTGCTGTGTGACTGTTAAAGCTTTAGCATTTGCATCTCCAGTCTTAAATTTCAGCTATTGTTCTTTGTGCTTTGGGGATTATTTATCTGTTACTGTTTATAATTATATTTTTGGTGGGGATTTCAGGCCATATATTTTGTCAAGCAGAAGCTGAAAAAAATGGGTTCTTTGTAGATTTTTGTTTGCCAATTAAAGTAGAGAAGGTAGGAGTTTAAAACTTTCCAAATGAGCTTGATTTCAAGATTAAGGCATTGTTTACCCAATGGGTTTTCTACAAAACCCACGATCTCTCCTTTAATGCCATTGAATTTCAATGCTGTGCTATCTCGGGGTTTTGCCGAAGCTGCTAGGAAAGTTGAGGCGGAAGAGGAAGAAGAGGTGGAAATTGATCAGAGGAGGCTCCCAACTGATTATGATCCGGCTACTTTTGATCCTACAGAGCATCGGAGTCCTCCAACAGAGCGTGTTTTCAAGCTTGTTGAGGAGATTGCGGGGCTTACGTTGATGGAAATTTCTGAACTGGGAACCATTATAATGAAAAGGATGAAAATGACTGAACCACCAACTATTGGGGTTTTGAAGGGTGGTGCTGCTGGATTAGCTGGAATGGCAATGAAGGCACCAGCTGCTGCTGCTGCTAAAGAAGAGAAGAAAGCTGAGAAGACTGTTTTTGAATTGAAATTGGAGTCCTTTGAAGCAGCTTCAAAGATTAAGGTAATTAAGGAGGTTAGGAGTTTTACTGATTTGGGCCTTAAGGAAGCGAAGGACTTGGTGGAGAAGACACCATCAGTGTTGAAAAAAGGAGTATCGAAGGAAGAAGGTGAGCAAATAATTGAGAAGATGAAAGCTATTGGGGCCAAAGTCGTGCTGGAATGAATGGAAGCCATGTGTTTACCTTCAGGAATTTTCTAAATCCAGTTACTATTTACTTCAGTAACTTCCATTTCTCATGTTTACCGAATTTCAATTGAGGATTTGTTGGCCCTCACTCCCTTACAGAGTCCATCCACGAGCGCTTGAAGTTTGACATTTTTATATACAATTCTGGATAGGTGTGTGACTCAATAGTTTTTTTTTTTATGGAGGATAATCTTAACTGTGTGGCTTCAAATGTTCTTTAATTCCATTTTCTTCCTCTATTGTTACATAATTTTGAATAAAAGAAACCTAAATTAGGCCAGAATTATTTCTTATCGATAAATGAAAATAAATCAGGCTAGAATGTTGCATACTGTTTTTCACTATGCTTCTTTTATATGGATATCCAGTATCTAGTTTCGTTTGGTGTTGTCTCTGCAAATCCTCCACCCTCCTCTAAAGTGTCTTAACTTCGACGAGAAAGAACAAGGTACTTCTAGTGATAGTAAGCAGTGTAAGATTATGATAATAATTTCCGTGTATGATGTTTGAGTGGCTCATTTCGAAGTGTAGATGGGGTTTACTGCCTGCGGAACCAATCCCAGACGACGAAGCAGCCAAGATTGAAATTCGAACTTTGGAGGAGTTGGTAAAATATACTCTCCTATATTGTTACCTAAGAACATTTTCTAGTTGCTAACATGATTGCAGAGAATTCCTTGAAAGTATTTCCTTTCCACAGTAGTTGCCATTTGTTTAGGTTACACATGAGGATGAGTGGAGTGTTGCATCTTACAATGATTTGGGGTTCTCATGTGTTCATGGTGATAACTGTACATGACGAGGACCATCCAGGTGATTGGAGTCGATGTTACTGAATATCACACTGCAAGGTGGAATTCTTGAAGGAAGCGGCTTATGAACTCGGGATTTCTCTTACAGCTTTGATGTTACTAACTTGACAGATTCATCTTTTATTTTATCACTAAAATAATTTCCATCACTTATCCCGCAATACTGAAGTGTGTTTACGCGCGTAATTGAAGATTTTATATCTAAAATCGTTGTTACTAAATTGATTTGAGACCAACCCTCGGTGAATATCCTAAAGAAAAACCAAAGTAAAAGCAATAAATAAACAAAAAGAATGTAATGAAAACATGTAAATAAAGCATAAACTCGTGAAAGTAAATCGCATAAAATAAAATAAATAAATAAAGATATAAATAACTCGTAAAGTAAATTATAAAACAAATAAATTGATATTCATTTTTAATATCAACAAGTAGCAAAGCAATGGCTTGAGGGCTAGAATACTCCAATTTAGCTAAAATGCAT
>Ga0307514_10006235_pt1 | contig 10443 bp, 10 predicted proteins | sample 16_EM_MG_FD_203088 | JGI IMG/M metagenome (GOLD analysis project Ga0307514, IMG submission 203088) | Populus trichocarpa ectomycorrhiza microbial communities from riparian zone in the Pacific Northwest, United States - 16_EM | ecosystem: Host-associated > Plants > Roots > Unclassified | place... | reverse complement strand
GTACGTGATCTTCTTTGCCGGCCTCTCGTGGAAGCTGATCCTGCCGGTGCTTGTGGTCGGCGCAGCGGCCATCACCGCGGTCGTGCTGACCGAAGACCGCATCTGCCAGCCCGAGGTGGTGTGGCCGATGTTGCGCGACTACCAGAAGAACCGTGTCTGCACCCTGCTCGACCCGACCACCGACCCGCTGGGCAAGGGCTTCCACATCATCCAGGGCATGATCGCCATCGGCTCCGGCGGCGTCTCGGGCAAGGGCTTCATGAAGGGCACGCAGACCCACCTCGAGTTCATTCCCGAGCGCACCACCGACTTCATCTTCGCGGCGTTCTCCGAAGAGTTCGGCCTGATGGGTTGCGCGCTGCTGATGATCGGCTTCATCTTCCTGATCTTCCGCGGCCTGATGATCGCGGCCGACGCGCCCACGCTGTTCTCGCGCCTGCTGGCCGGCTCCATCACGCTCAGTTTCTTCACCTACGCCTTCGTCAACATGGGCATGGTCAGCGGCATCCTGCCGGTGGTGGGTGTGCCGCTGCCGTTCATCAGCTACGGCGGCACGGCGATGGTCACGCTCGGGCTGGGGCTGGGCATCCTGATGTCGATTTCCAAGAGCCGCCGGTACATGCAGCGCTAAGCTGCGACTCATGGACACACCTCAAGTGCCAGTGATCCCCGCCGTCTGGCCTGTTCCGCGGGTCGGCATCATCGGCGTCGGCAACATGGGCGGGGCGATGGCGGCGCGGCTGCTGGCGCAGGGCTACCTGCTCGCGGTGCACGACATCGACGCGCAGCGCGAAGCACAGGCGGTGAGCCTGGGCGCCATGGCCTGCACCACGGCCACGGGGCTGGCGTCGTCGAGCGACGTGGTCATCGTCGCGGTAGTCGATGCAGCGCAGACCCATTCGGTGCTGTTCGGGCCGCACGGTGCCGTGGCGTCGATGGCGCCGGGGTCCGCGGTGATGCTGTGCTCGACGATCGCACCGGCCGACACCGAGCGCCTGGTCGCGGGCCTGGCGCAACGCGGCATCGAGTGGATCGATGCACCCATGTCCGGCGGCCCGGAGCGCGCACGCGACGGCAGCATGAGCCTGATGCTGGCCTGCCAGAACGCCGTGCTCGACCGCCATCGCGCCTTGATCGAGGCGCTGTCGTCCAAGATCTTCCACATCAGCGAGCGGCCGGGCGACGGTGCGCGCACCAAGCTCGTCAACAACCTGCTGGCCGCCATCAACCTCGCAGGAGCCGCCGAGGCGCTGGCGCTGGCCGAGCGGCTGGGGCTCAGCGTTCCGCGCACGCTTGCGGTGATCGAGCAGTCGAGCGGGCAGAGTTGGATCGGCAGCGACCGCATGCGCCGCGCCATGGTGGGCGACTACCTGCCGCGCGCCCACACGAGCTTGCTGAAGAAGGACAGCCGGCTTGGGGTCGAGGTGGCGAAGCAGGTGGGCTTTGCCGCACCGCTGGGCGAGCAGGCCGCGGCGCTGTTTGCGCGGGCCTGCGAGAGCGGGCTCGCAACGCTGGACGACGCGAGCGTGTTCGAGCTGATGCGCAAGCGCTGAGCCACCTCAGCCCGGCGGCGTGGTGCTCAGGCCTTGCGCCGCGCGGGGCGCTTCAGGAACTCGCGCTCCACGTCGATGGTCGCGCGCACGCCGATGTCGCCCTTGTGCTTGGCCAGCCACTTGTCGGCGGCCGTGCGCCCCATTTCGAACAGGCTTTCGAGGAAGGCGCGGTCGGTGTTGAACTTGGTGTTGGCGCCGAGTGGTGCCATCTCGGCGTCGTCGGCCACCATGTGAAGCCGCAGGTCCTTGTACTTGCCGGGGTCGAGCTTGCCCTCGCGCACCAGCCGCGAGACGAAGGCGACGGCGCGCATCTCGGCCATCAGGCTCGCATTGAAGGTGATCTCGCTCAGGCGATCGATGATTTCTTCGCTGCGCGTCGGCGTGCCTTCGCGGACCAGCGGGTTGATGCGCACCAGCAGGATGTCGAGCGCCTCGGTGTTGTAGATCAGCGGGTAGATGGCCGGGTTGCCGGTGTAGCCGCCATCCCAGTAGGGCTCGTCGTCGATGGTGACGGCCTGGAAGATGAAGGGCAGGCAGGCCGAGGCGAGCAGTGCGTCGATCGAGAGTTCTTTGCCGGTGAACACCCGCGCCTGGCCGGTGGTGACGCTGGTGGCGGTGACGAAGAGCGTGAGGTCGCCCTTGTGCAACGCCTTCTCGTCGACGTGGCGGCGCAGCACGTCGCGCAGCGGGTTCAGGTTCAGGGGGTTGAACTCGTAGGGGCTGAACGAGCGGAAGAAGGAGCTGACCCACTGGTAGCCCGGCATCTTGTCGAGCTGCAGGCTCTCGTTGATGGCGTGCGTCTGGCTGGCCGAGAAGGGCGAGAAGATCGAGCCCGAGCGGCTCACGTCGCGCCAGAACTCGGTGAGTGCCTCGCGGGCGCCTTCGCGTTGGCCCTTGTGGAAACCGGTCGCCATCACGGCGGCGTTCAGTGCGCCGGCGCTGGTGCCCGAGATGCCGTTGAAGACGAGGGAATCGTCTTCGAGCAGGCGGTCCAGCACACCCCAGGTGAAGGCGCCGTGCGAGCCGCCGCCTTGCAGCGCCAGGTCCAGCGAGCGTGTCTCTGCCGGGTCGAAGGGGGTTTCCTGGTGCTGGGCCATGCGCTTGCTTTTCTCCTGGGGTTTACCCGAATCAGTCTATGCCCAATGCGCAGAAGCTGCGTCAGCTTGGGGGATTGAGCGCAGCAGGCACCGGGGCCTGCGCCGCAGCCGCCGGAAAGCGCACCGTGAAGCGAACTCCCGGCCCGAAGGCCACGCCGCCATGCTCGACGAGCTGGCCGGGGCGCAGGCGCAGGTTGGCGTCTTCCAGAGCGATCTCGGCGTGGTGCTGCTGGGCAATTTCTCGCACGATGGCCAGGCCCAGGCCGGAGCCGTCGACATTGGTGCCCAGCGCCCGGTAGAACGGCAGGAAGACCTTGTCCCGCTCGGCGGGCGGAATGCCCGGGCCGGTGTCTTCCACCTGCAGCACCACCACCTGGCCAAACGGGTCGTCGACCACGCGCACGGTGACCGTGCCACCTTCGGGCGTGTACTGCAGCGCGTTGTCGACCAGGTTGCGCACCAGCTCGCGCAGCAGCACCGGCTGGCCATGCACCATCAGGCCCAGCGGATGGCGCGTGCCGGTGTTCGGGCCTTCGTAGCCGAGGTCGATGCGTTTTTCCAGCGCGCGCGGCACGAAGTCGCGCACGGCTTCGGTGGCGATGCGGGCGAGGTTCACGTCCTGGTGGTTTTGTGCCTGCGAAGCGTCGTCGGCGCGTGCCATCGACAGCAGCTGGTTCACCATGCGTGTGGCACGCTGGCTGGCGCGAGCGATCTGCTGCAGCGACTTTTTCAGCGCCTGCGGGTCGCGTTGGCCGGCGTCGATCTCGCGCTGCGCCAGCTCTGCCTGCATGCGCAGGCCGGCCAGCGGCGTCTTGAGCTGGTGGGCAGCGTCGGCCAGAAAGTGCTTCTGGCTGCCGATGCTGCGATCGAGCCGCATCAGCAGGTCGTTGATGGCGCGCACCAGGGGCGAGACTTCTTCGGGCACCTCGCGTTCGTCGATCGGGCTCAGGTCGTGGCTCTCACGGCGGCGAATGCGCTGCTGCAACTCGTTCAGCGGCTTGATGCCGCGCACCAGCGCCAGCCATACCAGCAGCACCGCCAGCGGCAGGATGACGAACTGCGGCAGCATCACTCCCTTGATGATCTCGGTGGCCAGGCGCGAACGCTTGCCCAGGGTTTCGGCCACCTGCACCAGCGCCGTTGGGCTGCTGGCCGGTGTGCCGGATGCGTTGACCCACAGGTAGGCCACGCGCACGGGCTCGCTGCCGATCTCGTCGTCACGAAAACGCAGCTGGCCTTGGCCGCTGCTGCTGTCGTCAGCGGCGGGCACGGGCAGGCTCCGCTCGCCGCTCAGAAACTCGCCGCGCAGCCCGAGCACCTGGTAATACAGCGTGTCGGACTCATCGGTGCGCAGCAGCTCGGCCATGCCGCGCGTCAGCACGAAGGTGGCGCGCGGCGTGCCGTCGGTCTGCGCCTGCACGGTGACCTGCTGCGACAGCAGGCGCGCCATCTCGCCGAGCTGGCGATCGAAGGGTTTGTTGGCAATGCCCTGCGCCACCAGCCAGGTGAGCACCACGCTCATCGGCCACAGCAACAGCAAGGGTGCGAGCATCCAGTCGAGGATCTCGCCAAACAGGGAACGTTGCTCTCGTGGAAAAGCCACTAGCCTGGGATTTTCTCTAGGCAATAGCCCAGGCCGCGAACCGTGGCGATGCGCACCGGGCCTTGCTCGATCTTCTTGCGCAAGCGATGGATGTAGACCTCGATCGCGTTGTTGCTGACCTCTTCGCCCCATTCGCACAGGCGCTCGACGAGGTGGTCTTTGCTGACGAGGCGGCCGGCGCGTTGCAGCAGGGCTTCGAGCAGGCTCAGCTCGCGTGCCGACAGCTCGATCATCTGGTCGTTGATGTAGGCCACGCGGCCGGTGGCGTCGAAGGTCAGCGGGCCGTGCTTGATGACGCTCGACGCCGTGCCAAGGCCGCGCCGCGTCAGCGCGCGCACGCGGGCTTCGAGCTCCTGCAGTGAGAAGGGCTTGGCCATGTAGTCGTCGGCGCCCAGGTCCAGGCCCTTGACGCGCTGCTCCACGCTGTCGGCTGCGGTGAGGATGAGCACGGGCACGGTCGAGCCGCGTGCGCGCAGCTTGCGCAGCACTTCGAGTCCGTGCAGCTTGGGCAGGCCCAGGTCGAGGATGAGGAGATCGAACTCGTGCATGCCCAGCGCCGCGTCGGCCTCCGTGCCGTTGGCGACCGAGTCCACGGCATAGCCCGAGTTGCGCAGCGTGCGCAACAGTCCGTCGGCCAGGACCTGATCGTCTTCGGCAATCAGTATCCGCATGGCTGTCTCCTGGTTGTTCCGCGCCGAGTAGCGTGCTGCGGGATGGGGTGGATTCTATTGAAGCGACGGTGCGGCCGGTGTGTCACGTTGCCGACCAGGCGCCGGCATAGGCCTCGAGCCCCAGCGCCACCACGGTCGCCACGTCGGCGCCGACCTCGGCACGAAACTCCTGCTCGGCCTGGGCGACGGCCTGTTCGAAGGCCGCCAGCCACGACAGGCCGACCGGCGTGAAGCGCACCACGCGCGCCCGGCGATCGCGGTCGTCCGGCGCGCGCATCACCAGGCCCCAAGCCTCGCACTGGTCGACCAAGTCACCCATCGCCTGCTTGCTCATGCCGGCGCGGGTGGCCAGGTCGGTGAGGCGCGAGCCCTCCATCGCGAGGTGGCGCGTAATGTGGATGTGGGCGGCGCTCACCTGCTCGCGCGCCGCCAGGTTCGACAGCGCGAGCGGCACTTCGACGTTGCGCGCCATGAGTGCCAACACGCGCTCATCAAAGCGGCGCATGGACTGGCCGAGCAAACGCCCGAGGTGGGTCTCGCGCCAGGTGTCCGCGGCAGGTGGATTAGTCATCGTCAAATAGTAAGGCAAACTGACCAAAAAACAGGTTTACTTCAATCTATCGAGCTTGCAGAATGCTGTTCATTCATCCAGCCTGTTGTTAGAAACAGCTGCTTATCGATTCTCAACTCATTGATTCACAAGGGGAAATTCATGGACGCACCCGTCAAGGCACTGAACACCGAAAAGGCCAAGGCCTTGCAAGCCGCACTGGCCCAGATCGAAAAGCAGTTCGGCAAGGGCTCGATCATGAAGCTCGGCGAGGGCGAAGTGATCGAGGACATCGAGGTCGTTTCCACTGGTTCCCTGGGCTTGGACATCGCGCTCGGCGTGGGCGGCCTGCCGCGGGGCCGGGTGATCGAAATCTACGGCCCGGAATCGTCGGGCAAGACCACGCTCACGCTGCAGGTCATCGCCGAAATGCAGAAGCTGGCCGGCACCTGCGCCTTCATCGATGCCGAGCACGCACTCGATACGGCCTATGCCCAGAAGCTCGGCGTCAACCTGCAGGAGCTGCTGATCAGCCAGCCCGACACCGGCGAGCAGGCGCTCGAAATCGTCGATGCGCTGGTGCGCTCGGGCTCGGTCGACCTGGTGGTTATCGACTCGGTGGCCGCGCTCACGCCCAAGGCCGAAATTGAAGGCGAAATGGGCGACTCCTTGCCCGGCCTGCAGGCCCGCCTGATGAGCCAGGCGCTGCGCAAGCTCACCGGCACCATCAAGAAGACCAACACCATGGTCATCTTCATCAACCAGATCCGCATGAAGATCGGTGTGATGTTCGGCTCGCCCGAAACCACCACCGGCGGCAATGCGCTCAAGTTCTACGCCTCGGTGCGGCTCGACATCCGGCGCATCGGCTCCATCAAGAAGGGCGAAGAGGTCATCGGCAACGAAACCAAGGTCAAGGTCGTGAAGAACAAGGTCTCGCCCCCGTTCAAGACGGCCGAGTTCGACATCCTCTACGGCCAGGGCATCAGCCGCGAGGGCGAGATCATCGACATGGGTGTCGAGGCCAAGGTGCTCGAGAAGTCGGGTTCCTGGTTTGCCTACAAGGGCGAAAAGATCGGCCAGGGGAAGGACAACGCCCGCGAGTTCCTGAAAGAGAACCCCGCTCTGTCGGTGGAGATCGAGAACAAGGTGCGCGACGCCATGGGCATCCCGCTGCTGCCCGCGGGTGAAGCCGTGGAAGCCGCTCCGGCCAAGAAGGGCAAGGTCGCCAAGGAGCCGGTGCCGCAGGAGTAAGCCCACACATGAAGCCGCAGCTATCGCTGAAGGGGCGCGGGCTGCAGATCCTTTCCCAGCGCGAGCACAGCCGCAGCGAACTGCGGCGCAAGCTGCTGGTTCATGCCCGCGCGGCGCAGGCGGAAGGGGAGCCCGAGTCGGCACCCGAGCCCATCGAAGAAGTGGAGGCGGTGCTCGACTGGCTGCAGGCCAACCGCTACCTGAGCGAGGAACGGTTCGTCGAAAGCCGCGTTCACGCACGGGCGTCGCGCTTCGGCAATCTGCGCATTCGACGAGAGCTGGCCCAGCACGGGGTGGCACTCACGGCAGATGCCGCGCAGCAGCTGAAAGACAGCGAGGCGGCCCGCGCCCGCGACGTCTGGTCGCGCAAGTTCGGCCAGGTGGCTGCCGACACCGCCGAACGTGCCCGCCAGGTTCGTTTTCTGGCTGGGCGCGGCTTTTCCAGCGAGGTGATTCGCCGCGTCGTACAAGGTGCGAGCGACGACTGAGTTCGAGCCGGCAAGCGCACATCCATCCCAAATTGCTGCGTTGCAGAATGCTACATTTCGGGGGTTTGCCGTGAGGGCGCCCTGCCTCCAGGCTGCGTCAATCCCTACATCAACCCTCAGCCCCGATGGCCCTGCCCTCTGCCGCGCCCGAGCGCCAGCTCAAGCACAGCCGCCGCATCGATGTGCAAATCTTTGCGCGCGGCAACGGGCTGTGGGAGGTCGATGCGGTCATCACCGACGTCAAGACACATGATGCCGACTTGGCCAACGGCGTGCGCAAGGCCGGCGATCCAATTCACGACATGCTGCTGCGCCTCGTCATCGACGAAGCCTTCAATGTCCTCGAAGCAGGCTCGCAGACGCGCGCCATGCCCTACCTCGGTGAGTGCGGCAACCATGGCAACGCCTACGCCGGCCTGGTGGGGCTGAACCTTTTGAAGGGGTTCCGCCACGCAGTGCACGAGCGCCTGGGCGGCGTGGCGGGTTGCACCCATCTCACCGAGCTGACCCAGGTGCTGCCGACGGCCGTGATCCAGGCGTTTGCCGGCGAGGTCATCAATACCCGGGGCGACGGGCTCGACGCCAGGCAGCCCTTCCAGCTCGACCGCTGCCATGCCCTGCGCACCGACGGCAACGCCGTTCGCACCTACTATCCGCGCTGGTACAAACCGGCACCGCAAGAGATCCACCCGCCGTCAACCGTTTCCAGAAACTGAGTGAAGAGAGTCCGCGATGAAAATTCATGAATACCAAGGCAAGGAAATCCTGCGCCAAGCCGGCGTGCCGGTTCCCCGTGGCTACCCCGCGTTCAGCGTGCAGGAAGCCACCGAAGCCGCACAGAAACTCGGTGGCCCGGTGTGGGTGGTGAAGGCGCAGATCCACGCCGGCGGCCGCGGCAAGGGCGGTGGCGTCAAGCTGGCCCGCTCGCTGGATGAAGTGAAGAAGCTGTCGGGCGAGATCCTCGGCATGCAGCTCAAGACCCACCAGACCGGCCCCGAAGGCCAAAAGGTGCGCCGCCTGCTGATCGAAGAAGGCGCCGACATCAAGAAAGAGTATTACGTTGCGGCGGTGACCGACCGCGCGACGCAGAAGGTCGCGATCATGGCCAGCAGCGAAGGCGGCATGGACATCGAAGAGGTGGCGCACAGCACACCCGAGAAGATCATCAAGGTGTTCGCCGACCCGCTGGTGGGCCTGACGGACGCACAGGGCCTGGAGCTGGCCAATGGCATCGGCGTGCCAGCCGCCTCGCAGGCGCAGGCCATCGAGGTGTTCAAGAAGCTGTACCAGGTCTACATGGACACCGACTCGTCGCTGGCCGAGATCAACCCGCTGATCCTCGAAGGCAACGGCAACATCAAGGCACTCGACGCGAAGTTCAACTTCGACAGCAACGCCCTGTTCCGCCACCCCGAAATCGTGGCTTACCGCGACCTCGATGAAGAAGACCCGGCCGAGATCGAAGCCAGCAAGTTCGACCTCGCCTATATCCAGCTCGACGGCAACATCGGCTGCCTGGTGAACGGTGCCGGCCTCGCGATGGCCACCATGGACACCATCAAGCTCTTCGGCGGCGAGCCGGCGAACTTCCTCGATGTGGGCGGTGGTGCCACTGCCGAGAAAGTCACCGAAGCCTTCAAGATCATGCTCGGCAATCCAAAGGTGAAGGCGATTCTTGTCAACATCTTCGGCGGCATCATGCGCTGCGACACCATTGCCGAAGGCGTGATCGCTGCCTGCAAGGCCGTGAACCTGTCCGTGCCGCTGGTCGTGCGCATGAAGGGCACGAACGAAGACCTCGGCAAGAAGATGCTGAAGGAATCCGGCCTGCCCATCATCAGCGCCGACTCGATGGCCGAGGCCGCGCAAAAAGTAATGGCCGCCCTGAAGTAAACCTGCCTAGGACACGAACATGAGCATCCTCATCAACAAAGACACCAAGGTCATCACGCAGGGCATCACCGGCAAGACGGGCCAGTTCCACACCCGCATGTGCCGCGACTACGCGAACGGCAAGGCCGCTTTCGTGGCTGGCGTGAACCCCAAGAAAGCCGGCGAAGACTTCGAAGGCATCCCGATCTTCGCCAGCGTGAAAGAAGCCGCCAAGAACACCGGCGCCACGGTCAGCGTGATCTACGTGCCGCCAGCGGGCGCTGCGGCTGCCATCTGGGAAGCCGTTGAGGCCGACCTCGATCTGGCCATCTGCATCACCGAAGGCATCCCCGTGCGCGACATGCTGGAAGTGCGCAACAAGATGAAGCAGAAGGAAGCCAAGGGCGGCAAGAAGACGCTGCTGCTCGGCCCGAACTGCCCCGGCCTCATTACGCCGGACGAAATCAAGATCGGCATCATGCCCGGCCACATCCACCGCAAGGGCCGCATCGGCGTGGTTAGCCGCTCCGGCACGCTGACCTATGAAGCCGTCGCCCAATTGACCGAGATCGGTCTGGGCCAGTCGAGCGCGGTCGGTATCGGCGGCGACCCGATCAACGGCTTGAAGCACATCGACGTGATGCAGCTCTTCAACGACGACCCGGAAACCGATGCCGTGATCATGATCGGCGAGATCGGCGGCCCGGACGAGGCCGACGCGGCCCGCTGGTGCAAGGCCAACATGAAGAAGCCCATTGTCGGCTTCATCGCCGGCGTGACGGCGCCTGCAGGCAAGCGTATGGGCCATGCCGGCGCGCTGATCTCCGGGGGTGCCGACACGGCCGACGCCAAGCTCGCTGTGATGGAAGAGTGCGGCTTCACCGTCACGCGCAACCCGTCGGAGATGGCCAAGCTGCTCAAGGGCCTGCTCTGACCTGCGGTTAGCCTGCATGTGAAAGGCCGCCTCCGGGCGGCTTTTTTCTGCCCGCGGGTTGTGGAAACTACAGAAGGGGCCCATGCCCCAACGGCCCGACAATCCGCCATCCTCGTCAACCAGAAGAAGAGAACCAGCATGGACTTCAGTTCAGGTGCCTTGTGGGGCGCATTCGGCGCCATCATCGTTGCCAACATCCTGCTGTCTGGCGACAACGCGGTGGTGATCGCGATGGCCGCCCGCTCATTGCCGGCCGAGCAGCAAAAGAAGGCCATTTTCTGGGGCAGTGCCGCCGCCATCGTGATGCGGATCGTCCTGACGGTCGTGGCCGTGCAACTGCTGCAGCTTCCCTACCTGAAGATCATCGGCGGCCTGCTGCTGCTGTGGATCGGCGTCCAGCTGCTGGTGGACTCGGAGGACG
>Ga0307514_10006234_pt1 | contig 10444 bp, 12 predicted proteins | sample 16_EM_MG_FD_203088 | JGI IMG/M metagenome (GOLD analysis project Ga0307514, IMG submission 203088) | Populus trichocarpa ectomycorrhiza microbial communities from riparian zone in the Pacific Northwest, United States - 16_EM | ecosystem: Host-associated > Plants > Roots > Unclassified | place... | reverse complement strand
AAAGAAACGATAAGGAAATTACAGAACTTGGCGGCGCAGTTGGGACTCGAACTCTGGGCTTTTCTCCTGCGAAGACAACACTTGTCAAGACCAAGTACAAACCACTCGGCCAAGGGAGCACACTCCAAGATCCTTTACTGCCGGGGTCTTTTGAGCCTTTTATGCACATCGAAAACAAGCATGCGAGGAATAGTATTTCGAAGTGCATGTTACCCTGAATATCCATGAAAACCAATTGCCAGTTGCGATTGATTTTGTAACCAACGTAGCATGACTCTCTCATCCACCCAAGCATTATCTTGGAAGTCTACTACAACTCGCTTATCTCATAAACCCTTTTCAGTCTTAAGTAACTTTGTTCCTTTCCCACGAAACACAATTAATGGCTTGATGCGACTAACACCATCTGCAAAAATCATTGCTTGAATTGTAGCTTGACTGCGAACTTGCACTGTTGTAGTACCTATAGTTTCATAGGTTGCTCCAGTTAAGAACTCAAATTCTAAGGGAATTTGATCCATATTGGCAATATTACCAAGACGGCATTTACCAACACCTGGGTAAGGTGGAAGTATATCAAGCTCACTATTGGCATGAGATCAAATAACTTGATGAAATGATTGGATACGATCAAGGGCGTTGACAGGAATTTCTTGTGCATTATTGGTTATTGCTCGTAGACTGATGTGCTTACGCTTTTTGAAGCATGAAAACCAACTCCTGGAAAACCGAATCCTTCATATTTTTTCTCTCCCGATATTAGATGAACTTGGACTCTTTCTGGATAATAGGTCTCATACCTATATTCTCATAGATTAGTAAATCATATCACTTCTTTCCCTCTGCAATAAATCATGCACGCTTTATTTTAACTCCTTGTTCAAAAGATGTTCATGTAAATAGTCTTCCATCTGTGGGAGACTTGCTACACGCCCTGTAGTACCTTTCCGCTGTCCATTGCGCTGAATTAAGATGTCTGACTCCTTTGCTATCCACTCCCGTAACATTTTTTCTGAAATCCGTAGGCGTTTGGCAACTGCATACTTAGAGACACCTTTTGCATTGGCATCTCACCAGTAGGAGATAACACCAAGCTTAAACTCTTTAGGATACTGTAGTTGACGTTTAGCAAGTTGAAGACCTTGTAGCTGGCGAACTGACGCATCCTCTGTTGATTCTGATGCAAGTACTGGCGGTGCTAGCTCAGATTCATTTACGTATTTCGTGGTCTAATTACTGTAGACAGTGACGGCGGACCTGGGCGCTGGTGTGGAATAGGCATTTGAGGCAAGGTATTGATTAATTTTGAGGTCGGTTCTACTACTTACACCGTCAAAATTCATACTCTTTTATCTGCCATGTAGCTTCTAGCATACAGTCCTATTCACAGTGCTTTCCCTGGGTTAGGATCTTACTTACAGGTACGGTCTTATAAGGTTCTACAGTCTTATCCGGCAGTTTCTACGGTATGATATCTACGATGTCCGCTAGAAATTGTTTTTCCCTCTTCGACGGTCTGGGCACGAAACTATTGTTTTCTAGTTCCACCTCAGGCTTAGCGTTGTTGCAAGTTCTGTCATTACTAATCTCAACTGTCACAACACCACACCAGTCCAACAACCTCCTTTGCCCCTACACCCTGTTTAATACCCCATTTGCAACCCCCCCCCTCCATCTGCTCATCTTTCCACACCAATGCCTCTCCTTCTGCATACATCTAACAAGCCCACTCCGTGGGGCAATAGTGAACACTACCAAATTCTGCGTATTGTAGTGGGTTTGAAGTTACATGCTACAACATAGCGGGGGTTTTCAAGGAAATGGATTAGCTGAAGGAGCTCGGCGAGGGAGGTAAGTACTGTGCGTGGGAGGGAGGGGAGAGGGTCTCATTGGATTTTCAGGAGATAGGGTGTAGTTGTGTTGGGGTGATAGGTGGTCGGATGATGGAATGAGGAATTGTTGGCTATATTACTGGAGTGGACGTTATGGGAATTTGTACATTCTCCTCTTTCGCCCGGGGACCACCAGGCTACAATACTCGCATGTAAAAAAACTTATCGAATCCACCTGCCTGTAAAAAACTCCTGATACCTATACTGGGGTGGGAGGCTTGCATGAGCCAACCGATGCTAAACACAGGTGTCCCAATAAATACGCAGTTCCATATGCATGTTTCGTGTTTGATTTCGTATACGGGGTAAGCTGGTACGAAACTGGCTACGCAGGTAAGTAGTCTGTTTCTGCTGCAGAGTACTCTAGATACAATTTGCTCTAGAATTCCAGCTTCGTGTACAATCTACATAAACTCTGGACAGCCAATGTCATGTCGATATTAATTCTGTCCATTATTTTGCGTGTCGTTTTCTACTGATACTTAACCTTCCCTCCTTCGGACTCCACCAGAAACAAGCTCTGATTGAATTTATTCGAAATGCCGTTGCCGCCACTGGGAGATAGTTCCACAAGTGGAGCACCGATGCCGAGCAGTTCTAAGCAAACTTCCGTTGAAGATCTGTTAGGTGAACCAGTATCCGGAAATGTTACGAATACATTACTACGATCGGGCGACAGCGTGGGGTGCGTTGACCAACTATGCTACAATAGTTTTGAATCTCAAGTGACAACAAATAATCGGCCCGAAACTTCCCGTTCAAACGCCAGTTACTCTCAACTCAGTGGTATACAAGATTATGGGGCAATATCGAAAAGGAGTATTGGGGTTGCCTACAAAATAATAGAAGACAGGAGTGGTGACAATGGAGATGTAGCAGCAAATATGTTGAGAAGTGGAATGAAGCTAGCAGAGACTTCTTTGACCTGGCCATTCGAGCTGTTTAATTTAGTTAGAAATTCGGTAGGCCATGGCCACTGAATCCCAACCATGCTGTTTGGCTGACGACGTCGTACAGGCCCCGTTGATCATGGGATTTTTGTTACAATATTCTCTTACTCTTGTCTCAGTGGTGAGTATGGCAAGGCGGTTTGGGAATCTACTCTGAAAGATATTGATTAGTAGGTAGTTCTCTGCAGGTCAGCTTGGTAAGGATGAGCTGGCAGCGGTTGCTTTGGCTACCATGACCGCCAATTTAACTGTATTGTTCCCTTGAATATTTTCTCACCAGTTCTGTATGTGCTAACTAGACTCAACAGGGTTATACATTGTATCAAGGTTTTATGGCAGCGCTAGAAACACTTTGTGCTCAGTCCTATGCTACAGGCCAGCACGCACAAGTTGGGCTTCATTTCCAACGCTGTGTGGTCCTACTGATGCTCACCTCCATTCCAATTGGTTTCATCTGGATGTCCTCGCCTTCCATTCTCAGACTCATCGTCCAGGAACGGAAAATTGCAGAACTTGCTGGGGGTTATTTGCGAATACTATTTGTGGGAGCCCCGGGGTATGCCCTTTTCGAGGCTGGCAAGAGATATATGCAAGCACAGGGAATTTCTCATGCATCAACTATCGTTTTAGCCTTCCTAGCCCCACTCAGTGCATTCATGAATTTTGTACTCGTTTGGGGCGGATTCCTTGGTTTGGGGTTTGGGTTCTATGGTGCTCCTGTTGCAGTGGTGATTACCAACTGGATGATGCCACTATGCCTTGCATACTATGCAGTATTTATAGAAGGTAGCAAATGCTGGCATCCTTTAACACTACGTGTCTTTACGAATTGGGGACCTATTCTGTCTCTTGCTCTACCTGGGATAGCTAGGATTTGGTCTGAGTTCATATCTGTTGAATTGCTGACTCTATTTTCGAGTTATTTCGGTACCTCAACAATGGCAGCTCAGTCTATCCTGGCAACGTTGATGGGTTTCATATACCAGCTTCCTTTTGGGATGTCAATCTCTTCTTGCACTGCTGTTGCTCAGTACGTTGGTACCGGAAACCTCACCTCCGCTCGCCGTTCTGCTAATGTAGCAATGGGGGTTGCCATCGCTTTTGGAGTCATTGACTGTGTTGTTCTCATGGCTGTACGAGAGCATGCTGGAAAGGTATTTTCCCGGGACAAGCAGGTTATTGCTTCCGTAGCAGAGGCGTTGCCAGTTTGTGCTGCCTTTCAAGTGTTCGATGTGCTTGCTAGTGTGGCAGGCGGGATATTGAAGGGGCAGGGGAGGCAGCATATTACAGGAATAGTCCAAGTTCCGGCATACTATGGACTGGCAATACCGGTCAGCCTGTACACAAGTTTCAAGCTTGGATGGGGCATCCGGGGGTTGTGGACAGGATGTACCTGTGCTTTGGCAGTTATTGCTATGGTACAGACTGTAGTAGTGCTATTTAGCGACTGGGAGAAGGCAGTGAGAGAAGCGGGAGTGAATAAGAATGCAGTAGGAGTTCAGGAAGATATGGAGAATGGGGTGGGGGAAGACTTCATAGTTTCAGCAGAGGGAAGAGAGGAATATGAAAGTATCTTGGGGGGCAATCGGAGGCAAGGGGCGTAATGGGTATTTTCAAGTAGTCTCACAGTATTTTCCTAACGTCCGATATTTTGATCTCTAACCATTATATGAGGAGGTTGATCTCCAAAAATAGGTCGGCTGGAGGTTTCTTCCAGATACATGTTCTTAACTCTGGTATTTTGATCAAGGCGAGGAAGTCCCAGCAAACCTAATCCGAGCAAGGAGCAGTAGGAATTTATGCAAACCAGCACCTGGAACCCACTTAGTACATACTCGTTCAACCAATGACTTGGCGTCAGGACCCCTGAGTGTCAACGCCTGCACGCCTGCACCTTGCCAACTCCTCCATATACAGCGAAAGCTCTCCAGCATGCCGAAACCATTAAACTCCGACTACGCGTTTCGCCGGCAGAACTTATTGATCGAGTTGTTCGTACCATCCCTCACTCCTCCAGTGGGTGGAGTGCTAACATCACAACAGCGCAAGTCTCAAGTATGCCTCTCCGCAGGGGGTATATATGTCCTTATCTCCACAAGAGCCTAGGTTATGGTGGGGCGTTATGTTTGTGCGGAAAGGTGCTTAGCAAGCTACAAGCTACATACACACCCCTACATCTCTGCAGGCCTAATGTTGAGTTTATTAGGACCATATGCGTCTGCTATCCTGAAGTTCACCGTTTTATTCCCAACCAGCTATCCCGCACATCCACCTATAATAACCTTTCTGTCCGACATCTACCACCCGCTTATCGTTCCTCCAACCCCCCCTCCACCCCCCTCCTCACCAACCCACTCTAGTCCCGGAAAGTTACAACCTCAGCCCCCAGCAGCACACATCAACTACAATCAGAATATTTCGAATTTGCCCTCCGGCTCGTTCACCCTAAAGCACGGTTTCCCAAGCTGGTATTCTACTCCATCTCCAAAGACAACTTCATCTCCTGGCACCAAGAAGCTTCCTCCTCATCCCCCCCTTACACCACCAGAGCTCCCTTTGAGCTCAGCACCATCGACTCACTCGCCTCCCCCAGAAAAGGAGAAGAATATCCTCCAGGTTCTATACTACTTGAAGTCTGTCTTCTCATCAGTGTCAGTTCTGGACGATATCTCACCACACCTAGCGGCGAACTTGGGCGCATGGCGAGCATGGAGGAGCTTCCGGGAAGCAGGCAAAGTTGGCGGTAAAGATGAAGGCAAGAGGGTATGGCTAGAGAGGGTCAATAGCTGTGTAGCGGGGAGTCAAACTGAGGGTGTATTATATGGTGGGATGGGCGTTGGCCGAGGTAGAGGCGGATTGGGGAATGAAGAGATGGTGAGTCACTTTCGCCAGAAATCGTTGCCCAGGGGCGGGCGCATTATTTTCTTTGGTTTTAGATAATGGCTAATTTTCCACCCACCTAAAGATGCGATTTTTGGACATCGGTGACGATGCATATGAAAGTATCAAGGGGATGATTGCAAGCAGAGGGAGTGCCGCAGCCTCGACATATGCCGCTTGAGGGGCTGGTCATACCATTAGACGGATACGCCAAATTTGGTTTTAAATCACATTAGATTATGGAGGCTATTATTTTGGGGGTTATGTTGACAACAATTGTCAATTTGAATCCTTTGGTTCTATGGCGCAAATGGTTAGCGCGTCCGGCTGTTATATGAACTCAGTTCACGAAATTCGCATCGCTTTTGTGTTTTTGGAGTCCATGCATATCAACAAAATCGATATAGTTACTAAGTTACCGGCTTGCCGTAAACTACTTAACAATGTATATTGGCAAATTCAGCGCTAAATACTTGAACGCCATTTGGTCCCTCTCCATCCTCTGTTTCGGTGGCATCAATTTAACACGAGGGGGGTTCTCCAGGTGGGTAAGATTCCAAGATCATATATTAGTGTAGATCAGTCAATGACTGGCCAGCTCATGAGTCGTTTAAATCATGAAAAAATCATCATAATCTTGTACCGAGTCACCTTCGCTAGCACTGACTCTGACCGGGCTTCGGAGTTGAGGCCACCAGTCGTGAGGGGCCTTTTCAAGCACGAAGATGAGGTCTTGTTGTCCGGCGTAGGAGGGAATCAGGACTTCTTTCTTCTCTTCGGAACCATCATCATTATCCTCAAGCTCGAGCTTAAGTCTGGTAATTAATAATTGACAGAGTGCCGTGGCTAATGAAATGGTGGAGGAGAAAAGGGTGATGCAGCATGTCATGGTGAATATTTTGGTGAAACTGGAAGATGGGTGAAAATCCATGTGAGGGCTGTAAATGAAGGTCGTAAAAGTGCACCATAATTATGTGGGGGTAGAAGTTGGTGTGATATGCATTGTGAGGGATGGGCACTTTTCGAACCAGCAGAAGAAGTTGGGGTCGTAGGGGAGGTCAATGCGAAGGCATGAAGTCGAATTGGAAAAGGCGCCATTATTGAGATAATAGTAATATGGAGGAATTTAAAGGCTGTAAGGGAATATCTTGCAGTTTTTATAGTGTTTTTTCAATTCAAAGTGAGTTCCGGAGGTGATCCGATTCAGGGTAATTATACTGTAGCGAGTGGTTAAGGAAGTTCCGGCAGTATTCACTCGTTAATTGCAACTCTATGTAGTCACTAAAAGTCATAGAATTTCCATGCGAATATCACTATCAGGTGGAAGGGAGGGATGTAGCTATCAAGATCTAGGACTCGGTAGTAACTTATTTTTATCCCTCGGGCTCGTATGCAACAATGGGCACAGGAACACGCTGGAGTGTCTGGAGCAATGAACTTAAAACATCTACGAGCCCACCGCAGATACAAGTTGCAACTGCATATTCTGCCCCTGGCGGACGTATGGTGTGGACGATCACTGTGAGACTGACTGCCTGAGCGTGGTAACTATGGCTAACAGTCATCTTCTGGGCTGCTATCGGATGTGGGCCCATTACCAGCCCGCCCTAGTTATCAAATGTATGGCTCTGTAGATGGGGCTGGGCCGGCTGAGCCGCTGAGGCCACATGTGTAGCGGCCCGGGGTCATGGCCAAGTAGGTAGGCCCGGGAGGGCAGGGACTGGCCCGGCGGGAGAGAGAGGCAACTGGCAACAGTATGCTGCAGTCCATCGTCATAGCCTAGAGAGGTTGAATACGATTAATGATTCCCAAAAAAAAAAAAAAAAGAGGTAGGCCCGGGCACTGTACAGCAGCGGGAGAGACCTGTATAACCTTGACAGGAGCCAAGGTTCACTGTGAACGGGCCAAGTAGAGACGTGAGAAGGCCGGCTTTTTTTCAAGTGGATCGGCCCCGGGGGTGACTGGGACTATCATTTGCGCCGTATCCTAGTCTAGTGCAATAGGCTCTGAGCATATATCCCTCACGGTACATGAACACCGCACTATGTACATAGCACTTTTAGAATCTCTTTCCTCTAGGTATGCATTAGTCTAACGAGACATGCGTGCCTGCACCTCTACAGACTACGAGGGTCCAGTACCGAGACTATGCCTGCATTCAGGTCAAGTTCCATAGCTAAGCTTTGCTACTTGTGGTGTGGGCCGGCCCGGGCTGTACCTAGGTCTGAAGCCAACATGCACTGGATATCGTTGACACTGGAGCTGCCACATGTTTTTTTTTGGGGGGGGGGGTCTGATTGACTCATTACTCGTGTGCACCCTATTAGGAGAGGTATGGCGAGCTTGGAATCCTGGGTGGAATGTCGCATGTAGAATCTCTCGAGCTGCCCACCTACATAACCACGGGCCGCGGGCTTCTGAAGTGGTGGCTGTGGGTCATTGGGAGGGCGGAGGTTGATAAATGCGAATGCGTGCGCGATTGCTCAGAATGCGGTACATTTGAGGCAGTGCACGGATGGGGGGGAGAACAGAAGAGATATGGCGGGACCTGGGAGGTGGTGAAATTTCTCTGGTGCTGATTTCCTCAAATTCATTACGTATGTACTTTCTTTTGTTATCCGATGTATTTAGCGAGGGAGAGCAGAGATCGGCTCTGAGGTGGGATAACCTATATAGGTGCGGCCTCTCGCCATAGGCCAATTAAGTAACACTTTTAGTCAGGACAATTGGTGCAATCTCAGGGTAACATTCTTACGGCAATTTTCAGGGAGCCGCTAAGAATCGTAGTAATGAAATCGTATCACTACTACACAGCTTCAGTCTTTAATCTCACCAGAATAGGCTTTCCACATCACCATACAAACAAAGGACAAGAAAGGAAAATGCAAACCGTGCTTTTAATCCATCCTCATGAAAAAAAACGACAAACCCTTAGATATAGAATTATGTAAACGACAACCCCTGTAATTGGCCACCAGCAACCTTTGACAGAGTGCCCTTCATGCCCTGCAAGGCCAAGTCATACGGGGCTCTGACAAGTCATGCGAGGGAAATCTATACACGTCAGCATTTGAACCCTCCGGTCGAATCGTCATAGACTAGATAGGCTGAATACGATTAATGAATCCCTCCCCCCCAAAAAAAAACCCTCCAGTTGAGGTAAGCCATAGGTACAAATTGTAAGATTACGAGGCTATGAGTGGAGGAATTTTAGTAGAGAGATAAATAACGGGGTATATTCAACAGCAGAGTTATCGTAGAGTTTGCTATAGGCTTGTATGCTATGGTTCCCCCATCTCCCGCGATTCAGCACGTGAGGAGCTCCAACACAAATATCCTCCGCTTGGCCCCGGTAGAGGAAGCGGAAGTACCCCTTTACAATACCCCATAGTTCCCTCTCTCCTCCCCTCCTTACATCCTCCACCTCGACTGGCCTAGGTCTCCCCACCCCACAGTTCCCTCTCCCCTCTCCCTCCTTACATCCTCCACTTCGACTGGCTAGGTCTCCCAACCCCACCGCCCCAGTTCGTTGTGGATTGACTGATGGCAGGGGCCATTTGAAAGACCACTGATTCACTCTAGTAATACTATAACTAGCAGGGCCAGCAGTGCCCAGATGCGGAGAGGGCGGCGCGGCCGGAGTTTATGAATCCAGTGTACGAATAGTTATGTTTTTGACATTGTGTTTCATCGCTCAGAATTGCCAATTCGTACTAGTTAGTACTGGAATAACCCGGGCCGCCCACCCACTAGTTACTACTGACAATAGCAATTGAAGTCCACTTAACCCTACCTACAGGTACGACATGACTATAGACCCCATGCGGGGGCACCGGCGCATCTCAAGTGGAACAGGACAGCTATCAGAGGCCTGACATATATGATAACGGACAAAGGACCTCAGGCAGGGTGGCTTAGGGAGATAGGCAAGGTGGACGATGCGAGTTGCCCGTGTGATGGCTGGACGGTACAGAATGCGGCTCACCTGTACTCGTGTCCGTGGGTCGGAGATGGGAAAGGAAGGACGTGGGAGATGATCTGGACAGATGAGAAGTGGTGCGAGGAGCTAGCGAGGTTTATACAGTAGAGGGGAGTACGTGTACATAGATAGAGGGGCAGGGACTGGCCCGGGGGATGTGAAGGCAGCTGGCAACAGTGAGCCGCAGTCTATTGTCATAGTCTCTATAGGCTGAATACGATCAATGATTCCTTAAAAATAAAAAATAAAAAAGCTGCAGACAACATGAAGAATTCACTCAAATTCTGGCCCCTACGAAATAACTGGACGAACGAATACTAGATTAGGGGAAAGTATTCAGATATATACCCTTCCGCTCCCTTCGGCACAATATTTCCCCCGCATACTGTCCAATCTGCCCGGCCCGATTAATTCGCAGGAGAGATAGCCATGGCTTACTTAATTCGTATTGGTGTCTGTAGAGGAGATGTTTTCCCCACAAATCCCACAAATCCCTCTATCAGCCCAACTATCCACCCATCCTGCATATCCCATGGGGCTGCGGGATTACCTCAGCAGTGTCCTCAACTGGCCTGAATAGCCTGGGCCATGGCCTGAATAGCCTGGGCCATGGCCTGAATAGCCTGGGCCATGGCCTGAGTAGCCTGGGCCATGGCCTGAATAGCCTGGGCCATGGCCTGAATAGCCTGGGCCATGGCCTGAATAGCCTGGGCCATGGCCTGAATAGCCTGGGCCATGGCCTG
>Ga0307514_10006233_pt1 | contig 10445 bp, 11 predicted proteins | sample 16_EM_MG_FD_203088 | JGI IMG/M metagenome (GOLD analysis project Ga0307514, IMG submission 203088) | Populus trichocarpa ectomycorrhiza microbial communities from riparian zone in the Pacific Northwest, United States - 16_EM | ecosystem: Host-associated > Plants > Roots > Unclassified | place... | reverse complement strand
GCTCTCTTTCTTCTCTCTCCGGCCTGTACAGAGATACTACAGCTCAATATATCTTCTTTCACTTGCGAACAAGTGTATTACGGCGGGACAATCAGTGAATTGTCTCATGGTAGCAACACCTCATTACGAATAACCTATACTACCGACCCTCCGATACGATACGATACAAGACGATACGATGACAACTACGTTCAAGCCTCCAAAGGTTTTCGAGCCTCTCGCAAATGAGACACAAGATACACCAACCGCATTTGCCATAGAAGGAACTCCACGACGGAAATTCTGCGGTTATTGCAAGAGCAAGGGATAGCCAGGAATGTCTCATGATGAAAGCGACTGCCGCACCAAGAAGCGCGATGCAAACCAAAGACCAAAGGCAACCACACATGCGACAAAAGTACTCTTCTTGGAGGAAGAGAATACGTGGGCTGAATGTTCTGCGACAGAGCATAACAATACCAATACCCCAATAGAAGGATGGTGGGCCGACAGCTGCTCAACAGTACACATTACAAATGACATTCAAGATGTTCCAAATGCACAACCATATGTTAGGGCAGTCAAGATAGGAGGAGGAGTCACATACTCAACGCATACTGGGATGGTAACAGTACAAGGACTGGACCTCATAGGTACTCTCGTGGTCCCGAATTTCTCAAGAAAGATTATTGCAACTGGGGAAATTACTAGCAAAGGTGGGGAACTTACGTTAACTGAATCAATTGGAAAACTATCTTATCGAGGGACAACCATCCAGCTCCTACCAGTTGGGAAGTTATTCAAGGTCCAAGAACCAGCAGAGACGTTGGCCACAGCAATGGCTACAGATGCCGAGTGGCATGAAAGATACGGGCACCTTCCCTTTCCTGTATTCTCCAAGGTATCAGAGGCTCCCTCCTCCCTGCGCTCCTCACGCTACGAATGTGAGAAATGCAAAAAGGCCAAAACTACCACACCTGTTGCAGCACCTCAACAATATAAGATCAGGACAACGCAAGTAGGAGAACTTATTCACTCAGATTTATGTGGACCATTCACTGAGGACATGAAGGGAAATAAGTATATCATAACCCTTATTGATGATTATTCACGGTTCACTATGGCAGGAGCCATCAAGCAGAAATTAGACGCAGCCTCCAAACTACAGGAGTTCATTGCACGATTCGAAGTCATGACGAACATGACAGTACAGAATATCAGAACAGACCATGGAGGAGAATACCGATCACGCGAATTCACAGCATGGCTTAGAAAAAGAGGAATTGATACAAGACCAACTGTGCCGTATCACAGTCAAACTAACTCAGTTGCAGAGTGAACGAATAGAACAATAGTCACAAATATCAGAGCGAATCTTGGAACCCTACCTAGGTCACTTTGGAGTCTCGCCATGGCATACTCTGTATTCACACGAAATCGACTTCCATACATCACACTTAATGGAAAATGCCCAATCGAAGTTATTTCACCCAATATCAACATGGAAGCAGAACGATAAAGGTTCCAACCATTTGGTCAGAAAGTCTACACAGCAACCTACTCCGAAGGAAAACTGACAGACCGGGCAGCAAAGGCAATATTGGTAGGGTACACCAATACCTTTGGAATATATCAAGTCATATTGGAAAGCCGCCGTCTGGTAGTAGCCAAGAATCCTCAACTGCGTACAGAGCAAGAACCATGTCTCATAGAAACCGTGCATACACCACCTCCGAGTCAACAGAATAAACTTGAAGAATTGCTGCAAGAACAGCCTCTGCCTGCTGAAACACAGCCTCAGCCTGCCGAAATACAGCCTCAGCCTACCGAAACAAAGCCTCAGCCTGCCAAAACACAGCCAGAAGTAAGGAAATCCTCTCGTACTACTGCCGGAAAACCACCTCAGCAGCTTGTGGATGACCCTCGATACACAGGCCCGCAGCGTCTTGCCAAGAAGAGCCCACTACCAACAACTGAAGAATTACACCTTACAGTTGCACAAGCACTGGCTTCACCTGAAGCGCCGAGATGGAGAGAAGCAATGGACAGGGAACTTGAGCTGCTCAAGAAATACGAGGTATATGAATGGGTCAAGGAAGTTCCCCAAGAAGCCAAGGTAGTGGACACTAAGTGGGTTGTCAAAGAAAAGGAAGATAGAGCTTATTCAGACCCAAAAAGGTACAAAGCACGGCTGACAGCCAGGGGTTTTACACAACGATTTGGTATTGACTACAGGGACACATATGCACCAGTGTGTCGAGAAGAATCATGGCGACTTCTCATATGCATTGGGTTGAGGGACAAAATGGTAATTTGCCAATACGATATTGAAGGGGCATTTCTTAATGGACCTCTCCAAGAAGAATTGTACGTAAAAGATCAACATGCAACAGGAGACAAGGCTTGGAGACTCAGGAAGTCACTATATGGCACCAAGCAAGCGGCACACAATTGGAACCAGGTGATAGACGATATCCTGAAAGGTCTGGGTTTCGAACAATGCAAGGATGATCCTGGGCTATACTTTAGAATAATAGACGGCTCGTTGATTACCATTCATGTTGATGACCTACTCTGCGCCTTCAGATCTCACAAAATCAGGACGGCTTGGGAGCTTGCAATAAAGCAATATTTTACACTTGAAGAGAAGGGTCTTCCCAAAAGGTTCTTGGGCATGGATATCAAATGGGTCCTGAGAGGCGTGGTCCTGGGTGGCGAGGTCCTGGGTGGCGAGGCTCTGGGCGGTGCAGTGATATCTGGGGCACTGACCATCTCATCATTAAGTGAAAACTGGCATGTAACTAAGACGGTGGACACCCCCTACCTGACTACAGATGAAGATGACAACCCAGCCAATGTGCAGGCCTTCCAAACTATGGTAGGGAGCCTTCTCTTCATCGCCCGGATGTGGAGACCAGATATTCGATACGCTGTCAACAGACTGTGCATTAAAGCATCGAGGCCAAACAGTACTGATGTTAGGAGAGGATGCAGGATAATCAGTTATCTGCTGAAGACCAAGGATGAGGGAATAATGCTGAGAGCAATGGAAGACTCGATAGACATATTCACAGACGCAGGAGAAGAGAATTTGGAAGAGAAGGCAACCACAGGGGTGGTGGTGATGTGTGGAAAGAGTCCAATCGCATGGAATGCACGCAAGCAAGACGTCACCACACTCTCATCTACAGAAGCGGAATACATAGCCTTAGGAGCCGGGTCTCAAGATGCAATGTGGCTTCGGAAGGTACTGGAGTTCCTGCATAGACCCATCATCCCCAGAGTGTGGACGGACAATTATGGAGCATCAACACTGGCCTATAATCCAGACTTTCACAAACGAACCAAATACATTCGGCGACGACACCACTTCGTGCGGGAGTGCGCGGAAGAGGGAGACCTGACCGTACACTGGGTGCCAGGAGATGAAAATCCCGCAGACTTGCTAACAAAACCTGTAACAGGAGCGAGATTACTGGTGCTGAGAGAGCTTGTGGGAATGACAATGGCGGAGAGGGAGACGGCAATTATGAAGCATGGGATGTGATTTATGACGCAGGATGGATGGAATGGCATTGTGTTCCCGCTGGACAGATTAAGGGGGCGTGTTGCGTGGGGTAATCTGACCATGTGGGAAGGAGTTGTTTGTTGTTGTTGTTTGTTATGTATGCGGGGGAAAACAAGCATGGGATACGTAGGGGCCATGAGGACAGGCAAACGGCATATAGAGTCTTTTCTTAAGTTGAATGTTTCCTTTTTCCGCTCGCTCTCTTTCTTCTCTCTCCGGCCTGTACAGAGATACTACAGCTCAATATATCTTCTTTCACTTGCGAACAAGTGTATTACGGCGGGACAATCAGTGAATTGTCTCAACATGTATTACAGTCGAACCTGTCTTATTGCATAATATCCGTCAGGGCACTTTTGATGCAGTAAGACAGGTTTATGTGGTACGACCGGAAGCGAGAAAAAGAGCTGATATTGAACTAGATACATGACACCCCGACTAAATACATGATACCCCGACCCTTTTCCACTCACCTTAATCCAACCTAAGCCACTTCTCGAGGGTTGATTGGTAATTGCGTTTCATGTTGAGATCTGCTATTCAGTAGTAATAGACTCAATCAAGGCTGATATTTGTGGTAGTGCTGCAGTACTGGGGGCGGTCTAAATAACATACAATTGAAGGACTTCAAGCGCATGGTTAACTGCCGTCCTGGTAATCAATGGCCGTGTTTAAGAGCCATCGAGAGAGTCAGAGGAATTTTGCGGATTAGTGTCGTCTGGCAGATCGGATGGTGCTCAGTATGCGGCTGCAATTTCCTCAATAGTAAGGTTTGTCTGACGCTCAGGGATATATTCTTCAGGGGGGCTACCAAATCTCGGGGATGTTGTTGGTTGAGAAAGGGAACAGAGGGAATTGCACGCAATTGCACTCGGATAGACTGATAGACTCGATCAAGCTCATAATGAAGATTTCCATTAGTCGGAAGGGTGTCGCCATAGTCTAGATAGGCTGAAAGCTACCAAAAAAAAGTCGGAAGGGTCCTGGGCTCCAGCCAATCAAAAATCCACTCCCTCAGCCATCCGTACTCCCGTAAAACGTGCCCCACATGGTCCCTTCGTACCGTATAGAATGCTGATTGTGCATATCGCCCCACAATCTCTCCCTCTGGGTGTTGCTCTGTGATCATCGCCATTAGCATAACGCTGTCTATGGCGCTGCAGCTCGTGTGCAATTATCTCCTCCGCAAGTTTGCCCACCGTATTTGCCAGCACTGTATCGGCCACCATCCTTTAACCGCCGCATGATCTTTGCCCGGCTTTGGGATCATTATCATCTTCATATCCTGCCACTCCTCCGGCATCCTAGTCTGTCCACCCTCCTTGGCTACCAGTGCGACATCTTCCAGTATTGAACGGGAGACATCTACCGGAGCTGAAGCCAGAAATATTACGAGGGGTAATAGGAGAAGACGCCCAGCTGCGATGGATAGGGGGGGGGGATACCATGGGAAAAGAGAATTGAAAGTGGCGGAGCTAGTAGGCCTGGGCACGATCCAACCCACCCCAGCATCCAATATAGCATCTAATCCAGTGTTAACATTAACATTAAATGCAGCATCCAATTCAGTGTCAAATCTAGTGTTCAACTTAGTTTCCAATTCAGCATCAAATATAAAGTTCAACTCAGCGCCCAACCCAGTAGCAGTTCAGAGACTCTCCCATCACGGCGAACATCTTACCGCAGTATCAGCCATATTTAGACTGAACACATAGTCACTGTGAGGGCATTGACACACTCCGGAAAAGGCATCTTCAGATTAGCCTAGGCACACTTAAGCAAGCCAGGCAAGCTCAGGTAGATTTAAATGAAGTTATTCTTTCTTTGGCAAGCTTGGGTTAGCTCAATGGTGCACTGGGTGGTCCAGTCCGACCTGGGTCGCCATATATAAAAATCCCGGAAAAGTGCACCAATTCTCCCTCACCTCCCAGTGTGAGACTAATAGCTCCACCAGTTGTAAGAGAGTTATAGTGCATTTATAGGCTCTGGAATATGTCATCCAAACCTCAATTTATCTATACTGTCAGGACTCGGTCCATACTGTGGGTGAGTTGCATGCCTCTCTTCAGTTCAATACCAGCCACCAATCCCTCTCTAGGTCCTTACTAACCATAGTAAGCAAAGTTCCGAAAGGGGGAAGGGATGTGGTGACAGGAAGTGTGGGCAGGATTCAGGGTAAGCGGGGTGGTGTGGGACGTAGTGAGTTATTTTTGATTCTTTGTTTTTATGATTTTTGTTGCGGCATACATTCTGTGCCCTTTCTTGTGTTTCTTTTTTCACGTAATCGCCTATCTTGTTTACGTTTTTCCATTCCTATCCACCATTCATCTACAAGGATATCACCATGCATACATGCACATACTCTTGTTTCCATCCTATTGTTTATGGGCACACTGTCTCATACATCGTCTGACATGCGTCTTTACTTCCTATATACGGATATCTATGTATTCCATCCTGTTATAGTTAGTTATTTCTATTACGCTTCCAGTCGTCTTTCATGTATTTATACAGTGGCATCTCCCACGATAGTTAGGAATATCATCATCGCTCCTACACATCTTCGCTCGCCTACCTGCTCACTCCACTGGTTCGCTAATCCCACCTATACCTACGTATATCATTCACTTAGGTATTCAAGCTGTCCTTACCACATATCCTACTTTCTAATAATTTTTATATAGTTCGCGAGTATTGCAGGCTTGAGGCCATGCTGTTTTTATTCTCTTAACGCGCGCTCTAGCAAATATACTAGCTTTACGCTCTTCCGCTCTGTCGCTCGCTACATGTGATATCTCGAATAATTGAGTTTTTCCGCCAGTCCTATCGCTCTCCGGTATTCGACGTTTAATTCTACCTACGGGAAGGATATTCGTTCACTCTACATCCCATAGAAATAGAAAGTAGTGATAGACCCATTGGATATGAGCTTTGTGATGTGATTCCGACGATAAGGCACGCTAGCACGGCAGGGATGCGCTCCCGCTGTTCTGTCCCGCGTCAATCCGCGGTTTACAAATAGACCCATCAGCATAGATGTAAAAAGCGGCGCCAGCCGAGGCGCGGTAGAAATAGAAAGCAGTAACAGTCCCATTGGATATGGGCTTGGCGCCAGCTGAGGCGCCGAAGAAATAGAAAGCAGTGATAGTCCCATTGGATATGGGCTTCGCAATTCCTTCGGTAAGGGACGCTAGCACAGCGATATATGTGCAACGCAGAGAAGGGATACGCTCCCGCTGCTACGTTTGGTAGGAAGAATATCTACACCAGTCAGGGAGACTACAAGTCCCACGTACAGGTCCATTATTCACCTGCACAGAAGTAATGGGGGTTAGTACTTGCGTCCACGGAGTATGTGGAACAGGGAAAACAGAGTGAACCTTCGGGTCAAATGGGTGAAAGTCCCACAGGCGGAGGTAGCAGGCTCCACTTGTTTAAATCAAACTTGCTCTACAAAAAGCAATAAGGATTTCATGTGGGAGACTACTATGAACGCATGCACCTGATTGAAGGGGCATTAGATATTTTTGGGCATCTTCATGCTTTTTTCCTCTTGAACTGAGGTTATTTTAATCTTGGAAAAATTCAAAAAGAAAAAAAAAAGAAAAAAACCTCTACATTCACCTGCTGATAGCACTCTACACAGCAAAAATGTCGGACAACAGAATTGTTAAACTCGTCAAGAAACCCATCGCGAGAGGACATGATTTATGGGGTAGATGCAATGCAGAACTGGAGAAACTAGAGGGGATGGAAAAATGGGAGTTTACGATAGAAATGGCAAGAATAAGCTAGGAACGGGCTGAAAAAGTGGCTTTGGCCGCTCAGATTGTAAAAGAATTGGTGGAAAGATAGACAGACAAGGATTTGGAGGAAATGGGAACCTCTTGGGAAGCCGTGGAAACAGGCCTAGCATTTTCCACCACGACCATCCCCCTGTCTCAATACTACACTGAGTTGGAAAGGAGGAAGTGGAATTCTAAAGCCAGGCTGGAGGAAGCATGGGGAGTCAACTGGGAGGACAAGCTGGGAGAAGTGCTGCCGCTCTGGCCAGCTGAAGAATTCCTACAGGAACTCGCGAGATTTGCAGAAAGGAACAGAGCTTGGGATGCGGCAAAAACACTTATGGAAAAAAATATTGCAGAGTGGCTGGCCGCTAAGCGCATGAAGAAATATAAGTGGCTCACATCGAGAGGTATTGCTGAAAAGATTGTAGTGGAAAAGAAAAGACTTCACGGGGGAAAAGCAAACAATGAAGAATCTCCTGCAGGCCAGGAGGCTCATGCTTCAAAATCCCCTTCTCCCCAACCAAGCAATAAGCTAAGCAGCGATCTCGCCGGGAGACCCCCAAATTTGGAAGCTGGTCAGGAGCCGGAAAACACTCTCAGCTCAGACTCAACAGCTCCACAACCCTTGTCAACTTAACTGGCAGAGGCTGAACTCAGTACTCCCAATGACAAAGGGCGAGACAAGGACTCGAATGAGATGGGAGATGCTGGGAATGTAGAAATGAGCTCTAGAAAGAGAAAGAGGCCTTCGGAGAGTGAAAAGAGGAGGAAGAAGTTCCGGATTGATATTTCAGTAATAAACTTGGATGTGGAGTAAGAGGTAGACAATCTGAAGAGGAGGGCTGAGGGTCAGGAAGAGAAGGATGACGCGGTGGCAGTGGAGAGAGCCTTGAGAATCCTGACTGCTGGGAAAGGAGCAAGGGATAAGGAGGTGCTAAAGTGGAGGTTGGAAAAGTTGCTGGGAGCCAGTAGAGCGGAGATGGTGGAAAACTTGGAAGAGTAGGACACACAAGTGAATTGATACGTGAGTGTCGGGAATTGGGAAAATAAGAAGATTATATTTGCAAATTTTAATAGTTTCTGGTTGTTTGGTGTTTCTTTCCCAATGGGTCTGCAAAGTTGTGAGAGAGGGGAGGGATATAGTGACCTGGAAAGTGTGGGCGGAATTCAGGGTAACTGGGATAGTGTGGGAGCGCTACATTGTTCCCGGTGGTCATTAATACACTGGTAGGGATGAACAAAGGGATCCCAAGTGACGTGCGCGCCGAGTGGTCCTACTACCTGCGGGGTATAGTTGGTTTGTGGACGAACAACCACGACTTGTCAGACTTAGGGCAGTCAGTAATCAGCAAGAAAGAAGTTAGGAGAGATCTCGGCGAGCTAGCTAACGCGCATTGGGAAATGTTGTGTTGCCGCATACTCGATGCCGCTGTCGAAACCAGCGAGGCCTCCACACAAACGGAAATCAAGCCCACCACAAGCACAGCCAAGGATGCGGAGCACAAACCCACCACGAGTACGGCCAGCGATGCGCCGCCGACACCCCCGACGCGCACATACACGACAGCCGCTGTCCAGACACCACCGATGCCCAGAGGGCACAGACAACAGGCGGCTCCCGGGGGGTGAGGAAGGACGCCAAAAGGATCATGCGCTGTGGGGCACCAAGCCGGAGACGCCTAGGCGGAAGGAACTGATGCCACCACGAGGGGACAGGAGGGCATCACCGACCACACGAGCTCTGGTCATGCACGCAGCCCTATTAAAGTACAAGCCAGGCACCATGCGGAGGTGGATCGAAGAGGACAACAGGGGGGTGAAGATATTGGGGATTCGGTGGTTGTTGCGAGAGGACAGGAGCGGGCATGTAGCTGGAATTCTGGTTCTGCGAGGTGTTGCTTCATTGCAGTGGCGAGCACCTAAGACTACAATGCAGATATTACCAGTACCATCAAAATTTGCTGAGGATCCAGACACACCACCCAACCAGGTACCAGAAACTTTCGACAACTTCCTGGCACAATTGGGTTGGAATCAACCATTGGAACCTACACTACACAGTACATTAGCGCAAAACTGGAGCAAACAGGCAACCAAATGCTGAATGTTTGTGCATGCAGAAGTTCAGCTGGCATCATATTATCTGTCTACACTAGGGCTAGAGTCGATGCCATTGAATGGTTTAATTAGTACAAGCAAGAAATGCTGCTTCCTTTGCCACCTATTTCTCAAGTATGTCTACCCCACAATATTTAATTCCCCACGGCATTGTTATTTACCATCCATATAGGCAGCTACAAAACCCTGACACAGGCAGCCCCACAATATTTGTAACGGAAGCCACACATGGCAAGCTGTACCAAAGTTGGCGGTGGCCTAAGATTGTTGATGAACGTATGGACAATGTGAAACAGATGTTGCAGGTAATGGTAGAGAAAGTTCGTACCATACTCTTCGAAAAATGTTTGGCCAAAGAGGACTCCGGTGGGATAAGTGACCCAGAGTCTAAAACACAGGACTACGCTGAGGAGATCCGTGAAAATGAAGGAGGATGAAGAGGAGGATGAAGAAGATGTGCAAATTCAATAGAGAGGTTTTGGGCTTTTGACATTACACAACCCATGTAGCACGATATGACCCTTTTAAGCTCTGAGTTGCGAAACAAAGAGGTTTTGGTTTTCTTAGCTATCGCTATGGATATCTTCCAGAATTCCCAGAACCTCCAAAACTCCCAGAACCTGCAAAACTCCGAGAACCTCCAAAACTCCCAGAACCTCCAAAACTCCGTGAACCTCCAAAACTCCGAGAACATCCAAAACTCTGAGAACCTCCAAAACTCCGAGAACCTCCAAAACCCTGAGAACTTCCAAAACCCTGAGAACCTCCAAAACTCTGAGAACCTACGAACTGAAGTGCTCTATCTCTATAGAGATCCAGCATATGCACTCTCTTATGGCATTCGAGGCAGGGATTAACTTCAAATGAGGAGGTGTTACGGGCACTGGGGCTAGGAGTCTTCCAGGGAGCGCAGGGCTAATAGGCTAATAGGCTAATAGGTCAAAAGGTCTAGTGGACAAGAGACGGATGGACAAGAGACGGATGGACAAGAG
>Ga0307514_10006231_pt1 | contig 10448 bp, 8 predicted proteins | sample 16_EM_MG_FD_203088 | JGI IMG/M metagenome (GOLD analysis project Ga0307514, IMG submission 203088) | Populus trichocarpa ectomycorrhiza microbial communities from riparian zone in the Pacific Northwest, United States - 16_EM | ecosystem: Host-associated > Plants > Roots > Unclassified | place... | reverse complement strand
CCTGCATAATTTCGGTCTTTTTCGAGCATGATACGCGTTCAAATAAAGTATCTCGAGCAAGGAACCATCTGCTCAAAATCTAAGCTTCCAAACTCCTTTCGTCGATGCCCTCTATGTAACACTCAAATTCCAAACGAAGGTCACTTCCGTCATTTCTTGATCCATCGGTTTAATCCGGATTAGAGCGTTTGTCTTTTCTAGGTTGTTCAAATTAGTTGTAGAAGGTTGTGATGCAGGAAAAGAGTGTTCTAAATTCACCACACTATTTTTTTTGGTGATCCTTCAGGTCAGTTTAACAACTTGTTACGATCGAATGACCCCACTCAATCACCAGTTAGTTCCATCCATTTTTCTCCCCAGTTCTGACACTAGCCCATACCTGATGAGCTCGAGAATATTTATCTGAATGTCTCAAACCTCTGTCATCGCAGCTTTAAATATACGTTTTTGAAAAGTCAGGTTGCAACATTTTCGGCTGGAGCGCTGATCACCCATCGACCATTTTTTTACAGTTCATCTAGTTTCTCGACTCCCTGTGGTAATCCACGACGACTCATTGTTGGTACCTTTACTACGGCTAACCGGATAGTGGGTATTCGCATGCGTCAAGATATACGGAAGAAATTTCGAATAGAATCCGAAGAAATCACCATTTTTTGAATGACCATCATGCGGTGTGAGGCTTAACACGTAAGCTCGCCCGTCAATTGTTGCGAGTGTGGTTTCCGCAATCTCATCCTCCATGCTAAAACCACAGAGATAATGGGCATTGTCTTAGATGGACTCCACACAAGTTTTGGCTTATTTTCTCAATGCTGCCTTTGACGATCAAAACTCATCTTAGTAACCCTCGACGAAAAGTGGGCCTTTTATCTTGTTCACAATCACAACGACGGCAGTGCGATTGGTCTCAGGCTATCCAAATGACAATGAAATCTTTGCTGGGGCAAGCCGAATTCACGAATCGCAATGAGGCGATTTCATCCGCCAGTATTGTCAAGCCGGGCTGCGTTATTTTTTCGGTTGACCAAGTTGTCCAGAAGAAAGATACTCTACCAGTGGAGTCCAACGTTGCTGACACATCTACCCATCGACGACGTCAGCCTCATCCTCTTTGGCTGGTCGCTGATCCTACAAAGTCACAATTTCTATCTTGACACAATCTTTTTATAGGCAAACTTTGCATCGCGTTTGCGAACCTCTTGGCTTTCCCAGAGCGGCATCCCTCACTAGCCTTGACCCTGACCGCAAGAGCCCATCCGTGTACTCGGCTTCACAAACTTGGTTATTTGCTACTTTCAATCTAGGGGTCTGTCACATGGTATGGCAAGACCATGGCCCTATCTAAGTCTTGCCGAGGAATAAGTTACCGAGATGGATATCCTGTTGTGCTCGGCAGCTGTCCGTGGTTTGGTTGAATGGCTAGTGGGCTCGTTACAGAAGGGCCGCGTGACTCTCTTGCATGTCGTTTGAGCAAAATCTATTTCCTGTCCTGTCAGAGTCGGCATACTATGAGAAGGTTACTTATGGTCAGGTCGGGTTCTACCCAGGTCCGTCGATTTGAAATATGTATGTAAATGAGATTCATCCATTGCTGTAGATTGGGGTCAAAAACCTTAATATTTACGTGAAAACCCGCGTTTACATAACCTGAAAGGACACACTAGACTCTTGTCACCGGTCTAAGGACAGCTGATAGTTTTACTTTGCCGTTCCCTGTGTGGACGCCGTTGATCATGTGCGGTAGGGAAGACTTCCGCTTGACAAATTACAAATTCACTCTGTTGCCGGTGAATTCGCTTTAGCGCCGCAGTTTAGTATCGATAGAGATGAATTAATATATTTTTCAACCACACTTGACTTCCATCAACTCGAAAGCGATTCAATGAGTGTCACGGAGCTGCCCACCGAACTTTGGCTTCACATCGGAGAATTTGTTGTGGAAATCGATTCATGGTATCGCTTACTTTCCTCTTTGGCCCAGACCTGCCGGCGGTTGTACGGCATATTCGAGCCGCAAATCGACGCTCACCACGTCAAATGCATCGTTGCAAGCAAAGCGAAATTTACCAGGCTCGACCGTGACGAGTTTGAATGTTGTCCTGCGAACCCCATACTCGGGCAAGTCAGAGAGCTTTCAATTCACATTGGTAAAGAAAACCAGACGCTCGACGCCGTACGTTGCTTCCGTCATCTCATTGCGCGTGCAAAAACCATCGAGGCGGTCAAAGTTGATGTGGACGATTTCAATCCACAAGTCCTGGTCTGCTTGCTCAACTCATGCGTGCAGCGCCCACAATTGCGGTTAGAAGTCAACGGAGACAGTCATCATGAACAAGGGCCATTTATTTTTGAATTCGATACTACTACTACTACTGCTACTTGCCAGCAACGAGACGTCCCACAGATAGAACAACCTTCTGCAAAGTCGGCTATGGTATTGACCAAGCTGAAAGAATTATTTTTCTGGACAAAGGAGAAAAATGTGATCAAGAATTTTGAAGAGAAAACGCTCTACGATATGACACCAGTACCGCTTTATACGGTCACTCCTCGACGTCCAGATTACACAGGGCTCCCTTATCCTCAATTCCCACCTCTGTTGACTTCACTGTGCATCAAAGGCGACCATCTGTTCTCGGCTTCGATGTATCCTTGGATGCTTTATATTCTGAACATGGCGCCTCTGACGCATCTCTCAATCACCAACGGGCCTCTCAACCATTTTATATGGTCGCAGATGCTTTCTGCCATCACAATCCCTACGTTGAAAGGTCTGGGCATAGGCAAAATTGCCGTTGCTTTCCCTGACCTGGTAGAATTCCTCAAACGACACCCTTCCATAGAGAAGCTAGACCTGACCTCCAATCTTCTCATTGGCGTCTTCCGCTTTCCCAAATCGCTTTCCAAATCGGAATTTCTCCCCAGACTTTGTAGTCTAACGGCGACATCGGAGTACACCCGTCCCTTTATTCAATATCATCAGCTTGGATACTGTCCACTTCTCAAAACGTATGAATTTGTCTCGATCCCTGGTCCGTCCTTCCGCTGAGTTTTCGAAAGCCAAGCGAGCAGGTGATCACACAAACCGATAGAACAAAAGCAGAAAGAAAAAACGTTAAACCGGAACGGGTATAGGGCCTTTGCTCCATTATCATACCTCGCTGGGTCGTCCTTTCCAATTTGTCTCTTTCTCCCCGTCGAGTCGGAGTCACGCGTGTGCGCAACCACAAGGGACATGAACTTGAAGAACTCCAAGGCTTCGATCGATGATCGTCCAAAGGGGTAGCGCCCTATTTTGTTTTATTTTTTCAATCTTTCAATCAGGCTCCAAAAGTCAGTGTTTGAAGGATGTCGTTATCTTTACCCCACTCCAATTTTAACTTTTTACCCCATACATTTAAACATCCCTTGTCTTTATCTGAGAGATTGTCGCGAATATGAACTTGTGGATCATCCCGCTTTGGCTGCCGCATGAATTGTATACGGTGGCTTCGGGTTTAAGGGACCCAGACGCAACAACGCCTATCATCAAGTTCCGAGTCGTAGATCGGGTTTTGTCTCTCAAAGTAGTACTGCGCATTGTAAAAGAAGCCATACCCTTATGTCGGTGTTCTGTCCGATGCCTCTATAAGGCATGTTGGCTGTGGTTCCTCGTTGTCTGCAGTGGTCCGTGGAGCTGTTAGTCTGTCACATTGCCACCCTCTAGATGTCAGTCTTGAATTAAATGGACGCGAATACCTTACCTTTCATCTCACACATGGCCACAAGGTCAGGCGACGCAACTTGATAAACCATAAGCGCTTACCAAGGTTACCTTCAGGGGTTTGTATTACCTTCCCGCGAGGGTTCTGCTGCCACAACCGCATATTCTCCTTTTCAATTAAAAATAAAAGAAACGGCCAATCAGCCTTTACTCGAATCCTATTGGCCTGTATACCACGGGTGGGATGGACCGAAACCATTTTCCGGGGCGTCGGGATGGCATGACATTTGAATCCACTCTAACCGACAGATCTTTTTTTGGGGAGGGCTTCAATGCCGATATCGCATGTTTCGGAAAAGAAGGTAATTCAGAAATTTCAAACCCGCACGTTCGAGGGGGACTATCACCTAAATGAGAATGATGAATATATGAAAAAAAGTCGTAAGCTCCCGGAAAGGTTGTAACATTAGGGTCCGCACCATGAGTTTTCCTTTCATTTGTTTCAATTCAAATTTCAAAATCAAACACATCTGTAACACACCAAAGTCACGTGCATTGGCGCCAACAATCTTTCATCAAGGGGGCAGACGAACTGCCTTGAACCAGAAGTTTGACGAAACGCTTGTAAACTTCTGCAGGTGGATAACATGTCATGGGTTCGCGGAGGCATCTGGGCCTTCTCTTACATGGAGATGGAGTTGGTGAAGGTTTCAAAAGTTAAATTCGTCTGTCAAGTATGATTGGGCAGAAGTGTTGGGTAATTGTAAAGTGACAATGCAAAAAAAAGGCGGAAAGTCAAAGAATCGAAAGAGAAAAGAACGCGGATAAATAATTCGACAAGGAGGGTAAAATTCAAAGTATGTTAACCGCCGACTTGCACGGAAACAGGTAATGTATATGGGGTATGAAAAAAATTTGTCCGAGAAAAGATGGCTGGGTGGGTGAAGCGGTGTAGGCGATGAAAAACGGGTGTGTAAATTCGTCCTGAAGGATAGACCAATGACGAATTTCGAACCATCGGAACAACCGCATAAGAATATGTACATTATGATGGAAAAGGAGGAAAGACATGGGACGAAGACGCCCGAATTTCTTATCAAGAACTCTCAAAACCCACCAAGGCATCCATCGTCGGGCAAACTCGAGAAACCCGAGGCAAAGGACAAAGAAGGCGGTGATTGATGCTTCCTGCTAGTGTTCTTTCTTGGCGTCGAAGGAGAATCAGGTGGTGGTAGTCCCACGGATGGAGCAGAATTTGATATGGGAAAAGACACGAAGGCGTGCGCAAACTGTGCGGTCTGCGCGTCGCCGCTTGGTATCCGGTCTGGATCGATGGAACTTTCGTGCCTCCGATCACGTCTTCTGCGTGGCTTCTCCTTTTGCAGACCGACCTCTTCGTAAGGGTATAAGCGAGGCGGTGAGGACGGTGAATAAGGTAAGAAAGAAAGCGCCGTGTCAGCATCGCGGTCATATGATGCGTAACCATGGGTATGCATGGATAAGCTGAGCGATGCGTTGACCGTCTTGATACCTGACGAAGGCGCAGGTAGACCATGCGGGCCAAAAGTGATTGAAGAAGGAGTTGGCAAGCTAGATACACCGTCACTCTCTTCAGACTCTGAAGAGAAGTCAGGCACAAGCTGCGGTAGAGTAGTGGGCGGTAAGAACGCTCGCGGGTGATAACCCTTCGCATTTGACATACAACTGGAACGGTTACTTGGGTATGGTGTTGGCGGCTCGTCAAAATAGGTACGGCCAGGGCAACCACGTTCTGGAAGCGCACAGTCATTCGGCGAGACAATGATAGGTGAACGATCATAAGCAGATGCAGAGTGGGCATAAAACGTTCGTGTCAACGACGGAGAAGGGGGAAAGTGGACCGAATGGTGATGCTGGTGGTGGTGGGTATGCTGATGAGAATAATGAGAATACCTGAACTCAGTGGTTTTGGACCCCTTCAATATGGGCCTGGGAGTCATGGTAGATAATAAAGAGCAAGATAAAAGGGCGAAGGGGGTGGTTGGCAGTAAGACAGATAGCCTTAAGGCGCCCTGTGCTATTGAATATAGCAATTCGCGCACTGTTAGGAAACTATATGCATGATGGATGTGAACAACGGCTTTTTAAGTGGGACTGATGTTTTGCAGTGAGCTGCAGTGAACCTCTGCGGGTTAAATAGACAACAAACAAGTTGCCTGTTGTTTACCCAGATCTCTAATCTAAATCCCCCTGTCACACCCAAATCACTCCGACACCGTCACACTGGCGCGGGTGACAGAAGACATAAACGCGACTGGTGGATCACAAAACTGCCTTTATCGGGTACAATAAATAGGGAAGAACGCGAGGCAAGACATATCTATGTGGCTATCTATGGATGGTCTCTCCGGCCCATCGGATACCCAAAGGCGACTAAACTTTGGCGGTCTTATCTTTATCCTACTTATGTATGTCACCGAGATTGGACTGTGGTCCTTTGTACAGTCTGTGTGCCCCTAGGACATACCAAACGCTGTAGGAAAACAAATGATAAGCCCCATTGTCTATAACGTTGGACGTCAACAATCACATACAAAGACAACATCATTACTCCGACAGTGATAACCTGTAATCAAGGATCAAGGTCAGGGGAAGATATACTCTCCAACCGTCAGGATCACCGTACCGATGCATAATTCATGTTGGCAGCCGTAACTGGCAGCACATTGGGCAGAGAAAATATGACGCAAATGAACAGGGTCCACGAGATGCAGATGACGTTGCACGCCAGCCCCAATAAGCCTTTTCCCATGAAGAACGGGCCTGGCTTGAACATAACCTCGGGGTGGTTGTGAAACACCCTTCTACAAAAGATGGGGATGATATAACTCAAGTCTAGCGCCATCGCCGTGAGAGAGAAGATGGCGTTAGCCGCAATTGGGCTGGCAAAGACAAGCAAGCCAGGGAGGATGCAAGAAAGAGTGGTCAACCAGATAGCACGAAGTGGGGTCGACGTTTTGCTAGAATTCTTGCCGAAAAATCCCACATCCGGTAAGGCTAGGTGAGAATGAAGAAATTTGATCTAACACCCAATGTCGGACGTGAGAGAAAACATACCGTGATCACGACTGAAGGCATACAATGTTCGCGATGCCGCTTGGAGAGCGGTTTGGACAACAAAGAATGCAGTCAAGCAGACAAAAACCCAGATGACGAGAGAGCCCGCCTTTCCGCACCGGATATGCAAGATCTACAAGAAGTTACGTCAGTTCGTGGGCAAAAAAGAGACTGCTATCAGACCTCAAGAAATGCCAAATTGGAAGGGCCAGGGAGGTTTTCGCTAGGAAGAACGCAAAAACTTATAATCAGCCAGAAAGAGGTAATCAAGATACTTACAGAGGGCCTGAGCAGAGAACGAGCACGATGTTCAGGAGCCAACCAAGCAATCCAGTTCCAACAACTAGGCAAATTGTCAACATCCCAATTGAGTCGAACTGTATTGCGTCATACCTGCGATGAAAATAGCAGAAGGAGCTATTGGACGACAATCTCAGTGATAGATTAACATTAAAAAAACGCGTTCCATCCTTACCTGCGTATGCTGCTCTGCGTACTTCCTCCCTTTAGATCCCTTGTCAGTTAGAAAAAAACACCAAAACCAAACCATCTCACTTACGATATATGCGCAGTAGCGTCATAATCCTAAACCACATTTGAACTTAAATCAGAGGTAGGAAAAGGTACTTTTGAATTCACACACAGTCATCTGCAAACATAAAATTTGTAAACAAAAATATAAAGACATTCGGATCGACACACCGTCCACTGAACCGAAAGTAGTCCAAACAGGAACGCAATTCCGTTGTTCCACCCGCCTGTCTGATTAACAACTCCAGCGCTACCAAAGACATAAGCCGCTGGATGCATTTCCGCACGAGGAGTAGTGGCTAGGAGTGCGATGATGATCACTAACTAACAATAACACGATTAGCTACACTGCAGGTGTCGCTCTTGTGAGTATTAAATACTCGCCAATGGTTGCCCCCAAATTTATGAAAACAAACGATCTGGTCATGTATGCCAATTGCTTCGTTGCCAGAGAGTTGAGTAGTCCATGAACAATCAAAAGCCCAGTGAAGAGGCCGACGATTTTTCCCTGAAAATTACATGAATCCCGATGTCAGTGGTTCGAAAATGGCAATGCACTTACGGTGGTGATGGAGTAGTTGTTATTCTTGGAACACGAAAGATTTGCCGCGTAAGCGGATACACCGGTGTGCCGATTCGCGCGATAAGCTCACCTTTCCGATACTAACGCCAGCTAAGATCATGTTAGCGAGACCATACTCTGTGGAGGATATTCCTGCAATTTGTCCTGCAAAGGGTTATAATCCATAAATATGCAAGGCACCGAATTTTTTGAATTATAGTTTTTACCAAGAATGTTAAGCCATCCAACTAGCCATCCAACCTAATAGCATGGATAACAATCAACGATGAACGATCGGCTCAAAGTTAAGGACCAAAATGCCCGAAGAAGAAAAGACGCACCCTAGCTCGGTGCTTCTTTGGCACAAGCTCTGCAGACGCCGTGTAACTATATTTATTGACTTTATGTCAGGGATCGGTGTATATAATGGCGTAAAGCGGATAAAACTCACAGGCCGCCGCAAGTGGGGTAGGCGCTTACAATCTCCGCAATGCTTGCACCGAGAGTGAAACACATACATGCTCCAAGGATCCAGCACCATGTTACCTATGCTCAATGCCAGTCAAAACCCATGATAATATAATGTGGTACGTAAGAAACGAACAGATGCGGGACCGCCCAAAAGCAATGGCGTGTTGAAAGTCGTTGCGATACTCGAGCAGAGGCCCTAAAGGAAGCTTCTTAATACACAAATGCAGAGATCACAACGAAGAAACGCCGCACCATGATACTGAACGCGAAGCTAATCTTTTAAAGGACGGTTTGAATCTTCTGTTCGTAAATTCATTTAAAACAGGGAAAGAACATACAGTGGCAAGATTAGAAAACTCCCTCTTGAATGAGGGTTTGTAACCCAACGCCTCAAGCTCGCGGTCATCGTCGTCGATTGTAGTACTGACGATAGTATTGAACGGCTTTTTTTCAAAAGAACCCGACATGGCAGACTTGGAGGTCCAAGGGTGAGACTTTGTTTCAGGAATAGAACAGGCCGGGTGTACTGTCCGACACAAGCCCCAATTTGCCCGTCTTCTTCGGGAAGCAGGCTAAAGAAAAAGAGGTTTTGCCAAAAAGTATAGAGTCCACCTCTTTTTGTCGCCGATCATAATTATTGTATTTTTCATAAGGAGTTATGTATAACCCGTCATCTACGCAATCATAGAGTATTGAGGACGCGTTGTAAGGATTCGATGATGGTGACAACCGCCGCTGCTTTGCAAGCCGCACCGTGGTTGCATCTGGCGACGGAGATTTCTTTGATCGACGAAAACCCACCTACTGCAAAATTCAGTTCAAGGCAAGAACCACTGGATAATGCAAAGGCCGCTCTTATGAGGCGAAGCATGGAGGTGATATTTTAACCTTAGTGGCCGAATATTAATCACAAAATGAGTGACATTGAGTGTGAACAGAAAAATGTGTAACTCACGCTATTCGGAACATCTCTGATTGTTGTCAAGAGTTCCACGGTAACATCTGCAGGCAGCAGGACGGAAGCACAGGAATAGAATGAACTGGGCAAGCATGTGTTCAACCACGTTGAAAGTTTGAAACGGGAGTGCGCTGTCAGATTAGGTGTTGGCTGGTCAAAGTTCAATGACACTTAGTAAGTCGAGTCAACAAGCGCCAAAGCCTGTTCAGCCATGTTGACACATTATAGTTAAATACCCCTAAGGCTTATGGGAGGTTATGGGTCATGAGGGGTCAATTTGAGTGAAATTTTTGGTTTGGTAGATACCTAACTTGGTTATGGGCAACTTGAATTACAGTTATGGGTTAAGACAGTTTTTTCATAGGTAATACTGAGCAATTTTACGTCGTCCATCAACGCTACAGGATGGAATATCATATCGACTTCATGATGCGATAGATATCATCTGCGGTCTCGAACGAGTGTGAGTGATTTCGTGTCCGAGTGCTTCAATTTCATGGGACATATCTCTCCAATCACCAATCTGCGCTCTTTGATAAATTCCTCAAATCAGATTTGGGACTACTGCAGACTGCGCGATTGTGGACTAGTAAACGTATATGATTTTCTTCAATCGCATCGGTTGGGAAGAACTAAAAACGCTGAAATCTGTTCCGAATTTGCGTCCTGCGTGCTTGGGGCCAGCTTGGTATGTTGACTCTTACTCAAACGACTGGCAGAGTCACAAGTCCTACGTATGGAAAATGCGGTTGCATTGCATTGCCATTGGTAATGAGGCTGAACATGAACTGGGAAAAGACCATCACGCTCCCTCAGGGTTTTGGCTGAGAATAGGGAGGCAAAGTTTGTCAATTACGTGATTGTCTCGACTCCGCTTTTGTGTAAACCACCTTGTACAATTATCGCAAGGGAAACCTGTTTCTCTGTCACACACGAAAAGGAACCACTGAACTTATTACTCACCCGATCGGCGGTAGAGGATGTATTTTGGGACCTCTGCAATCTTTGGCGTGATTATCTCGATAATCCCCTCGTGTAAACGTTTTTTCACACTTATGGCAAAGAAAGCGTGTCATTTCAAAATTTTCTCTGTCGAACACGAAAAGAAACAGATGAACAGACTT
>Ga0307514_10006230_pt1 | contig 10449 bp, 9 predicted proteins | sample 16_EM_MG_FD_203088 | JGI IMG/M metagenome (GOLD analysis project Ga0307514, IMG submission 203088) | Populus trichocarpa ectomycorrhiza microbial communities from riparian zone in the Pacific Northwest, United States - 16_EM | ecosystem: Host-associated > Plants > Roots > Unclassified | place... | reverse complement strand
CATGGTTCAACAAAGTCATGGAGGATGCAAATTCATTTCAACTCTACTGCGGTAAATGTTAAAGCTTCGAGGAAAGTCAGCTTCATTCACACCATATATAAGGGATTGTGCAGTTGCTTGCCAATACGAAGCTTGGATAGATTTGAGGATTTCGTAGCCTGGTTCTAATTCTATGCTCCTCTTTTAGTTTATTTTCTTTCATCCTTTTGCTTTAGCTTGCCATTTTCTTCATGGCCTGTTCTGTCTTGCCGCTCTTCTTTAATAAAGCTCATTGTTTTTCATAAAAAAAACACTTGTTACGACAGCTTTTCTTAGTCTCTAGTTATTATAAATTGGTCAGATGCTGCTTTACACCAAGTGAAAAAAATATACACTCCTTGTTCTGATTAAAGAAAAGAAAAGATTTACTTACACAAGGTTGTGCCAAAAGGTTGATCAAATCATCAATACAAGCATACAATAACGTGGTTGCTCTCCGTCAAATCATGATAATTTTCAAAACCAAAAATTGAAAATTACCATGACAAAATTGTGAAGAAATTCACCATGACAAAATTGTTAACTTAAAATAATTAAAGATGCTTCTCATGCATGCGAAGAAGTACGCATAGTAGTCCAGAATTAAGACATAGAAGTAACGTCCAATCTCAACCACCATGGTTGGAGAATGAATGCTGTCCTAAGTAGCTTTCTAGTTACAATCCAAACCATAGGCACATACATAATATAAAAAGTATTTTGGTGCATCTCCAGGTAAAAGTTCCATGGAGAGAGAGAGAGAGAGAGAGACATGAGCAGGAAGAGAGAGAGAGTTGGAGAGAAGGGCATAGATTGGTAAAGATGACCGAAGTCCTAACCATGGTTGGTGGGTTAGAGGAGAAGAACCCATGGGAACCAAAATATCTCCCTGGGTTACATGCAGGTGCTGTGAGCTCCACATCCATTTATGGAGTTCTTAGCATGACGTAATAAGATAAAAACTAAATGCAAAATAAACAAACACTACCCCCTCCTATTGCTTACTGAAAGGGGCAAAAACTCCCAAAGTTTAGCCCCATTAAATTTACAAGAAATTAAGAAAAAACTAGAGTTAATAAGATTTTCTTCCCTCACCCAAAGGAAAGTTTTTTTTTTTTTTTTTTTGTGTGTTAAAACACGTTTAAGATTAATTAAAAGTTGGTAAAAGCATTTATGTAAACATGACTGCAATGTCCTAGTTCTAAAATCCTAATGACTAGCTAGCTAGATGTTAATGCACAAAAAAAACTGTGGGCAACCATGCCCATGATTTTGCTAAAACGGCCTCTTCAACTCGAGGTGATTAGCCATTGTTGGAGGGATTACCCATTTAAAAATTTGCTTTGAAAATAAAGGGTTTGCTATTTTTCTTGATCAATTTACATTTTTGCAAACCATTGTAAGTTGATTAGCCTTGCCTAGGCTAAAATTTGCAAAATGGTTGTTTTACTTGGCCTTTCTGGGCCTAGTGATTGAAAACTTTTTCCAACCAAGCTAATCCAATAGCTTGAGTTGGTGATTACCTAAGTATTGGTTCTCTTCAAGGAACCCTTCTTTCAAAAAGATGCAATGAAAGGAGATGCATGCCTCTCCAATTCTTGGAGATGATTTTAACCCCTATGGGGGGTTTTGCGTGTGCAAGAGCCCAACAGCCAAGCATGGGCTAGGTTGTGTTAGGAAGAGAAAGAAAGAGAACCATGGTTAGGCCGAAGGTTGTCGAGGCCTCAAATGAAGCAGCTGAGGAAACACATAGAATAGTAGTGGCTAGATTCGGACACCCTCTAGCGATGAGGAATTGGTGGAGCTTGTAGAGCCATGGTCACGCCTGTGGTACAGCAAAACACACTGCCAAAGATATTAGTACTCCTCCAAAAAGAAAAGGGCATAATTAATAAGAGGACAATAATTACTTGGTTCACTTCTTGCTGTTAAATTTTTTAAAGCTATTGATCCATGGACATGTTTGTTTGAAAAATGAATCAGAGGAATTTCAAATATAAGAGGATGATTGATAGCATAGTTTAAATTTTTCATATGAAAATGTCACTTACCCTCTTTAGTAAAGCGGAAAAGTAAATGATACTATACATATATATCGATGAAAATCAAATTTTCCAGTCCAAAATTTGGTCGAAACATTAAAGGCCAGATATATAAGAAGAAGCCATAATAAAGAGGGCAAACCTGATGGCAAGGCTGCAGTTGGAGCAAGAGACATAGGTGCACCATAATGTTGTGGATATCCTCCAGTAGTTGAATTAATGGATGAATACTGAAACAGGTGGTGTGGGTACTGGACACCATAGCTCTGCCCAGAAGTGTTGCTGTAGCTGGTGGCTCCTCCAGTACTCCCTTCTCCAAATTGGAGATAGGGGTAAAAGGCTGCAGCCGCACCATTCATCATTCCACCATGCCCAGATCCATACATAGGGTACTGGGCAGTTGCCCCTCCATACATATTATAGTAGCTCTGCACCACAAAACCCAAAATCCAAACAAGTCATTAGAGGATAGAATCCAACCAAGTCATTGGTAATTGTCAGAGTGTTGGGGTGTGCACAATATTTAAAATCTTGGTTTTGAGGAAATCTATGTAGCCAAGAAACAGGATTTGTTGAAGTTTTAACTTATTCCTGTCTTCTCACAATCTAACAGAAAAATCATACCGGCCCTCACAGCCGGTCCATGAAAGTGTTGCGGAGAATGGATTATATAGTACTGTCCATGTTCAAATTGACAAAGAATAACAAGACAAAGCACCATGACATCCCTTTAATTTACCGTATTGAGCAAATACAATGGAAGGGCATCATGATCTACAAATCTTAACACTATTTTCCTTCTCTAACCCAAAACGATTCTTTATATACTATAAGTCTATATATATTCACATGTTTCAAGCTAAGCATCAACAATTAAGAGCATTTTTAACTATCTCTCTAGAGAAAAACAATGTCTCTAAAATAAAGAGTTGCATTCGCGCATCAATCAGTGAATAATATTTGTTGCACATAAGTTGTACAAAACAACTATGTTGCCGTGTCGACAGTTGTGGTAATAAAAGTTAAATGGCAACATCCGCCACCAAACATGGCAGCATAGTAAGCAAAATCCAACCTAACTTTTTAAGCATCTGACTAGCTTCAATTGATGATAAAACCGGATGCATGTTTCCCTCCATCAATAATTCACATGATGACAAAAGAAATTGTAGATATGCCTAACAAATATCATACTTATAACGTCTTTCCATTTTGAACCCTTAAGAGAAAGGATAACAAAATAGTTGTTAAATGTTGCCATGCATGTCAATATGTACAGTACTCTGACACAACGTGAAATTCTTTTGAAACAGTGAGTCATTCAAATTATTTTCAAGGAAAAACTATTTGAGCAACTAGAAAGGAAATCTTCAATATGAAGGGAAAAAAATAGTAATAATAATTGAAATAAAAAAAAGTAAAAGAGTCGTTGTCTGCTAAAAGCAAGCAAGCAAGCATGCATGCATGCTTCAAAACGCATCCTAAGATATGTAGTGTGGAAAAAGCAAACGAAAAGCAAGAATTTCTACAAACCGCTGGGTATGTGTAGTCTGGCGAGTATGAAGAGTACCTGAAACAGTGTTTAAAGAAATAAGATTAGTGTTTGATGATTGTTAAAGAACTCAGCGAAAATTCCAAAACTTAACAGCTGGGACTTGTGAAGAAAAAACATTATAATGCTTGCCTTTCAGCTAGCATATATTTGTTGGTATGCATGCATAAAATGATAGAATTGCAAGGGGCTAGAGACTTTTCTTTTCTTTTCTTTTTTATAAATATGTCGGACAAAGGCAAAAACATGCAATTGATCTTCAATCACAATGAAACACGACGCCAGTAATTTTAAGCAGAAATCTTCTATTTTGGCTATATAATCCTCAGGTGAAAAATGAATAAAATGTTAAGTGTATCATGAATTAAATGTATAGAGCAAGACTTTTGAGCTTGGTTTTTGTCTATTGCAAGTGGGTCTGGCCTACCATAATGGTTACATTGAATTCACTACGAGCTTGTTGGTGATTTCCAACGGTATTTTAAAGATGTGAGTGTACAAATGTGCTAGCTAGCTAGCCATTATCACCATTAACATGTGTACGTACTTAGGGCTAGAAGCAAGTCGAGCAAGGTTAAGCAAGAGGAGGAGTCTTGGGAGAGAGAAGCAAGAAGAATGTGTGAATGATGACGGCAAGGAATAAATAAATGAATGGCTATCATTTCTCTTGGTTTGTACGTACCACCACTTGGGGAGAGAGGGAGGGAGGGAGGGAGAGAGAGCATATGATGAAAAGTGGCTTCATACAGATGAAGCGTGGTGCTGTCGACCACCCTAGTTTAATGGGTTGGGTGTGCATGAGGTGGCACTGCACGTGCATGTAGCATCCCAAAATAGGAGGGAGAGGGGGGGAGAGAGAGAGAGAGAGAGAGGGTAGCCTACCCATAAACATTATACGGTATCCCTTGTTGGATGGCATAATGAGGGAAGGACGCAGCTGAAGGAAAAGCTGTTCCCACGCCACCTCCAAACCCTGTCTGAAAAGAGCTCATCACCCTAAAGTTCCTTCCTGCTGCTCCTACCACAGCACATTCAATATTATTTTTCAACTAAAATCAGCGAAAATAATCGAAGAGCTAGCACGCTTTCGATCAAATCACACACACACAAAAAAACCCTCGCATAGGAAAGAACAGAACTAATCTCCTCCATTTAGGAGGAATATTCATGCTGCATTTTGATTCGACTGTCAATGTGTTTGAAACAGAATATACAAACTAATCAGCACTGAATATCCACAAAATACTAGCTAATAATCCTTCCTCAAAGAATTAAATAATAACATTTACTGAAAATATTACAGCATATATCCCTATAGACTTTAAACAGCGAAAAGTACAATATGAAAGCTCTTTTTTTTTAGGATCTCAATTAATGTATATCGAGACAAAATCCGTATTTACCACATGAAATAATTGTATGGAAAACCAGTAAAAGTAGCTAGTATACCATGCTTTGGGGTAGAGGGTTTGGATCTCTGAACACCCAAAGATGCAAGATTACAATTAGCTCTTCTCCCATCTATCACCGGAGAAGCATCCACACAAGCCCTCATGGCTGCATCAGGTTCCCGAAAAGTTACCTAAAATAGCAACAGCACATTCTCCCAAATTAACTACCTCAAAAACAAGACAAGACATAGCATAATTCTCCATGAAATTCTTTCTTTTTTTCATGCAAAACTATGCAAGTACTACATCTTTCTTTCGCTTCAAAGATCTCATCTCTTATTTACAACATTAAAGGAAAAGAAATAAAACAGAAACGTACAAATCCATAGCCTTTGGATCTGCCAGTGGCCTTATCAGCGATGACAACAGCCTCCAAGATCTCACCAAACTGCTCAAAATATTTCTTCATGGTCTCCTTTTGTGTTTCCCATGCCAACCCTCCAACAAATACCTTAGTATAAGTTGTGTCACCAAACTGACCTGCCAAATTTGAGGGAGTCATGATCTTTCTTCTCTCCAAATCTCTCCTCTCCTCTCCTTTTCTTTCCTGAGATCTCTTCTGAAAACCAAAGTGCCTAGTGGCTACAAAACTTTATAGTATATGTCAAAATGAGACCTAAATACGTGTCTATAACTACGTGGAACAATTTAGGTCTAGGTTGATCTCAATGTTAGTGTGCCAAATATAACAAAGACCCACTAAAATCAAGATGGATTTTTCGAGGAGAATTTTGGTTGTGGTGATGGTGCTGATGATCAAGGAGGGACAATTAGGGTCTTTGAGATTGAAAAAGAGAGAAAATTGCGAGGGAAGAGAAAGCATAAAGGGGTCAGGAAAAAGAAGAAGAAGAAGAGAGACCGACGGGCATGAATTATATACACGGTAGCCCCCACGGCCTTTTCACTTTCTCACGCGCCATTACAACGAGTGTTTGCCACTATAAAAATAAATCATGATTTCATCCAGGTTTGTTCATCATGTGTGGTATTCACGTGCTGTGTTGAGTGTGGGTGTTGTTTAGGCAGCATTATTATGTCTCTCATAGCTGTACTTCGTATTATTTTAAAGGAGAAGGTGGAGTGACGGATTTGTCTGCGGCTCTGGCTTTTAATTACGAGATTACCAAGCGGAAGTGGGGTGATGGGAGCAGAAGCCCTTCAGCAGAAACGGAACGGGGAAATTTTGTAAACTGAGGGAAGAGAAAGATAAAATCACGCGGGAGGTCAACAGTCAACTCTTACAAATTACTAGTCTGAAGTGGGGCGGATCACGTGGGCAGCTTGTAAATTTTTTTATAATTTAAATTTACCTTTTTTCATGGTTAATTTTAAATCATTATTTCCTTTTCTTTTTCATTTTATTTCCCCATAGATATATTTTCAAACGTGTTACAAAATCTTCCCATTAAAAAGTTTTAAATACAAATCTGTTATGAAATCATATATGTTCCGTGAATGTCTAGTAGTCGTCTTTTACCTTTTGACCTTTCTTTCTAAAGAAAACACAGATGAAAAACTTAAAATAGAGTAAAAGTAGGAACATTGTGGCCCTTGGACATTCACAAGAATTTTTTTTATAAATTATTCAACCGGTATTTATACATTGATTATATATAAAAAAACATTTATTAATGGAATCACGAATAATAACTATTAGATGAAAACTTATCGTTGATGATTTTTATTCTATCAATCAGTCTATTAGTAATATAATTAGCAATGAATTTATAAACCAAAAAAATACATGAAACAAAAAAGAATTTACTGGCATCATTTCATTAGTGAGTATAGCATATCATATACAAAAAATACATACCATTTATAATTTTCTTAGTGATTTAATTCATATTATCGACAGAACTAACCTGTCAATAATTTAAATATTGTTAGTGGCATTCTCTGTATTTTTTTCAAATTCCTTAGAACTTTTTGAAAGACTTAGTTCGTTGGTAATTTCATCTGTAATGATTAGTGGCAAAGTTGTATAATTTTTTTCTAACTTTTTGCAACTTTTTGATGGGCTTAATTTGTCAATAATTCCATCAGTATTTTGTTTAATATATATTTTGTTTAAATCTAAAATAAACAAAACATAAAAAGATTAAAAGAAATAAAAAATAAAATAAAAAACCAAATATTTATTACTAATTTATAAATTATTAGTTTGAATACAATTTATCTAGAGGACAGAAGCTGAAGGAGAAGGAGGAGGCGGAGATGGATATTCATCAGGATTAGGTGGGAGAGGTGGACCACATGTACTATCGGGGTTCGATAACAGCTTCATGTACAATCGCCTAATTTTTGCCATCTCGACACTAAGTAGGGTCGTCTTAGCAGTAAGGTGGGTTGTTTTAGCAATAAGTCGGGTCGTCCGAGCTTTAACTTATTCTCGTATAATTGCCTAGACAACCAAAAATTGGGAGCTCAAACCTGATTGCAAGGAACTAATGATCGATACACTATGACCCATCTGCATATCCTCGGTCGTAGTGTTTGAGATATCGTAAATCTGATTTTTACTGGGTCCATCAGACAATCCAACCTCCAACCATAAATCTAGGTCGAGTTCCGGATGGGTGGAAGGATCGTCCCTATATCTTTTCTACAATTGAAAGGCATATGTTTCCTAGAAAAAAAACTAGTAAGATAATTTAAAAAAATAATAACTTAAGAAAAAAAATATTGAAATCCAACTTATCATGAACTTCTGAGCTTGGCTATCCATGAGTTGCCACACCCCTTTCTGAAGATTATCATTTTGCATGAGTTTCTTCTAATACATATCATAACTTGTGCAAGTAATTATTTTGAAAGCAAAAAATGGACAAAAGATACGTATATATGCTTACTTCAGCAACAACGACAGACAAATTCAAATTGTTTATGCAGGCAATTATTTAGTTTTTTGTATATAAGGAGGAATGTTTCTATCATATAGTCCAATAAAATAACTATCTTTAGAACAAACATCTCAATTGCATTTGTTACAAGCAAGTAAAACACCTTCTTCTTAGGCTTCACAAGTGTGTAAGAAATTATTTCTTCCCAAGTCTTTGATATTTTTTTTTTTACTGAATTATAATTAATTATTTATCATATTTTAATAACAACATACCAATAATTTTTTATTTACATGTAATTAAAGATATGGATGATCCACGGTTTAATGTCATATTTAACAAAGATTTTGATGATGATTATGATAATGTAATGAACCGCATTGTAGACCACATTAAGTATCTTAGTTGTGAAGGTAGTGGTGCCTTGACTGCTGATGCTGGAGATGACGATGATGGAAACAACAACAACGACAACAATGACGATGCTGATAGTAATGACGGTGACGGTGACGGTGACGGTGACGGTGACGGTGACGGTGAAAGTGATGATGATGATGATTTTTTTTAAGGAGACAGGTTGATATAAATAAATTAATCATATGCACGACTAGAGCTATAAACATGTATTATATTAATTATATGCATAAAGAACCATGTATGGTTTCATACAATACATGGATGCGTTGGTTGAATGAAGTTTTAAGAGGTCATTGGAAACGATGTGTGAACATGTTTAGGATGGACACAACCACTTTGTTGAGTTTGTGTAATGATTTAGAAACACATTATGGCTTAAAACCTTCAAGAAGAATGAGCTTTATTGAAATGGTGGCAATGTTTCTATTTACAATAGTAGTTGGGGCGTCAAATAGGGAAGTGCATGAGAGATTTCAACATTCAGGTGAAATTGTTAGTAGATGTCTAAAAGAAGTCCTTAAATTCATTTGTTTGTTTGCTATAAAAGTCATAAAACCAGTAGATCCATAATTTACGAACACACCAAGAGAAATTGTAATGAATCCAAGATATTTGCCACATTTCAAGGTAAAATAATTTTTTTTATTACGTTGTTTAAATGAATATCAAATATTTTATTAATGTTTATGATGACTTACGAAATTTTTTCTTTTTTTTTTTGTTTGTAGAATTGTGTTGGTGCAGTTGATGACACACATGTTCGTGCCTACATATCATCTAATAATCAAATTCCATTTATTGGCATAAAAGGTGTACTGACACAAAATGTTATGGTTACTTGTAGTTTCGACATGCATTTCATCTTTGTGTGGGCAGGATGGGAAGGCGGCGTACACGATACACATATTTTTCTTAAAGCTATTGACAATAGTAGTATTAAATTTCCAAAACCACCGGAAAGTTGTGATTTCAAGTAAATGGAAGACTTAGTAATTTAAGTCATATAATATTCTTTTTTATTTATTGAAAAAATTAGCATGTTATTCCTATTTACAGGCAAATACTATTTGGCTGATGCTGGATATCCCAATGAGTATGGGTATTTAGGTCCCTATAAAGACGAGAGGTATCATCTACAAGAATTTAGGCGTCGTGGACAACCATGTGGTCGGGAAGAAGTGTTTAATCATGCACACTCATCACTACGTAATGTGATAAAGTATTCAATGCCACTACATAACTATATTAGAAGAAAATTGCATGATGATGAGGTTTTTGCAGAATATGATCGCTATCCCAATTTAATTCGGGATGACTTTTTACCTGATATTGTAGCTCATTCAGATATTCAAGGATCGTAGAGGCCTTCACTTATGGATTTTGTACGTGATGGAATTGCAACTAGTTTGATGGGATAATAAAAGAGAAACATAATGTACAAAGATTATTAATTTCGTTATGTAATCATAATCACAATTTTAACCAAACACCTATATTTTTAAACAAACCTCAGCAAAAGTGATTTTTTTGAAACCACAACCACAAAAGCAACCACAGTACCAAACATGTTGTCTTTCCCTTTTTAGTTTCTTATATATCTTTATCTTCTCCATCAAGCCATTCAAGAAATCAAGTTTTGTTATATGATTATTATCTGCCAAATAATGGCAAGAGAACCAAGAAAAAAAAAAGCAATAAAAGGAACCTTTACACTATGTTTACAAGAAAACATTGTTGGGTTCCCGGATATCATACACGCAATGAAAACAATAAAACAAAATTACTCAAGAGTCCCTAGGATCCTGCTAGACAAATCTAGTGTTGTTTAAGGATTTATTACATGAAGATCTGATCTTTTTCGGCTTTAAATAATCCTTTAAAGGCCAGGTTGTCGCAAACTACAAGTCGTTCAATTGTTCGACCTCCAACGGTAATCCACACGAATCACCAATGATAAATCTCCTAAATCCCTATTTAGGAGAGAGGGATTGCTATACTCAAATAATAAGTAAATTCAAATTAAAAGAGAAATAAACTAGTTAAAAGAAAATATGAAGACAAGATGTCTAGATTGTGTTTGAATATAGTATTTAGATAAAATGAATAATATGATGTGAGGGTATAAA
>Ga0307514_10006229_pt1 | contig 10450 bp, 6 predicted proteins | sample 16_EM_MG_FD_203088 | JGI IMG/M metagenome (GOLD analysis project Ga0307514, IMG submission 203088) | Populus trichocarpa ectomycorrhiza microbial communities from riparian zone in the Pacific Northwest, United States - 16_EM | ecosystem: Host-associated > Plants > Roots > Unclassified | place... | reverse complement strand
CTGGCCGATGCGGAATATGAGGAACTGTCTCTCGGAAGGGAGCAGAAGAATGCCCTCCTACACCAAATGATCTCTGAAGCGCGGGAGGAGACCAACCAAGGATTCCATTACGGAGATGCTATCCCAGAACCTAAGGGGACCGTCATCAATTTCCATACCACTGGGCTGATCCGCAACCAAGTCAATGGGATCATCCGGACATTCAAGGTCCCTCGGGTCCTAATTGACGGAAGGGCTGTCGTTAATCTGATGCCAGAATCGGTAGCCCTGCGATTGGACCAACTAACCAGGGAATCGGGAAAAAGGCCCGCGGTACTAGATAAGGGTCGATCTGGTACTCCCCGAATCAATGACCCCGGAGGCGGTGATGATGCTAAGCGTTCGTCGAGTGAATGGTTGAAAGCGCAGGGAGGACATATCTCGGAAGTAATCGCGATGCAGGAAGCCTCGGACAAGCGGGGTTTGATGTTTCGATTTAACTCAGAGTCTGATTTGTCGTTTGTGTGTGTGCGTGGGTGTTGCATTTTTCTTCCTTTCTCTCTCTTCTTATTTTAACTCAGGTGTTGATTTGTGTGTGTGTTGCCTTCTTTTCTCGCTAGCTCGAAAAAGGCAAGGGGGTGAGCTGTCACGTGGGAACGAACTTAGTTAGGAAGTGATAGGCTTGGCATGGTCCTTCGTGGAGGATATAGTTCAGAGGATACGGGCACTTCCCTCCTCCATCATGTTGAATCGTCGTCGTCTATCATCTTGTGTCGTTCATCATCTTGCGTGTCTTGTATCATCGTCACCGTTGTGTGGGGAATAGATCAGATCAGAGCAGAGAACTCGTCCCTCCACAGCACACGGTACTGAGGGCGTATGTGATTGTAAAGGCTGACTCTCAGACCATTCTATAATGACTTTAGATCTTGAGACAAGAACTATAGAAGGAAAAATGATTCCTATTTGTATGTCGATTTATTATGGTTCTTGGCGGCTCATGGGCCTACCTCGCGCCAGCATATCGACTTCCAACATACTGTATCTCCGTACTTACCTCTACTAGCACAGCATTCAGCATGTGAGAGACCCCCCTCTAGCTATGTACAAGAAAAACTCTTACCGGAGCTACGGGAGATTGCGGAGCCAATATTGAGAGAGGTGGTAGAGAACGAGAGTGAATGCAGGGGAATGGGGAAGAGGCATGATCATCACGTGAGTGCTGATACCTGAGTGATGTATATACCTAGATAGGTGATTGTAAGAGGTATTCACATCTCAGGGTAATTCACCCGGCGTTAGCTTCTGCCAAGACTTTAAGGCTTCCCTCGATAATAGCGAGAACCTGAAGCTTATCCCCACAAACACCAACCCACTTCAAAGCGACGGTCATGGCGGCATCGGATCATGATGCCATGTCCCCCGAGGAGACTGAGTTGCTTGCATTGGCAAGCTCTTCTACCATCAAGCGAATTACAGAGTTGGACTCTCTCAATGAAAAGATACGAAACGAAGGTCTGAAGTGAACCCCTCCCCCGCCAAAGGACCAACCCCCACATCTTTGAGAAACTACAACGCGATTCTGATATATACCCTACAGAGGTCACACCCGACCAGCTACCATTTCACCTCCGCCTCCTATTTTCTACCCACCCTTATTATGGCGACCGCCCCTCCCGAAAAGCTATCCGGACTTGCCTTCGATCGCTGTATGAATCAAAGTTCCGAGAACCAACCCTCAAACGCATGATCACTGCCATCAAGGCCGAGTCAACAAAACTAGGGATTTCTCCGACCAATGCCTTTGTTCTGCTAGAATGGAGTGGGGATATTTTCGCCCAGGTCACAAAGACTGTTGGGGACTTCAATACACATTCTGGGGACTTGATACTTGCCATTACTGATTTGTTGGATATATGCTTGGGGTCACCACATGGAAAGCAGGCAATGAAAGATCAGGCAGTAGTTGTCATCAGGAGGGCTTTGCGAAATGCGCTCAAAGGAGAGCACCATGAACACATTATTAAGTCTATGGTGGAGAAGTTAACGGTAAAGGGCACTGCACCAACTGCGAGGAACGCCATGTTATTAGGGATCATTGCTGGGGTTTCTTCAAGGTTGGAGAAGCCAAAGAAGGTGTTAGAAGGCCTGAAGAAGAGTGTATATGCATTCTATGTCCGGGAAATTATTGGTTCTAAGACACTAGTCTCTCCCGTTATTGCCAATGCATTGTATGACTTTTTCTCGGCGTTCACGATCGCGGAGGAATTTACGACAGAGGTTGCGACCCCGTTGGAGAAGGCCCTGCTTAGGTCCCCAGAGGTGGTCCTAAATGACGTTGTTACACCTTTGATTTCTTCACTCCCGAAGGATATAGATCTTTCTGGACTGCTGAAGGACAAGCTATTGAAGCAACTACTGAACTGCCTTAAGTCTACGAATGCTTCCATTCGAACTGGAGCTATTTCTGCATTTAGTGCTGCTATAGCTCGATGCCACGATCAGGCCGGGGTTGAGAAGATCGCAGATGAGATTTTGGCTCCGCTGGGGGGTGGGAAGGTCACTGCTCCAGACCAAAGAGTCCTTTATGCCCAAATGCTTTCTGTAATGCCTACATCGGAGGCTTTAGCGAAGAAAGTTCCTACTGGGCTTGCACTTGTGATCTTGAAGGAGCCAAATGAAGTTGCACTTACAGCAGAGGCTATAGTTCTGGTAAAACACATGGCTGTCGCTCTCCAGCTTGGTCTTTCCCCAGAGAAAGCATTATTGGAGGCTATCCAAAAGGGAGTCACTGACAAGCGACCGGCAGTCAAGAAGATGTGGGTGCTGAAAGTAGGAGACCTACTTTGGGCTATCAATAAAGCCGAAACTGTGGCCTCTTCCGAGATTACACAGAACCTATATGTGGCCCTTATTCCCGCCATGGTTGATACCTGGAATGAGATAATTAATAACTCTCTTGCAGCAGCACAATCTGGCCTGGTAACAGCAGCTTATGTCTTTGCTGCCCTTTCCTTAACTCGTTTCTCTGAATGGAATAACCCTAAGGTGCAAGAGAGTTTGAAGAAGGCCGAGTGTCTAAAGCAGTGTCTAGTTACAGAGCCGAAGCTGTCCTTCCTTCTCAATCTTAAGGTTTACTCTAAGCTGACCACTGAAGAGGATCTCCTATGGAACATCCGAGCACTAAGGGCAACTGCGAGTTATGTCGAATATGAGAAGCCATATGGAGATGATTGGGCATATGCATTCCTTTACACCATATGTGCACACAATTCCACCCACAAAACCAGAAGTGAGGCGGTGGCGGCGCTAGAAGATGCGTACCTCCAGCGGCCGGAGACTATCGGTAAAATCATCCTCAACGGAATCTGGCAGTGGCTCAGGAGGCTTGAGGATGAGCGTAACAAGGACCCTGCACCTGCAGTGGCAAAGACTGGTGGAAAGTTGTTAAAGCTGGTAGTTAATGCTGTATCTCTGCAGGTGCCTGGTAATGACGATATCGTGAAAAAGCAGCTAGTCAATCTTGCTGTAGTAACACACAATGAGCTCATGGAACTTGGGCCAAACGGGGGTTGGATTGCTATATGTCAACGGTCCAAGGTAGATCCTGGGGAGCTGGTAAAAGAGAGGGCAGGAAGCTTTATTCAGGAAGTTAAATTCTATACAGCTCTTAGTGGGAAGTCGAAATATATCAGGAATGCAGCTCTGAGGGCTTGCGCCACCCTCGCCTTCGTTTCTCCAGAGGCCTTTACTCCCCTTCTTGTGTCTATCTTCCAAGCCGACCTCAGCCCTGACCTCCTCAAGGGCATTGGGGAAAATGAAGTCAAGATATGGAAAACTCCCGAGGGGGAACTGTTCTTTGATCCTTTATCTACAAATAAGGGACAGGCACCTGCCTTGAAGAGCAATGCTAAGGACTACGACACTCTTAAATGGGAAGCTGAGCTTCGTGCACAGCTTGTGAAAAAGAAGGGTCAACCTCAGAGGAAGCTGACGGCAGATGAGCAAGCAAAGATCAAGGACCAACTTGCTAGGGAGTCAGCTGTCAGAAGCAGGATTGAGGAGGTCAGCATGAAGTTGAAGAGAGGAGTAGGCATCATCAAAGCACTAGCCGAAGGAAATCTTACAGGTGTGGAGATCTGGATGACACCAGCACTTAAATCCCTTCTTGGAGTTTTAATAGCTGGTGGCTCGATGCTGGTGGGGCCAGAAGGCGTTACCGCCTACTTAGCTTGTGCGGAACATGTCTCACATAGGCTGGGTGCGTTGAGGAAATTTGTGGGCCTGGCTGTACTGAGAAGCTTGGAAGTTGGGGGAATCCCTGAGGAGTTAAAAGAAGAGCCACTTGCGGATCTCACCACCAGGTTGCTGTACCGGCTGCGATTCACAGCTGAGCAAAGGCAATTCGATACCACCAGTTTATCATTCCTCTTAACATTCGTCCTCCAAGTCTTAAAGAATGGAGGCCTTGGCTCAAACGATGTAGAGAAGACCGATGAACAGATTGTTCTTGCCCTGGAATTCTTGACATACCATACTGAAGCATGTCAGTAAGACCCTTATGCACTCTCAGTCATATTCATGTTGCTCCTAGCTAACACGAACTTTAGGTGCTGATACGGCTATTGATCGAGGAGAGATTCTCCGAACACTGGTTTACTCCATGCAGAAGTATTCCCACTATAAACTCATCAAAGACTGCCTCACAGACCTTTGTAGATGTATCGCAGACACAATATCACATGATGAGTTGAACATCCTTATAAAGGGAGTTATTGCTCCAGAGGTCTCTGTGAGAGCAGCCATCCTGCAGGCCATCGAAGCAGAATTAGATCTTGCCGACCTAAGCTACTCTGATGAGATCTGGATTGCTTGCCATGATGACGTTGAAGAAAATGCGGACCTAGCGAAAACAATATGGGAAACCAATGATCTCGAGCTTAGCGAGGAAATTCCTGCGAGAATGATTCCTTATCTCCAGTCATATGATCAGCAACTCCGAATTGCAGCAGCTCGGGCATTGGCAGAAGCTGTAGCCAAGAGTCCGAAGACCTTCCCTAGTATCTTACAAGCGCTCAAGGACCTATACCGGGAGAAAGCGAAACCCATCCTACCACAGTACGATGAATATGGGATGCTTAGGAAGATTGATACGCGGGACCCTTGGGAAGCTAGGAGCGGTATTGCTGCTGCGCTGAAGGAGCTTGCGGCAGTTTTTGCTCCACGAGAGTTGGTTGACTTCGCTGAATTCCTGATCAAGGACAAGGCTCTTGGAGATAAGGTCGCCGCTGTCAGAGATGACATGTTGGAGGCAGCAACGGCGGTCGTAACCAAGCATGGCAAGGAGGAATTGGAGGAGTTAATGAAGGTATTTGAGCAGAGCCTGGAAGCTCCAGATGGCGGAACAGAGGTCACGGACAGGATCAACGAAGCGGTTATTATCCTCTACGGAGCTATGGGTCAGCACTTGAAGGCTGGTGATAAAAGGATACCCGGGGTGGTCAACAAGCTGCTGCAAACCCTCAGCACCCCTAGTGAAACTATTCAGTACGCTGTTGCGGAATGCTTGCCACCACTTATTAAGACCTCGAAAGACAAAACTCCGGTGTATATTCAGGAGATGCTTGACCAATTGCTCCAAGGAAAGGACTTTGCGAAGAGGAGAGGAGCTGCCTACGGTCTTGCTGGTATTGTCAAAGGCAAAGGTATTGGTGCCCTGAAAGAGTACAGGATCATGAACAGTTTGAAGTCCACTATCGAGAACAAGAGGGAAGCCAATGCTCGACAGGGTGCCCTTTTTGCCTACGAGCTGCTTTCTTTGATTCTTGGGCAAATTTTCGAGCCATATGTTCTTCAGATTGTCCCTCTTCTATTACAATGCTTCGGAGATACTGTGGTCGATGTCCGAGAGGCTTGTGGGGATGCTGCGAAAGTTTGTTTCTCAAACTTAAGCTCTTATGGTGTGAAAGTCATCCTACCTACACTTCTCGAGGGTTTGGATGAGCAACAGTGGAGAAGTAAGAAAGGTGCATGCGACATGTTGGGGAACATGGCATATCTCAGTCCTCACCAGCTTGCTATCAGTTTGCCCGAAATCATTCCTCCCCTCACCAATGTTCTGAACGACAGTCACAAGGAGGTCAGAGTTGCTGCAAACAAGGCTCTACAGAAGTTCGGAGAAGTTATCAGCAACCCAGAGATTAAGGGCTTAGTGAGCATCTTGCTGAAGGCATTGAGTGATCCTACCAAATACACAGACGATGCACTTGATCAATTGATGAAGGTGCAGTTTGTGCACTACTTGGACTCACCTTCATTGGCATTGGTATCCCGTATCTTGGAGAGAGGCTTGGGTGGTCGGTCTACTACCAAGAGAAACGCCTCACAAATCATTGGTTCACTGGCGCATCTCACGGAAAAGAAGGACCTTATGGTTCATATCCCAGTCTTAGTCACAGGCCTTAAACTTGCAATTGTGGACCCCGTGCCTGCTACCAGAGCTACCGCTTCCAAGGCCCTTGGTACGTTGGTCGAGAAGCTTGGAGAGGACTCTCTACCAGATATCATTCCTGGCCTGATGAACACATTGAAGTCCGATACTGGAGCTGGAGACAGGCTGGGCTCTGCCCAGGCTCTATCTGAAGTGCTTTCTAGTCTTGGTACACAACGCTTCGAGGAGACTTTACCATCAATCCTACAGAACGCGACAAGTGCAAAGCCTGCTGTCAGGGAAGGGTTTATGTCCTTGTTCATTTACCTGCCCGCGTGCTTCGGAAACAGCTTCAGTGCTTACCTCAACAGGATCATTCCACCTATCCTATCCTCCCTTGCGGACGATGTTGAGTCTATCAGAGATGTGGCCCTGAGAGCAGGCCGCCTCCTCGTTAAGAACTTCGCTACAAGGGCTATTGACCTTTTGTTGCCAGAGCTCGAGCGGGGATTAGCAGACTCAAACCACAGAATCCGTCTCAGCTCCGTGGAGCTTGTGGGAGACTTGCTGTTTAACTTAACTGGTATCAGTGGCAAACCAGATGAGGAAGAGGAGGAGGCCAGTGGTGAAGTTTCTAGCTCACTGTTGGAGGTCCTTGGGAGAGAGAAGAGGGACAAGGTCCTGTCCGCACTCTACATCTGCAGGTGTGATACTTCTGGTCAAGTTCGTTTGGCTGCTATCAGTGTCTGGAAGGCTTTGGTATCTAGTCCAAAGACCCTGAAGGAGTTGATCCCTACATTGACCCAACTGATCATCAAACGCCTAGCCAGCCCGAGCGTCGAGCAAAGGGCTATTGCTGGGCAGGCTCTTGGAGAGCTTATCAGGAAGGCCGGAGAAGGGGTCATGTCGACTCTTCTTCCTACTCTGGAAGAGGGGTTACAAACTTCAACAGACAAAGACTCCAAACAAGGTATCTGCGTTGCCTTACGGGAGCTCATTACTTCAACTCCTGCCGAGGCTCTGGAAGACTATGAGAAAACTCTGGTGCAGGTTGTCCGAGCGGCTCTCGTTGATGCAGATGATGATGTCAGAGAAGCTGCAGCAGAAGCATTTGATGCTCTACAGAAGGTCATTAAAAAGAAAGCAGTGGATCACGTTATGCCGTACCTCCTCAATCTCCTTAGGTCACCTGAGGATGCAGACAATGCACTCGCAGCACTTCTCACATTGCTCACGGAGCCTTCACGTGCTAACAGCATCCTCCCCAACCTCATTCCTACGTTGCTCACTCCACCAGTTACAACCTTCAATGCTCGTGCGCTTGCATCATTGGCTAAGGTTGCTGGATCAAGTCTCAACCGTCGTCTACCCAGTATTCTCAATGCATTGATGGATGGTATCATTGATTGCAAAGACAAGGAACTCCTTTCTGAGCTGGAAAGCGCTTTCGATGCCGTCTTGCAGTCTGTTGATGAGTTTGATGGGTAGAAGCTTCTGATATCCCGCATCAGGCCTCAATTTTACTGACAATTTATCTAGGTTGAATACTGTCATGGCTCATATGCTTACCTTGATTAAGGTTGGTTGAACCTGAATTGTCAACGATTTACGTTTTATACTGACACCAAACAGCACGATGATCATTACAGACGTGCAGCGGCGTGCGCACACATGGCTGCCTTCTTCCAGAAATCTGAATTGGACTACTCACGATATACCCAAGACTTCATTCGAGCCCTTCTATTGCTCTTTGCTGACCGAGATCCAGCTGTTGTCAAGAATGCATGGAACGCCCTCAATGAACTCACAAAGAAGCTCAAGAAGGAAGAGATGGAAACACTGGTTCCTTCCACACGACAAGTTTTACAGTCGGTTGGTGTTGCCGGTCACAATCTCCCTGGTTTCGCACTTCCGAAGGGTATCAATGCAGTGTTACCAATCTTCCTTCAAGGCCTCATGTATGGTACGACAGAACAACGAACACAGTCTGCTTTAGCTATATCCGATATTATCGACCGCACCAGTGGAGAGTCTCTCCGACCGTTTGTGACCCAGGTAACTGGACCGTTGATTCGTGTCGTGTCAGAAAGATCTGTGGAAGTCAAAGGCAAGCCCAATTGTTTGATTGAAGGACTGACACAACCGCTGACTCCATGTAGCTGCGATCTTACTCACCCTCAACTCTTTGTTGCAAAAGATCCCAACATACCTCAAACCTTTCCTGCCACAATTGCAGAGAACGTTTGCGAAGTCATTGGGTGATACCTCCAGTGATTTGTTGAGAACACGGGCTGCCAAGGCATTGGGAACCCTGATTACATTGACACCAAGAATTGATCCGCTCATATCAGGTAGACTATATTATATTTGACTTTTTTATGCAGACACTGAGGCTACATGGATTTGCTAACAGCAGACGGTATCCCAATCCAGAACTAGTAACTGGCGCACGAACCCCTGATGCTGGCGTCAAGAGTGCTATGGTCAAGGCCCTCTATGAAGTAGTCAGTAAGGCGGGAGCCAATATGGGAGACCCTTCTAAAGCTTCCATTCTAGGCCTTATTGAGGAAGATTTGGAGGTAGACGATGGTAATATGATCCCACCCTGCGCAATGACGCAGAAAGCGGGAAATATCACTGACTGGTTATTATGGTTATAGATGAAATGATCATAGCTGGGGCACGCCTACTCGGGGCTCTTGTCAAATATTTGCATCCAGAAGAGACTTCGAGGACTCTAAAGTAGGTATTCCTCTCGACCTTCATAGTAGACGCAGTAGCATCTCACAAATGGGCAATTTTGTAGGGCTCGAGCGCTAAACCCGTCTTACACTAAAGCCACTGTCTTGGGACTCAATTCTACCATCCTCGAATCCCCGAAGACGCTGGTGGAACTATTCACGGAGGAAACTCCAAACTACATAGCACAAGGGGTCAAACATAAAAATGTAAGTCAACGAAAAATTCGCTTTTAGAGTTTGGTGCCAACTGATGAATGTCTCCAGCCCTTTGTATCAGATAATATGGTCCTCGCAGCTGGAAAATACCTCATTTCCGAAGAGATCAAAAAAAACTTTGAGGTTGTCAAAGTGGTTCTAGAGTCAATCTCTGGTGCAATTAAGGCGCCTGTTAGTGGGTCTGTCGATACAAAGAGGCTGGCCCTCGTGGTCGTCCGGACTATCAGTCGGATGCATTTTGAGGTAAGTTTATTGGTGACCCAATAACCTTCTTTCCTATGGTCGCACATTTAGTTTGATGTATATGCAATGTGGGGCCATATGATGATTAATCCTCGATGGTGAATTGCGGAATACACACCCTCAGGGCAGGCTTGCTGATTAGTACAACAGCTCATAAGGCCGCATTTACAACTCCTTGCGCCGGCAGTGTTTTCAGTAGTGAGGGATATGGTTATTCCTGTGAAACTTGCTGCTGAGCAAGCTTTCCTTGCGCTGTTTCAGGTGGTCAATAGCGGCGACACGCTTTTTGAGGTTTGTCGCTTTTTTTTTTTTTCATACTTTTGTTCTTCGAATTGCGGATTCACTACCAGAACGGGACAGGTGGGCGAGACACATACGTTGCTTTCATGAACCCTGCCAGCAAAATTGTTCCCCCGCTCCTCTTACTTTTCCTCCCTCTCTTCGCGCACTGTACCTTGCTTCTAGTGTACTCCTTCCTCCCGAGATCTCACATTGCCTTGCTTATACTGCACATTGCCTTGCCTATACTGCACATTGCCATGCATCAAGAACTCTAAATATGCCCACCATCCATACCAAACGGCTAGTATCGCTATTGTATACACTAAAAATGGGAAACCCGATTACACAAAGGCAATAACTAACGTGTTACAACTCCTATTTATAGAAATACATCCTCACGGTTGAAGGTCCACAGAAGCGCTCCATGCAGGAGTATTTTAGGAGAATAACTACGAAGCTTGCTGCTGCACATAAGGATAGGGCGGAGGCCGGTGGGGCGGCAGTGGGGCTGCAAAGTGATGAGGAGGAGGATGTAAGGGAGATATTGAGTGTGGGGAAG
>Ga0307514_10006227_pt1 | contig 10451 bp, 9 predicted proteins | sample 16_EM_MG_FD_203088 | JGI IMG/M metagenome (GOLD analysis project Ga0307514, IMG submission 203088) | Populus trichocarpa ectomycorrhiza microbial communities from riparian zone in the Pacific Northwest, United States - 16_EM | ecosystem: Host-associated > Plants > Roots > Unclassified | place... | reverse complement strand
CTTAACTCAATAAGCCGGTTTGCTTCTGGCCTCTTATCTTCAGCCAATGTCATTAATCCCTCAGACACTGCATGCTTAGGTCTCGACCTTCCGTAGACCGGGGAGTGCCGCAAGTGCTCTCACCGCTGTGCGCGAGAGCTTGCAGATCCCTCGTATTCGCATATTGCAATAACGTCTGCTGTGCATGTGGTTCTGCGTGATCGCAACTTAACTATGCATTGTCCCGCTAAACAGGGTTTAATAGGTGTGGCCAATAATTATGCGCAATGCTGAAGGTTTTTCACTTCCCAGTTATGGCGACATAATTGCGTCATCATGTTTGAATCTGCTAGTGTGACCATGGCCATCACTAATTGATCGACACACGGCTCAAGTGTAATCCCGCTAAGGATCACTTGACTGACAACCATGTTCACGTAATCGCAGGTAGGTGTTTTGCATATGAGCATCTTTAAGATTTGTCACATGTACCTGCTTCGTTCAAACATATATCATTACCGCTGCTAAAGGAGAACCCCTAACAACTAACTCTCACAAGTATGCTCCCAAGATGCTCTTAAGTACCCTCCCAAATACGCTTCCAAGTACATTCGTAACAACCAGGACATCCTGATTTAATGCTCCCATATATGCTCCTGGGTACTTGATCCAGAGACTTGCTGTATCAGCAAGAAAACATTTCTGTCTGGGCGGAATGGCTGTGTCAGAGTGGACATGCTCCATCAGAGCCATCAGAGACACCCTGGTGGAGGATTACTCCGCGCCCGGCGTCAATACCACGCGTCGCATTGCATATCGCCCTCCGATCGCTGTTTCGCTGTTTCTTCTCGCTCTGTCTGTCTCCTATTTTAAACAAACACTGTGGCGTTGGGGCCGACTGTGACCATATGTCAGAATGAGTTCATTGGGTACAGGCTTGCATCGGGATTGCAATGCAACGGGTGACGCTGCGAAAATTTCTCCTTGCGTTCCTTCTACATTAAGCTCGAGGAGCATAGAAAGAAGGTGAGAAGATATGATACTACCCAGCCGTGAGGATCCACACAATTGTGTGGATCCACGAAGTGAGACCAAAGTTGGGAAAGATAGAGTGTGTATTTTTGATGTATGACAAGATGAGATGAAAATGAGATGCTCTCTATCAACCCCGGGGTCTCCCGAATATATACTCCGCATCGCTCATTCCACCTCCGTTACCCCTGTATCTCCGTACACCCACCTTCGCTCCTTCACGATGTACTTGGAGGCCATGATCGAGCTAGTCTGGAGATGCACTTGGAGGCCGAGATCGAGTGAACTGAGAGATGCACTTGGAGGCCGTAATCGATCAAGTTTGGAGATGCTCTGGGAGGCCTTGATCGAACGAGTTTGGAGATGCACTTGAAGGCTGCGATCGAGTGAACTCAGAGATGCACTCTGAGGCTCTGACCAAGCGGGTTTGGAGATGCACTGGCAGGCTATAATCAAGCAAGATTGGAGGAGTACTTGAAGGCGGTCGATTTGGAGGGAGGCGCGAAGGCAGCGGAGACTTTATTTATAGGTTAACTTGTAATTGTGGGAATATAGAGAGTTGAGTACAATATCCGCCGAGAGATGAGAAACTGGCCTAATAGACGACAGACAATCTTAGGTGTATGCTGTACTCGGTGTATGCTGTACTCGGTGTATGCTGTACTCGGTGTATGCTGTACTCGGTGAATGCTGCACTCAGTGTTAACTCATGACGATGGCATGGAGAGATAGAGAGGGATGACTTAACTTCGTGTTCTTAGGTGATGGTAGAGTTGAGCACCAGAACGACAGAGGTCAGAGGAAATGGGGGAAATCATCTTGAGAGACTGGGACTTGAGAGAATTTCGTGTGGGAGTCAATTGGCCATCCCCGATACAGCAGGTGCGAGTCCCGATCCGGCAGGTAATAACCCAGATACGAGGGTTTCCAAATCCAATCAGGCAAGTCGTACTTCTGATTTCTCTTAGCCGCTCGTATCCTCCATATCGTTCTCATCATAATCCCCCATTTCTCTCTTACTCGTCCACAACTCGACCATCATCGCAAGAATACAAAGTTAAGTCATCCCCCACTATCTCTCCATGCCATCATCATGAGTTAACACTGAGTGCAATACACACCGAGTACAGCATACACTGAGTACAGCATACACTGAGTACAGCATACACCTAGGATTGTCTGTCATCCCTTCATACTCATGATTTCGAGTTGACCCCTGAATGTACCTTCAGCTTCCGGTGTACCTTCCTACCGATCCACTGCCACCAGCCAGCTCTCAATAAGAGCTTCAAACGTAAAGTCACCTCACCACATTCCCACGGTTTCGAGTTAACTAACTGATGAATAGAGTCTCAGCACCTGGCACGCCTCCCGTCGACCGCTTCCAGATCGACCACCTCCAAGTACTCCTCCAATCTCGCTAGATCATAGCCTGCTACAAGTGCATCTCCAAACTCGCTCGGTCACAGCCTCAGAGTGCATCTCTGAGTTCACTCAATCTCAGCCTCCAAGTGCATGTGCAAACTCGCTCGATCACGGCCTCCAAGTGCATCGCCGTATTTACTCCATCTCGGCCTCCAAGTGCATCTCCAAACTTCCTTGATTACGGCCTTGGAGGGTATCACTGAGTTCACTCACTCTCGGTCTCCAATTACATCTCGAAACTCATTTGATTTCGGCCTCAAACTGCATCTCTGAGTTCACTTGACCTCGGCCTCCAAGTGCATTTCCAAACTCACTTGATCACGGCCTCCCAGTGCATCTCTGAGTTCACTCAATCCCGATCTCCAATTGCATCTCCAAACTCACTAGATCACTGCCTCAGAGTGTATCTCTGGGTTCACTCAATCGTGATTTTCAGGCGCACTTCGAATTGCTCTCACGCACCGCCTGCAGCCAGTCCAGATACTCTCCTGAAATTGACGCATCCAAGTTTACACTCCACATCCTCTCAGACACTCCTGGAGGCTTCCAGTGACTAAAATACATTTTGCGGATGTTATGCAACGCTCTCCATCGCCCGGGCGACGGAGAGTGTGTAATTCTCCATCAGAGAGTATGAGGTTCCGTCAGAGCCGTCAGAGCCGTTCGGAACACCCGGGTGTTTCCGATGGAAACTGGAGTTGTTGCTGATGTAAGTTGCAGGTGCCAGGCCCCGGTAGGTGGGTGGCAGGAGGTACGTGGCAGTGGCTGAAATTATTACATCAGTCGATATCATTCTCGGAATATTGTTTTTAGCATAGCCAGCATGATGAGATCTCACAATGCCTCAAGGTCATACTGTTGTCAATTGCAGCCTCACATCCTTCAGGATAGGTAGACAATTGGACCTTGGGGAGAGCAGATCTCCAACTCAGATGTTTCTGCAGAATCACCTACCATCAACCCACCTAATTGGGGCATATGTGTGCGCATCCGGTCCAGGGCCGATGGTGATGATAGCCATGGTGATAATGGCAATGGTGATAATGGCAATGGTGATAATGGCAATGGTGATAATGGCAATGGTGATAATGGCAATAGTGTTAATGGCACTGGTGATTGTGTTTATGATAGTGATCATAATACCAGAAGCACTTAGACAAGTAGGTTGGCTATGTAAATGTTAGCATTAAAGCTTTCTCAGACTTAGAGCCTTCTATTAGCCAAAGCTTCTACAGAGTTGGAGTCTTCTGTTAGCCAAAGCTTCCACAGACGTAGAACCTTCCACTAGCCAAGGCTTCCATATGCTTAGAGTTTACCATTGGACAAAAAGTTCCCATGGTGGTAAAACGGCGGAGCTAGAAAGCAGAGAGCCCACTATCAACACTTCTTGGCATCTCTTCCGGCACTCGAATAGAACTTCGTGAGAAAGAGCAATTCTGACTTAAGGAAGATAGGATAAGAGTGAGAAGATATGATAGTACCCTGCCACAAGGATCCATGAAATCTCAGATTGAGCAAGTGAGATCAAAAGAAGGGAATAACAGAGTGTGTAATTCGTTGTATGATAGAATGATGTGCGATCTATCTACCCTACGGGCTGCGAAATATATACTCTCCGTCACTACGGCTATCTTCGTGATCCCTGTCACCCAGTCCATTGCAGTCATCATTGTATCTCTGTATACATGCCATTGCTGGGTACTCTACCAAGCTAAGTGGCAGTGGTGGTGGTGAGAATCGGATTTTTCCGCCACACCATGGAACACTTTACTCCTCCTGAATATGCTGTTGCATGCTCAATATAAACAATTGTTGAATTGAAGCTGCAAGTAGTGTTAGCAATGGGTCCGGGTTTGAACCGCAAAAATGGTTCAGTTCGGTTCCTGAACCATCCAAAAACCCGACCTGCTGCATCTTGGACGGCCAAACCTTGACCCGTATCCATCAACCCACAGGTTGTGCCAGGTTTTGCTAGACCTGTCGGTTCCAATTTCTGGTTCTGTGTTTTGGGTTCTTCTATTTATGGTCGTATTTAGATATCCTACTGCAAATCGCAAAATATTGACTTTGGTATGCCATTGTCCTTTTTGGATGAATCGGCTGCCTTTATAACTAAAAACAAGAGAGACATGCTCCCTGCCCCATCCTGAACATGGTAGTCAACGGTCTGTCAATGATTTTTGCTTTTGCATCATGGGTAATCTAGGTGGTGGTTGGATGCAGACAATCATAAATAATGTATTGGCCATATTCAATGAAAAAGAGAAAGTGACACGTTCGCAGCCACATTCTGAAAATGAGCGTCAACGGATCGTCAACGATTTTTAGTCTTGTAAGTCAGGTAATTGAAAAGTGATTTGTTCTTTATTATACATAGGCATTGTATTGGCTGCCTTTAAAGGCCAAAGAGAAAGCGACATGCTCCCTGCCAAATCTTGAAAATGAGCGTCAACGGAGCATCAATGATTTTTGGTCTTGCATGATGGTTAATCAAAGCGCAAGATGGCTGCTAATGTCATTATATGGAGTTTTGACTGGTTTTATAGGCTACAAAGTTCAGGTTCACTGAGTTGCACCATTGAAAACGAAATAAGTTGTGATTGTCTGGGAGGCTGTCGCGGGACCATCTCTTGCTTATCAGCCAATACAGGCTGCCAAAACCTTGTTTATAGATGTCTGCGATCATTTAACACCAAGATTACTCAAGATTCAAGACCAAAAATCATGGTCGCTCTGTTGACGCTCATTGTCAAGATGGGGCAGGGAGAGTGTAGCATTCTGTTTTGCCTATAAAGGCAGCCTATAGGATGATTATAAATAACAATGACTAATTCACATTTTAATAACCTGACTTACAGGACAAAAAATCGTTGATGCTCTGTTGACACTCATTTTGCCACAGGTGTATCCGCATTATGCAACCATTTACTTTAGCATAGAACATCAATAACTGTGTTTTGGCAGTCGTTCTATCCTCTTCATGTACATTTTCCTTTATCAGTACATTGTTCTTTAATTGTGTATATAAATATATTCTTTAAAATTTACTTTAAAGTGTCCACTAATTGTAGATAATGATAAAACTCAAAAATCCCAATTCTTTCAATCAATCCTCGTCTTCACTGTCTAATTCACTCACAATGCTGCACTCATCTTCAAAATCAATGTCAGCAGTATTTCCACGCAGCAGATAGTGTACGCAGGAAATATGGAATAAAATCTTTATCATCCTTGCTATCCTTGGCATATGTATTATAATTGAAATATTGAGTGTTGGGAAGTGGAGAATGTATCTACACACACATGCATAGCATACCTTCTATTTCATAACTTTCATGTTTATCAGTGTCACCTGGTGGCGCAGGAGGTGTTCCGGGAAGAGGCGGCGTTTCGGGTGAAGGTGCTGCCGGTTCTGGTGGTGGTGTGCCGGTTCCTTTGCACCTCCAGTGTATCTGCGGATTCTTTGCTGTGGCATTGTGGCATGGAAGGCAGCCATCCATACAATTGTTGAAACCATTGCCGGGTGTCTTTCTATCGCAGCCTTCACCTTTTTCTGCCCAGGAAACTCAACTCCTCACTTCTTCACTTCTTGGACTTCGGTGCAAGGTTTCGTAAATAATTGTTGTGTTTCCCCTATTGCGGCTCGCAAAAACCCTCTTTTGGTCATTTTGGCCATATCCAAACTAAGGCGCATGTCAGACTGTTCTAGCTGTACTCGACCTCCTTGCCTCACCATAGTAGCAGAGATGTTGAAAACCTACAACAAATTAGTTGCTGCTTCTAAAAGGAAGATTTAGCTGTTACCTCAACCATATACGACTTCATAGCCTCCTCTAATGTCTGTTAAGCCGCTTTTGCCCACTCCCAGGGACCTTCATCACAAAATTTGTACGCAAAAATCCCAGAGCTGACAACATCATGATGTTCCATTTCATGGACTGTGCGGACAAATACCTTCGTCGACCATGGAGGTTTACCATTGCGGACTGCGATAAATTGGTCACGAAGCGCTCTACGTACCCCAGCTGTGCATTATGTTGTTAGTTGGCCACCTTCAACATCATTATGGAGCTACTCATATCTGATCACATGCTGCTTCATATTATTGCTGCGTACGGTTTTATGTACTTGGTCTAAATTTGAGTCCAGGGCCATATTTTCGGTGGCTGCAATTTCAGCGTCGCAGTGGACTAACTGGTGTCTGTGTTGCTGCTGTGTCTCAGCCAGGGGTGCATTGAATAAAGAGCCTGTCGTTTGGCTCAATTCGGATTCAATCACACTGGGCTGAAGTGTTTGTGGAGCCATGAGTTGCTGTTGTGGAAAAGGTGAGGAAGATGATAACGAAAAGTGGAAAGTCCTGAGGAATATATAGTAAGCTACAAGTCACAATGGAATGAATAACAGTCAACTTGCACGTTCTACTCAAGTTTTATGCTGCTGGGTATTGCCGCAAGTTGCAGGTGATTCCAACGGTCCTGCGATTTGCAGTACATCAGTCTAATGTTGTTTGTTTGTTTGTTTCCAGGGATACATTGAAGTGAGCGACAGCTGATATCTTATGTTTGATAGATATAAAAAGGAAATTCTTCGACGGAAAGGATGTCTGGTGATGTTTGTCTCAATACATTGTCCGGATCTTACACGAAACACACGCTAACTATCAAGTCATGACATACAGTTAGCCTTACTATTCTGCATGAAATGACAGTCAAAACGCAGATTTTACTTTGTTCGAATTGATCAAACGTACAAACCTTGGCATAAAAGGATCAGCTTGCCTCCATGTGGTCCATATCTTCCAACATCCAACATCTCGCCCAACAACAAGGTCAATACACAATACAATGGTCAATGCTCCAAAAAGGAACTTTTCTCCACTTCCGGCGGGCAAATACGGCAAATCGACAAAGCAGTCGACATGTCGATGGTATCAAGCAAATGAAGGTAATAGAGGCTTGGAGGCAGAAAGGGTCCAAGCGTTGGGAGCATTGCACAGCTTACGATCTAAAAAGAAGCGTTCAGTGGAGAAAAGACATCAAACGTACTGTTTAAGCAATAAGGAGAAAGAGAAATGAATCGAGGATTATGGGGAGAGGGAAACCGCTGTGGCAAGAAAGCAAGTTCAAGATGCAGAGACAGCAATTATGCAAGAGCTGAAAGATATGACTACTGCTGAAAGTGCGGGGGTGACAACCAGGAAGCCCGAAATAACGTTTGAAGAGATGTTGAATGCTATCGGAGACAGTCTGAGGGATCTTGCAAGTTCCGACGATGAGCAGGATGGGGAAGACGAGAAAGATGACGAAGAAGAGAAACAGCTTGGCAAGCTGAGTGATGATGATGAACCTGGCTGGGTAATGGGCACAATCTCCAAAACAGTACAGCACCGCATGGAGAGTATTCGGCAGAAGCAGAAGAGGCTTCACGAATTGACCCAACCGGGATGGAGGGACGCAGCAAACTACTTCCGTATGAGAGAGATGAAGAATGGGGTTGCCATATTGAAGGTTCTGGCGGGTGTGAAGCACCAAATAGACACGACTGCAGCCACACCATCCCCAACAACATTTGGAGAGCATATGCAGACTCTTGACATTGTCCATGGACAATTGCAAATGCCGGCAGTGATTTCTTGACCAGGAAGTAGTCAAAGGAGGCTGGGTTTGGAGAAACTCCAGTTACACAAATTCAAACTGGTTTTTTTGCCCAATGCGCCGTCCGATTTGACACCGATTCAGCATGTGAAGCCTGTTGAACCTGTAAGCTTTGACCCAGTCCTGAAGCAGCCCTAGTTAATTACCATATAGCAATCGGATATGGACGAAGATATAGTGATGGCGCCCACGTCGCCAGAGGTATAGCTAGCCAAATAGTTAATTTTCACGACCTATCTCTTGTAAAAGCAAATTGTGTACCTACTTTGCTACATGTCAGCTTTTTCTTGATTTCAGTGACCAAATTGTAATGCAGGATATTTCATCAGCGTGTGTGCAAGGGTCGTACGGGCCATGAGAAAGTTCTAGATTCCAAATCTGGTTGATAGATGGCCAGCAAACTTGATATCGACTTGCTTGTTATGATTATATTAGAAAGCAAAATCTAAAATAGAGACAAAATTTCCTAACGAAATTTCAGTCAGTGATGTCATACCAGCCATGGGATGAGTAGTCAGTGCGCAGTCTGAACCCGGATCAATGGCAGCCATGATACTGCATTTGTCCATGCAGCTAACTGCATAACTCTGCTCGCAGATCTGCGGCACATGGTCGAGAATTTGAAAATTGCTTACGGTACGTCATGGAAATCGAGGACAATGCGCTGGGAAACGCTAGGTGAGGAAATCGGGCTCTATCAGTCTAAAATTAGTAGATAGATCTGTATGCCGTAACATACTGGCTGAAAGTGCCAAAACGCGACGGAGCTACGTCATTTATCGGACTGATGACGAAAGTAGTGGTTGCTCAGAAACTGAGAGGCCTCGATGGTTTTGGATGCAAATGATTATACCTTGAAATGGTATATTGGCTGTCAAAAATGACGGTATGAATTTTAAGCAAAATGATTGCGCACCTAATGACTGTTAGTATTTCTCTGACGTGAGCGTCAATAGAGTGTCAACGATTTTGGTTTGGTCTTTGTGGCAATCAAAGGGATACATAGTCACATCAATCCAAAGAGGTGTTACTGGCCGGATTTAAACAGATAAAGGCTAGCAACATGCTCATTGCCCCATCCCAGAAATGAGCATCAATGGAGCGCCACCGATTTCTGGTCTTGCATCTTGGACAATCACTGCACTGCGCGACAGCATTAAGACATAATCACAGTATTGGCCACCTTTGTGGGCACAAAGGCCAGCGATGATATCGCTACCACCTTCTAAAAATGTGCGTCGATGGAGCGTCTACAATTTATGGTCTTGAATCTTGGATAATACAAGGGCTGTGCAACGGCATACTCCCATAATCATAATATTGGTCGCCTTTATAGGCAAAAATACTAGTGATGATATTGCTACTACCTCCTAAAAATCTACCTCAATGGAGCGTCAATGATTCTTGGGCTTGCATCTTGGATACTCAGACAGCAATGTAATGGTGTTGACCCATAATCGTACATTTGGCTACCTTTATGGGCAAAAATGCTAGTGATGATATCGCAACCGCCTCATCTTTGTATGTGCTTGTATTCAACTTCACAAATATGCATGCGATGTCTCACAGGTGTGACTTTTTTCTTGCTTGTAGCTCTAAAGTCATTATTGCAGAACCACTGTTTTACCTGACAATAACGTATCTTTTGACAGTTGCTCAGATCAAATTACCCAGAGTTCAATTTCCTACTGCGGTGTCAGATACCCAATCTTTACATACCTTGTTGCGAGAGGTTATGATATCATCCAATAATAAATGTGTCTTTATTCATGATTTAGGCGATCTAACTTTAAAAATCATCTTCGATGCTTGTTGGGCTTCAATGAATGTAGGCTCGAAGCGGCCTATTGCTTGGAATAATTCTAGACATGCGCCTTCATGGTGATTCTATTTACCCTGCGGAATTGAGGAGACCAGTGCCCTGGTATAATATGTATCATTTGACATCAAGTTCTTCGCCATCTGTCAGAACATGGCACCAGCTCAATGGGCAAACACTTGCAGGGAAAAGCTCCCATTGCAAAGTTAAATGAATTAACAGTGGCAAAAGTAACTGAATTGACTAGTTCAACGGTCGATGAAACAGCTTTGGTCATACTCAAGAGGCAAGGAAGTCGAGCTATTCTGATTGTAGGTTTGCCCCAGAACATCTAAGGGCATTACAGACCTGTTATTGCCTCAAACTTCCATCGACTTGAAATCCGATAGTCCCTCTAAGAAGCTGGTGACCCGCAGAAGCGGGCCTGGCTATTTAGCAGGTTAAGGTCTCGTTCGTTATCGCAATTAAGCAGACAAATCACTCCACCAACTAAGAACGGCCATGCACCACCACCCACATGATCAAGAAAGAGCTCTCAATCT
>Ga0307514_10006226_pt1 | contig 10454 bp, 17 predicted proteins | sample 16_EM_MG_FD_203088 | JGI IMG/M metagenome (GOLD analysis project Ga0307514, IMG submission 203088) | Populus trichocarpa ectomycorrhiza microbial communities from riparian zone in the Pacific Northwest, United States - 16_EM | ecosystem: Host-associated > Plants > Roots > Unclassified | place... | reverse complement strand
AATTAATCCATACTAATTGCCCCCCCCCCCCCCAAAAAAAAAAAACCGACCATTGAAGATGACAACATTGACGGGACCTAGCGTGTTTTTAACGGTGCTGAATGCCGAAAGGACGCTTTCTTTTTCCTGAACGTCGACTTTAACAGAGAAATAACCCTCCTCGGCCCTGGGATTCCTACTTCCTAAGGCAACCTTGTATCCGTTTTCTTTCAGCTTTGCAGCTACTGCTGCACCGATGTTTGACCCAGCACCAATGACAAAAGCGACGAGATTGTTGTGAGACATGTTTCGACGAGCAAGAATGGGGTTTAACAATCATTTTGCGTGGGGTATAAATACATTTCAAGGCTAGAACCAATGACAAATGTGTGTGACCAAGCCATGCCACATTACGAAGAGGTTTGAAGGCAAGGTATGTATCTGCTTACTTGCTGGGTTTATCAGAAATTGTTCAAGATGACAATATCTGATGATCTCATTGACATGTGACATGCGGCTAGTATTAGTATTATTATTAATATTATTATTTAATGATCTGAAATTTTGAAAAATACTTAGCTAAAATTCCGCGATGACTTCTGCTAATATTAATACTGCAGTTCAAAAGACCGACTACAATGGTAGTGGTGAATCTCACCAGCTTGACCCCCCCCACTCCATCCAACGTGACGCCAGAGTCATGGCCCTCCTCATCTGAAAGTGAACCCAACTCGCCCCATCTTTCTGATGTATGTTTCCTACGGAATCCTACCCGCTGCTAGATATTTCCTCCTGATATTTTATTTTAGAGTTCTGGTGAATATTTTCAGCCTACCACTGGTGACGGTAGCCACCATGGCCTCCGTAGCAGCCTCTGTCATAGCCATCATCGGAATCCAGTCGACTCTTTGTCAGAAGAAAACCAGATTCTTCGAAAACGAATCATTGAATTGGAGACTGAGCTCGACAGAGTCCGGTATGTCACTTGGACTACTAAGTAATTCAACATTATTAATACATAGTAGCACTCTCCTTTACCAAGTCCTTGAAAAGTATTTTGCCACCAAAGCAGAGCCCATGATCCCCACAATCCCTTCATCTGTGCCGTTCAATTTCTACTTCCCCCCTCGAGTACAAGGTCCACAATGATCTGACTACCCAAATGTGCAATTCTGGAAAAAGAGAGATTTGAAGTTGCAGGCTGACAAGCCACGGTGGGGGAGTCTGGCGGTGATCTGCACACTAGAAATTCTTGGTTCATGTACTTTGACCCATAAGCTGATAGACTTTCCCAGTTATATGTTCTAGTATTGAAGGGTCCACAGTATCAATTACTCAGACACCATGTCTGAGGCGCCTGGTTAACAGAAACTCTGCAATTCAATTATGACTTGAAATTACAAGTAAGCGCCTTATGTATTCGGACATCTTGACCAGCAAATTCCGACTGCTTTTAATTACGGTAACTGTAAATTGAATGCGCCTCCGGATCGTAACCAAATGAGCCAAAAAGCAAAACGAGACTGTATTGACAGAAAAAGTACAGTACACTTTTGAAGATAATCTAAAACACTTCAAGCAGCAGCTGCAGGAGCTTGCCGCTAGAGCCTCTCTCTTACGCAGGACACCAGTATGTCGCAAGAAAACACCGAAAACTCTTGTACAATGCAATTAAACGTAGCACAAAAAATGTAATTCATAAACGATGCCATGTGCCTCTCCTTTGTTGACAAAGGTTGTGGGCATTGCCGCTTGCCAGCCTTACAGTGCATTTATTTTGAAAAATACTTAGCCAAAATTCCGCGATGACACAACCAGGAAGTTTAGAGCCGAGAGTCGAAAGGGTCGCGTCGTTGGCGACATAACAAGAAGTAAAAACGAGCCGGTTTTCGGTGCAGGGTGCATAGCCCCATTTCCTACGAGTACCACCTGCGCCATGACCGTATTTGTCCAAGGGCACCATACCCATGCCGCCATCGTCAGTCGTTCGGGTGTTGACAAACGAGGATCTTCCACTAAATTGGCCGCACAAGCAAAAACCGCAAATACTAACGATAAGAAGGGAGTTTCAGTGCGGATAACATCAAGGCTCCGATTGTTATCCATGACATGAGTGTAATTTCGTAAAAAAGAAGGCTTGTCAATGGCTGGCATCAAAAAATGCAAGCGGGAGAAGTAAGCCTCCACCTATACAAGGGTGAATTTCATTGACCCGAGAAGGTCCTGACGATACTCACCAACTTATCAGAGGTCACGAGCAGGGAACTCCACTTCTTCTGGTCCCGGCAGCGCGTGCACTTTGCCGAAGATTATAGCCGCAGGAAAATACAGTTTATTGACGCTTGGGCCAGGTGCCTGAGGGTCTTCTTCCATAGGGGAAATGCGATGCAAGGGAGAAGTTGTAAGTGCTTTGAAAGATTGGATAAGAGACATCGTTGATAACCCGCCGATCCACCTCATATGGCCATACTCGTCCAAAGCAAGTTGGCTGAAGAGTTCGCTGACATCCTCCTCTCTCTTTTCAGAGGGAAGTGGTCATGAGTCCGTACTCGACGGCTGCTCCTGCGACACAAGTGACTGTCACAATTGCGGCAACAGGTGCCAGTGTTTCTAGATCATCAGTGAATCCAGGTGCCGAACCACTAGACGAGGCTCCTATCTGTTGTTCGATGAACATGTAGGTTCACATCCGTCGCATTTAATCTTCTTGAGCCTATAGAATTCAACAGATAAAAACGCGTATTGACCATATCTCCCGGCGATGTGTGATAAGTCAAAATACACGGTGGACTTACCGACAACTCTCGCAGGCACGACACACTCGTCGTCTCTGCAACTGTAGGGGTTTAGATACCACATCTTCGAGCATCGACTCATCTTCTGGACGTTTTTTCTTGCTCGAGGTCTTGGAAAGTACTTCTTCGTCCTTCGCCATAGTGGAGTGTATGGTGAATTATCAAGAATGAAACAATCTTCTTGCTTGGGTCATGAGCACACGCCCTCGTACACATTTATGATCAATGAATTGAAAATGGCTGTGCCTTGATAAGGTACATGCGGTCATGACAGAAAATCAGGCGGCAGAGTTGCGATGGAATGATATCTTACAGTAATAAAAACAAGACTGATTAGGGAGTGAACAGTGGCATAGCGTACTTGTCCACAGCTGTTGGAATTACTTGTTGGGCGAGAAACTTTTCTTCTGGGGAAAGACGGTGATCCGAGTTGATTATGTTGATGCTTTCATGAATGGTTGGGATGGGGTGAGCAATGATGGTTCGAGAGGGCGGACGGGTCAACCACATTGCAACCATCAGATCGCGATCTGTGTGAAGCAAAGCATCCCACACAGATTGGACAGCGTTAGAGTTGACACCGTCATCATCTAAATCCTTTGCCTTGTCTGCGTACCGGGCCCATTGGGTATGACCAACGTCATCCAAAAAGCGAGTTGCGGATTCGTGGTTTATATATATGGCCCATAACGATATGAAGTATGGGACTTTTCGTCATCGCAAGAAGTCAGAACACAATTCAACAAAATAGTCAAAAATAGGACCTACGATAACCAAATTCGTTATCCTTGAGAAGAGCAGCCCGAACTTTTATGTCAGCCTGTTTCATATACTTGTCATTTAGGGCTAGGGGTACAGTTGGTCAGCTATGACTACAATAATGAGGGCTGAACCCGTACCCTGGCAAATTCTGGACCGAATTTCCCATTGTAGCATTGTATGTTGGAACTCTTGATTTCTAAGAAAGTCTTGCCCACGTTCAAACTGAAGGTCTTGAATCTTAACCTGGAGGTCTTGGATTTCATTGCGGAGGTTGGAAACCTCGTCAGAGAGCGCCTCCTTTTTAAACTGTTGTCATAAAAACAGTTAGTATTAATATTAGAGCTCAAGTAAAGCAGCTACCTTCAGGCGTGATTGATGGGGCCCTTGGCGATGTTGAAGCCTATATTTTCGTATGGGGTTTTGTGGGTTCCAGCCTGGCTCTTCGCTGACCTTGTAAGACGTGATGGGAGATGACAGAAGAGTGCTAAGCTCTGGAACATAGTCATCCAGTCTATCGCCCGGCCTATCACTGAATGTTTCCTCTATGACTTCCCTTGGGCGAGTGACAATAACTGCCATTTTCTAGTCAATTCAGCGGTGGTGAATGAATCAATTGGGACGAATTTGAACACTGGCATATGATATTATTTTTCTCAGGACTGTGAAGGGCCGGCTTGTTTCCATATCAGGAAAACGGGATTTTACTTGGACTTACTTAAATGCACACAAGTAGGTGACCCGTTGTTGGGATATAATCCCAACACCCGTGCTTCGCACGGGGGAATCTGCGAAAGTAGAATATGTTATAAAATTGGGCCCCCCCATTTCTATCAGCATAGAAGTCTCGGAAAAGCTGCACTACATCAATCATCCCCAAGGCCACAGGCAACTTGGCAGGGTGGTAAGAAGATTTTAGAGGTCTTCAAAAGAGATTGGCTGCTGGCAGTCTATTATAAGCGGATTCGAATCGCTACCTTGAAAACATCAGCAACAGAGTTGCAACTTGAAGTACAAAAGCTCGCCAGCCTAGGTTTGATGACGGTTCCCTTGCTGACACGGCCTCTACTTGTGCTTTAGCGGGTTGTAGACAAAGAATTGGGGAACATTATGTGTAGTTTCTGGCTTCCTCACCCGCCTGTTGCCCTTGAAATATGTGGTAAGAGTCATGGCTTGATTGGTGATGATGTGTAGAGAAATTGCAATACATTCGGGGAAGGTTTTATATTTTTTATCAGAGGTGGGTAAGAGAGCCAGCAACACAGAACTGACGGATTTCGAAGGGGAACTGTTGGTCCTTTTGGATCTGGTGGTACTACGGTTACAGGCCAGATTGTTGAATATCAGCATAGCGACAGGTTGAAACTATAGAATCCGTATCATAGTAGAATTTTTCGGCGAAGGTAGCTTTTGCTTGAATTATGTCTTACGGATTTGGAGGGCTTGTAGGCCTCGACTGAACAATTTACTTCCCAAGTTATCCCTTGCTTAAATTATGATACGGATTTGGACTTTCTTACGGATTTGGAAGGCTTCTCGATTTGGAGGATTCCCAGGCGGCATCAAAAATCTGTGTCCTTTTAGTAGTAGGATACTTATTCTTTTTTCAATTAGACACAGTGAGCACCAACGTGACGCGACAAATTGGCACACTCATCGTTGGTGATACAGATTGGTGATACAGATTGGATACATAACACAGTATCAGAAGCGTATTGACGCTCAAAAAAACCAATTTATGCTTTCGAAACAAAATGAGATCCATCGAGGGTGAAACTAACCAAACAAAAACCACGAATTAGCTTCTGATCGGAAAAAAAGTGAACCAGAAATACATATGTACCGATAATCCCAGTCCTCCTGTTTCTCACCATTGATTAATCCCCCAATACACATCCGCATGCGTCGAACCGCTCTTCGCAAACTCGCTCTGATAATCAACAAAACCACCCTCTTTCGAGACAAGTGAAGCAAAATAGTATTTAACGCCATCCGCTGCGTAGTACGCATCAGCCGCGTTGGCAATGAACCTTGCCGCAATGGTCTTTTGTAGACCAAGTGTGAAGTAGCTGGCCGGGCCGACTTGGTTGAAGGGTAGTAAGTTACCAGTCACGATGAACGCCTTCGGATGGTCGTTGTGGACTGGGTCGCGAAAGTGAGTGATGGCTGCCTGTCCAGCCGCGAAGATGTTGATGCCGACGGCAGTTTGTTTGTAAACTTCTTCCACAGAAAGAGAGAGAATATATCAACACGGGTACTGTAGCAGCTGCGTAAGATGCCAAAAAAAATATTTCAGTATTCCATACGACTTGCCAGGGGAAAAAAATCCGACCATTGAAGATGACAACATTGACAGGACCTAGCGTGTTGAACGCCGAAAGGACGCTTTCTTTTTCCTGAACGTCGAGTTTAACGGAGAAATAACCTTCCTCGGCCTTGGGATCCCTACTTCCTAAAGCAACCTTGTATCCGTTTTCTTTCATTGAGACATGAATGGGGTTTACCGATCATTTTGCGTAATATAAATACATTTCCTCATCCTTCAAGGCTACAAACCAATGACAAAGTGTGGCCAGATACGAAGAGGTTCGAAGGCAAGGTAAGATATGCTTTATCGGTCAGAAATCGTTGATCTGATGGGCACGAAATATCAATTGAATGCGCCTAAAGTGTATTGACAAAAAAAAGTACAGTACACTTTTGCAGATAATCTAAAACAGTTCAAGCAGCAGCTGCAATCGCGGAGCTTGCCGCTAGAGCCTCTCTCTTACGCAGGACACCAGTGCCCATTTTGACTTTCCAACTTCCCACAACAGACTTCTCATGATCAGCCTCGACGACAGGATAAACCCCTCTTGTCGCCTGGACAGGCCCGCTGATCGGACCCAACAGATTTTGGAAATCCGAACGCGCCTTTTCAACCGCCACTGGATCCAAATACGCCTTCTCGCCCTTTCGAAGCGTCTTTGGCGTCGTTCCATTCCTCATGCCCAGCTGTTCATCAGTCCAGATTGGCTTAACCTCCGCCACACTGCTAGCTACTCCCACACTCGCACGTCCGCCAAGGCGTATCCAATCTTGAAGGCGGTTGATACCTAGCTCGGTGAAAATCTGATCCACGGAGCCGACAAGTTTGTTAATCTGTTCCAATGTGTGGCGTGGCGTCACCGTGATTCGAAGACGCTCCTCGCCACGCGCGACGGTTGGGTAGTTGATGGATTGAACATAAATGTCGTGTTCGGCAAGAAGTTTATCCGAGGCGGCTTTGGCCAAGGCAGGATCTCCGACGAGAACTGGTACAATGTGGGAGGGTCCAGGTCTATAGAATCCAATATTAGTGTACCAATATAGAAAGGTCACACGGTGAAAGACTTACACAACAGGGATATCTAGTTCAGCAAAGCGGCGCTTGACTTCACGGACATTGACTTGTTTCAATTGACGGTCGCCGACATAGTTCTTCTGGTAAACGACGCTAGCACGAGCACCAGCAACGACCGCAGGGGGAAGGGATGTAGTGAAGATGAAGCCAGGAGCATAGGACCGAATCATATCAACAAATTCCTCAGAACCAGCAATATAACCACCAACGGCGCCATAAGCTTTGCCTAAAGTGCCTGCAATACATTCAGATAAATGCGCCTTTTTGAGACGACGGGAGATAACGTACCGGTTATAATATCAACACGATCCATGACAGAACCTTTGATAGCATGTGGACTATGACGAGCTGCGGTATGAGCATCATAATCCAGATGTTCAGCCACACCGGCACCACGGGGACCATAAAGACCGACAGCATGTACCTAAAAATAACCAGCTCAGATATACTTCCACACAAGAAAATTTTACGCTCACTTCATCTAAAAATGTGAGTGCTCCATATTGTTCCGCGAGGTCGCAAATCTCCTTAATCGGACCAATACTTCCACACATGGAATAAACGGATTCAAATGCGATTACCTTCGGTGTCTCTTTCGGGTACGCCTTCAACTTGTTTTCCAGGTCTTCCAAGTCGTTATGATTGAATATAACTCTTTTTGCATTTGAATGGCGCATACCATGAATCATGGACGCATGATTCATCACATCGGAGAAGAAAACACAACCAGGAAGTTTAGAGCCAAGAGTCGAAAGGGTCGCGTCGTTGGCGACATAACAAGACGTAAAAACGAGTGCAGCGGGTTTTCGATGCAGGTTGGCCAACTCTTGTTCAAGGCCAAGGTGCATAGCCCCATTTCCAGCGATGTTACGAGTACCACCTGCGCCATGACCGTATTTGTCCAAGGTACGACTGGGGCGGGGGGGTCAACGAAGTTATCTACAAGGCATGGACAAAGACTTACTGAATTGTTTCAAGAACGACAGGATTATTGCCCATCCCAAGGTAATCATTCGCACACCAAACCTCGACCTCGTCCGACACTTTGGCGGTATGAGCGACAGGGAACTTGGCCGCAAGTCGATTGATATTATTGAAATAACGATAAGAATTATCTTTATGCTTCTTGTGAAGCTCGTCTGTATAGAATCTTTCATAATTAAAGCCGGTGTATTTTTGCTTATGCATCGCAGTGGTCTCTTGTGCGCGGTTGCCAGCTGCGGTTTGTTCGGTTGCGGCTTTATGGAAGGGACAACCCGCCGCAGCCGCCTGGTTCGCAATACTCTTCAGTTGGCCCAGTTCCTTGTGTGCAGCAGCGGCCGAAACCTCCTGGGCCATTCTAGCTGCCGCCATTGCCTTTGAAGCATGTGGACACATCTCCACAGATGCGTCAGGGGAAGGCACCACACCCTTTCCCTTGTGAATCTGGTCGACGTCCTCGTTCCCAGCGACACTCGCATAACCAGCAACAATCTCCTTTGAGCGTATGTCCAGAGCGGGTCCCATTACGGGACATCTAGTCGCGCGTTCGGTCAGCAAAGAGAGCGACGGGAATCGTGGCGAGATGGAAGTGCAAAGCGTGCGCAGAGTAGACGCCTTTGTATTTCCCAGGAAAGGACAGGCATTCTTGAAGCGTGCAAGGGAAGACAGTTTGTCCATTATTCAGGTCGCGGAGGAGGAGAAAAAAGTCTGATGACAAGTGACAACCATTTGTATTTTTAAGGTGGGAGGACCGCCAAAAGGACCAAATCGCGCCGGATCTTTCCTAATTAGGTCTCAAATTCAAATCTCCGGCCTCCGATTGGTTCATTTGTTACTTTGCAGGGAAAGACAACTTTCAAGTACGTTCATCGCTAAATCTACCTCGATCTGACCCACTGTTAGCGGAGGAACAAGTCGCACCGCATTTTTCCCTGCAGTGAGCATCAACACTCCCCTTTCTCGAGCGAGCTCAATTATTTTCCCGGGTAAACTCTCGTCTTTGAAACCAATCCCTCGAATCATCCCTCGCCCTCTAACACCGTTGTTCGGCTGCAAAAGTTCTGGGAACCACTCGGGCAAAAGCGACAAACGCTTATCCAAGTAGGAACTCGTTTCCCGCAATTGCTTGACGAAATTACGTGAGGAGAGCCGAGAAAGGACATGATGTCCGATTGCGCAAGCAAGTGGTGATCCTCCGAATGTAGTCCCGTGTGTACCTGTCATATGATGTATCAGAAGGAAATATTACTGGTTGATGTTAAAGCAGGAATCATACCAGCCGTCATTGTCTCTGCTATGCTATCCCTCAACATGACTGCACCAATAGGATACCCATTTGCAAGCGGTTTAGCCATCGTTATAACATCCGGATGACAGTCAGTTGGGAGATTCGAATGTGCCCAGAGTGTGCCTGTCCTGTAAAGCCCGCACTAAACCATAGAAAAGTCAGCAATTGCAGGGTAAATAGATCGGGGAGTACCCACCTGAATTTCATCGAAAATGAGCACGGCTCCAACTTCATCGCATTTCTTTCTCAACGCCCTCAGCCATTCCTCGCTCGTTTCAAGAATCCCTCCCTCACCCTGAATCGGCTCAATTATCACAGCACACGTATCCTCCCCAATCAACCCCTTTTCCAACCCCTCAAAATCATTCACCTTCCCCACATCCACTCCGGGAATAAGCGGCGCAAACGGCTTCTGATACTTCGGATTCGTCGTCACGCTCAGCGAACCCATACTCCGTCCATGGAACGAATTCTCAAAGCACACGATCCTAAATTTAGTACATGTTTCATCATCCCACTTTTTCCCCGTCCTCGTAGCCCAAACGTCTTTGCCCACTTTCCGAGCGATCTTTAACGCGCCTTCGTTGGCCTCGGTGCCAGAATTCGCGAAGAATACTCTCGCACCAGCTTGCTGACCGTCTATGGCACTGTTTGACGGATATCCTAGTCCACCTTCGGATTGGGTGAGAGTTACAAGCAGCTCAGCAAGCTTTCCAGCCCACTCATTGTGGTAGACATTGCTGGTATGTAATATTTTACCGGCCTGTTCGGTAATGACCTATGGTGCATCGCAAAAGTTAGTTAACATGCTTGAAGATTTGATTTCAAATTAAGGTCGTGGCGGTTCGTTGAATTCAAGTAGAGAAAAACCTCTCCAAATTCCAATAGCCATTCTCAAGCTTGCAATACATCCGACAAACGCCGAAACAAAGATGAGAAGCGAAAACTTACCTTTAATACGCCCCCATCCCCTCCACCAAGGGCATTAACCGCAATCCCTGCAGTGAAATCCAGATATCGCTTTCCTTCTACGTCCCAAACAAAGGGCCCCTTGGCCTTGCTCAACACTATGTCAGGCCTCGCATACACAGGAAGAATATACTTCGCACGGTCTAGATGTTCTTGGGTAATGGAGGGAACTGGAGTCGGCAGGGCGTGCGTCGGGTGAAGATAGGTTTTGTTAGGCTGAGTGGGGAGCGTGAACGCAGCAGTAGTCACGTATCCACGCTGGCCCAGTTGTTGGGAACCGATTGGGAAGGATTTGAATTTT
>Ga0307514_10006225_pt1 | contig 10454 bp, 10 predicted proteins | sample 16_EM_MG_FD_203088 | JGI IMG/M metagenome (GOLD analysis project Ga0307514, IMG submission 203088) | Populus trichocarpa ectomycorrhiza microbial communities from riparian zone in the Pacific Northwest, United States - 16_EM | ecosystem: Host-associated > Plants > Roots > Unclassified | place... | reverse complement strand
AACTTTTTTTTCGCATTCCCCCTTCTGCCGCACTTTTGGATTCGCATTGCCTGGCGAAAAAAGCAGGCAGCACTTGCCTACTTGGAGTCGATCATACATGACCCGTACAATCTAATGCAAGACAGAAATGAACTTGAAGAAGAGGCGTTTTTGGATGCAGAAGAATTCACCAATAAACCCGCTGTGTCGGCTACAAAATCAACAGAAGAATGAAGTTTGGTGTCCTCGTCACTTAGTACAAATTGAGATGCATGTTTAATTTCTACTCATTCAATCCATCTCAATCATGTATTATCTGTGCTAAGTTATTTCATAGTAAATAAGATGACTCGGAGGGTGATATAAAGAGTCAAAACCTCTGATCCGTTGAAGATGTAAACCAGCCTTTTGAAAGGTTTGATGGAAATTCGAATAAAGACCCTTTTGGGTTCGCGTTTGTACTCGAGGAAATTTCAGGGGAGGGTGAAGGGGAAGAGAGAGGAACGAATGGAACGAATCCCTTCGGTAAACTACTAGAAGGACTGCTCGCTGCACCGCCGGCAGTTGTATTTGCGGCAGTCGGAGACGCGAATATAGGAACAAATGGTGTACTTTTCGAAGAACTTGGGCTGGCGAATGTAGGTAGTGGCCCCCAATCGAAAGACACTGGCGCAGAAGCCGAACTCAAGGCGGTCGTTGTCGTCGGACCAGTTGCTTCTGAATTCGCACTTTCAGGAGCAGGACTTCTCCTCAATGCAGAGCCGCCTCTATGGCCTCTCTTTGCCTTCTCTCTCCTTCCGCTGCCGCTGCCACCGGGATTGCTATGAGACCCAGAGGGATCAAAATGGTCCTCTGGCAAATGCCAGTCCTCGTCATCTAGCTCAGGAACCTTGCCAAGGGGCTCAGAGAACAATGACCCTTTTAGGCCCTCGAATCCGCTCATCTCTCTACTAAATGCGCCAGACCCAGGTTTTGAAGGTGACTTGAATGCCAGAGGTGCACCCGGGGCAGCTGCCGCCTTCGTGTTCAATAGAGGTTCCTTGCGAATAGCCAAAAGTGCCCTTTTCAACCTATGGGCAGACCTTTCCGCATTGAGTGCTGCAGCGGTGGTGACAGCAACATTAGGCGTGATGTTGATTGGTTTTCGAGGACCTGGAAGGTCGGGGAGACGTGAGTCGCGTTGTAACAGAAGAGATCGAGTAGAGGTTAGCGCAGATGTATCAGCGATGTTGATCTTAGAGATCATAGTGGCAAGACGATTGATATCATCCGTTTGCTGCTCGACTGCAATTGCGATATTCCGATAGGTCCGATTGATTGTATCGAGAGATGGGGCCCTAGGAATAATATGTTAGGAAATGATTTATTGTGATTAGCAAAAAGTGTTTACTTAATGCGAGGTTTACAGGATTGTGCGTCTGCCAGCTTTTTCTTATCGTCCTGAAGACGTTTCTCAAGCTTTTGAACTCGATCTCGTATTGTCTAATGGGATATCAAATAAACGAGTCGTGAGGAAGAAAAAAGTACTAACCCGGATGCTTTTTCGAAGCTGAGTCTGAGTCTCAGAATGCTCGGGTCCTAATGTTCTTGCTTTGAGCATCTTCGCAAACTCCTTGTCATCTTTGGCCTTGTTGAAACGTGCAATTTCCTCGCGTCTTGTCCCAGCTACAAGAGACATTGTTTCTGATACTGACGAAAAAATGGATAGTTGCGCACCTTTGAGGATATTACTCTTGATCTCCCTTAATGACTGTTTTTCCCTATCTCTGTCCACTTCCAATAACTGCAGATCGCTCTGGTACTGGAGCAGAAGTGCGCCGAACTGCTTCAGATCCGCTAAGCCCCATTTTGCCGGATTGCCGAGGTCTGCCTTGTTTCTCGATCCTCCTAGACACATGTTTAAGCCAGCAAATATATGCCTGGCATTGGCTGCAGTCGTAGCCAGCTTAAGTACAAATTTTAGAATTGAATAGAACTAAAAAGTAGGGGAAATACCTCTTCCATGTCCTTCTCTATTGTCCTCACGAGCGTGACGCATTCTTTCTGCATTCCTTCTTCCAAATTCTCTTCTTCTTGAATCTTTGCTGATATCACCAAAGCGATTGATTGAGCACTTGAGACAAGGACACGAGTTAGAAATTTCGTGAGAGGACCCTTCCAAGACGAAACATACCCTGAAGTTCCTTGAGGAATCTGCGGCGAAATTTGTGAATTCAGAGGGGCGCTGCCTTTCGGAACCATTCCGAACAAATTAGACGCAGCCTGTTCTGAGCCGAATGCAGAAGTTGACCCGAAAACGTTCGTTGGCCCATTTGAAAGCCTTGCTGGGAACAAACCTGACTGCGACGGAGAAGGCGAGGTTGTAGATGCCGTTGCAGCATGTGCAGTGGACAAAAGGGTAGGGGCTGATGCATGACTGTCGAGCGGCTTTCTAAATAAGCCTTCAGGAGGGTTCGCTGGAGGACGGATGCCAAAGGTGAATGGAGGTGGCGGAGGTGCCAATACTAGGTTTTGCCGATGATTATCGGAAGATAGACAAGATGATGAAGGTGTGGTTGGCGGAGGTGTTGGCAAAGAACCAGCTGCCGCAGATTGGAACGGAGGCGTAGTTTCTTGCAGTTCTGACCCTGCATCTGCACCAACCACGACTGCATTTGCAAGGGGTGAACTACGCGCAGGACGCGTACTTGGCCGCCCAAGTCCAATTCCAAAAGGACCCGCTGAGGAAGTAGGGAAAGGGCTAATACCAGACAACGACTTTGCTTCCTTAAATGGACTTCCAGGAGGCGTAGTACTCGGCTCCCTTGCTGCACTGGGCTTAACATCGAAAACTTCGATCTTACGAAATTCTGGTTGCGGAGTAACTGAGGTAGAGCGAGAGGCAGGAAGAGGGATTGATACTGGTGAAGGAGTGGATGAGTCCTCTGATTCATCTTCTTCCTCGTCTCCTTCGGGGAGACTACAATCCTCATCGGAACCTGCGTCGCCTCCCAAAAGGTCGTCCTCGTCAGTCAAAAATTCACTGCCATCATCGTGGTGATCCGCGTCTTGATCGGACACCTCATCCTCATCCTCATCCTTCTTGCTGCTCTCAGCGTCCTGAGTAATCTCGACAAAGGAGCTACCAGCAGATGACACGGAAACATTGCTAGAAGACAGTTCTTCTGGAACCTTTCCAACCTTCTCCTGTTCTACCCCAGGCGACTTCTCCTTCTCCTTCTCTTTAAATTTGGTCGCTTTCCTTTCTTCATCTCTCGGAAGATCAGAAAAGTCAACCGTCTGCTCTTCGTCGGCTTTAGGGGTCCCAAATACAGATATGCGCTGTTGTAAACCTTCCTTCTTATTCTGAGTCGGTGTTGACGAACTAGATCGCTTTTCGAGTTCTTCGTTTTCTCCTTCGCCCGTCTTCAACAAATCAGAAAAGGATTTTTTCGAATTGGCGAATGGAGTGAATGGGGTCGAAGATCCACCAAAAGCAGCAAAAGCTCCTCCAGTGGAAGGTGTTGTTTTTGACGTCGCAGAAGTTGGTGAGGGTACGGCTGGCACAACATGTGCTTTTTGAACTCCTAGTACAGAGACAGAACCGAAACTCGGTGTGGCTGTCGTGGACCTCGGAGTACTCGGGGTTGTTGTGGGACTAATAGGCGCAAAGGCTGACAATGCTGGGGGCGTCTGTTCAGCCCTCTTGAAGAAAGGAGAATCTTTGGGGGTTGTACTGCCGAAAGCACCAAAACCTGCTGCAGGTTTGAAAGCAGACGGTGTAGTCTGAATATTCACGAATGCACCACCACTGACAGCTGGTGTGGGTGGAGGGGCTGGTGTGGCAGATTTGGATGGAGGTGAAGCTTTGGAAAACTCTGGTGATGACGGAGGGGATACGGTGAGACTCCCGTTAAATTTCTCCGTGTCTGCCAAGTGACTAGATGGCGCCTCTGCTGGAACGCCGAATGGTGAGCTAGCCGAACTAGTACCTCCAAAAGCCGTGCCAAATACAGAAGTCCTCGTGACAGTGCCATCCAACGAAGGTTTGGATGCCACAGTGGTCATAGACGAAGGTCCTGATGTTGCATCAGATGCGACAAGTGTGGTAGATGCAAATGCAGGAGACGGAGATTCTACCGTATTGTTGGAACTTTGGGAGGAAAAGGCCGTAGGAGTGGTTGAAGCAAAACTACTGAAACCCCCCGAAGGAGGCTTGGGTTGTGCTGTGGTTGGCGCCATCGACGCCGGTGATCCAAATGCCACAGGCGTAACAGATGCAAAAGAGGCGAAACCTCCAGAGGTAGTTGGTTTTGATTCCGTTGTACCGAACCCGGTGGATTGCTGCGATTGCGATGTACTAGTAGAGCTTGCTGGAGCATTGGCGAACGCACTGAACCCTCCGGCTATTGGACTTGATGCGGTCGTTGCAGAAGCAATTCCTCCAAAGCCTGTCTTGCCGAATGTTGCTTGTCCAAATGCAGAATGACCAAAACCAGACTGCCCAGACTGCCCAAACCCTGATGATATCGTCGGAGTCTGAGCCGCAAACGAACTGAAAGCGTTTACAGACGGCACGGGCTTGGCACTATGATCAAAATTGCTGCTTGTCTTGAATCCACCGAAGGCACCAAATCCGGTTGCAGGTTTAACAAGGTCGCCACCACCACCAAAAACTCCGTGCGAACCAGTCTGTTGTGAGGTTGCCGTCGGTGTGCCGAATGAACCGAACATACTATTGACAGCTTTCGAGTCTGCAGTAGTCGTGCTTCCTAAGGAAAGTCCCCCAAAACCAGGAGTAGCATCTGCATCTGACATAGAGGCCTCTTGTGTTATTGTCGGGGCAACATTATCGGAAGAATTTGTGTTGGTTGGGGGAAAAGTTCCTTGGCTAAACATCTGGCTAGTGGCCGCAGGACCAAAAGCACTGAAAGCATTGGATGAAGACGACCCTGATCCTCCTCCTGACCCAAATGCATTTAAACCAGATCCCACGAAAGCGCCAAATCCAGTATCAGGCTTTGCAGAACTGAAAGCTGAATTCGCATTGTTGTTGGCTTGGTTTGTCTGCCCAAACGCGCCTTGACCAAACGCCGGTTGACCAAAGGAGGGTTGACCAAAGGAGGGTTGACCAAACGAAGAGCCACCAAATCCTGTTTTACCAAAGACAGTCGTCTGTTGTCCTCCACCAAAAACCGAAGCCGGCTGATTGAAACTTGATTGGCCAAATGTGGAAAGGGAAGGCATGGCACTTTCTGTAGCCATATCAGAATCTTTTGGCTCTTGAGATTGTGAAGGCCCTTGCACGGTTGAACTCGACGCGCCAGAAGAAATTAAACCAACGTATCGTTTAGTGTGTTCGGCATGCCAGCCTTGCAGGGAACCATCATTCAGATAGGCATATATGAGTGGGGCTCCAACCGTCGTATCTGTTAGATCGGCTTCAAGAGATAGCAAAATGGTGTCATCCGTCGATTTGTCCAATGGCAACGTCAAAGGGTTGTCTTGTGACTGTCGGAACCACTGATTTCCCATATTGCCCAATATTTCAAGATCTACAGATGAAAAATCTCCAACAACGACAAGAGATCTATTTTCTTCGATCAAAGCAGCATCTACATCCCACTTTTGGAAATTAAGGATATAGGCATTTTGCTGTGTTCGGTCATTGGCGGGAAAAGGGTGATCTGGCGACACGTAAGTCACGGTCGAAGATTTCGTATCCAAAGTGGCGATATGTTGCTTCGCGGGTGAATCAGCTTGTGCAGCATAAGTGGTACGGAATGTATGACCAGGGCCGAGCCAGTTCAAGGAAACCAGAATCGCGTCTGCAGTTGGTGGAATGTGCTTGTTTGGGGTGGACTTATTCGCCAGAGAGAAGGTTAGAACGTCACCCGTTTGGAGACCGATTGCTATGTGTTTTCCCTTGGGAGACCACGACGCTACGCTACCCTGTTAGCATGATTCGAAGACACGCTCTCCGCAAACTCACCAGTAATGGGTTGCGTCATAAGGTCTGATGCTGCCCAACCTCCTTGTGCTTCTAGTTGCATATTCAGGAGTGTAACTTTTCCATCACCAACAACAGCAACAAGTTCACGCAAATTAGGTTCCGTTCCTGGGTTGGGGAGTATTTGACGAGGAGGCGACGATTGAACCTGAGCCGTCTTCAATGGTGTAATTTCATCTGTGCCTGGGGTAAATAGTGCTGCAGTGTCGTATACAGCCAGAAACCCATTTTCTAACCCCAGGAAAAGAAAGGAATCTCCGCAGGCAAAGGTGATAATATTCACATCGGCAGTTGGGATGGACAAAATTCGTTTGGGAGAGAACAAGCTGTCACCGTCTTCCTTTGCCGCGGCAAAAGCTGAGCGAAGATCTTCAAGTGTTGAGAAGACGAGACCTAGGTAAAGGATTCAGCCATCGAGAGGAAAGGGAATAGGATATCTACATACTTATGCCAGACTGCGCGGCTTGAACTGCAGCAAACCACCCTTTGGAATTGGCCACGGCAAATAACCGATAGCAAATGGAAGGTTTGAGGTTAAGCTGTTTGGAAAGATACACCCGAGCCTTTTTATTGAGTTGTCTGAAGACGGGATACTAGAAAGAAGATGGAATGACGAATGCAGACATAAAAGAAAAACGAGAACATACATTAAAACCCTCAGACGAACAATCCTTTGCAATAAAATCCACTGTAACATTAGGTTGCAAGGGCCGAGTCAAAAGCGTAAGATCATCCATGCTCAGCGCTCAATATTCAATCTTCATTCAACGTAGAAGATAAGAGGATTGAACAAACGCGAGTCAGTTTCTGAAGAACGCGTTTCATTTCCTCACGTGCACGTCATTTCTCAGCATTTGCATACACATGATACAGAAGCGCATAAATGATAAGCATGCATATCATGCCAGTGTCATGCAAGACATTGCAAGTTAAAACGCAGGCATACGGGTACCGAGGTTTCAAACCTCAAACAGCTTTCGAAACTAAACACTGTCGACTCCCTCTTAACCCATACTTCGGTGGACACCCTAAGAATTTTGTGAGGGGTCATGAGGGTGCAATTTGGTTGAAGGCTCAGATTTGGTGGACAACTCAAACCTATGGAATATATAAGGGTCATGGGAGGGTTTGAACTTTGGAAGTCGACAGTCGACATGCCTCACTGTGCTCGGGCCTTTGAAACAGGCGGCTAGCATTCAGTCGAAACTTGATGGATATCCAATTGCCAAGCATTTGCGTTCCGGTCGGCTATTCGAACACAATAAAAAGGGTGGTTTTCAGAGCTGAACCCCAGCTGGTCTCTGTCCGTATTTCGGATACAACTCCCTGGTGGCGCGAGCATTATCTGCAAATCCGAATCTCAAACGGCACACTTTTTCCAAATTCCATGATTAAAATACCCTTGTCTATCTGGCTTGCTGCCAGTGTCTTTTTTCTTCTCTTCGTTGATGTTGTTGCAAATGGTGAGCCTTCCAGCACGCTGTGAAACTTGCAATTCACGCTGATTGGAAACCGCTCCTTTCTAGAGGCCGAAGCCGAGGAAGCTCACTTATTCGCACAAACTCGCCACGACCAAGCTTATAAAAACCATTTCATTGCGTTTGAACAGTACCGAAATCATTGGGACCAGACTTCGGACAGAAAATTGAAGTCACAACTTATGGACGTTGCGGAGCATCATCGGGTTATGTCAATAAAGCATCAAAAGCAGATGGCAGATCATGCAGACATGGCATTATTATTACAGTCATGCACTGGTAAGAGCTGTAGCACTTCTATGGCTGCTTCGACGGCGGCCGCCCGGAAGTCAGCAAAATCTGCCGAAGTTTCTTCCTCCCACGCGACAACAGAGCTGAAATTCTTAAACCTTGCCACACATCACGAGAATCAAGCGGCGGCAAATCCGAAACATCAGAAAGAAGCCGACAAGTCACGCAAAAGTGCTGTACACTACAAGTTGTACAACTCACTCTGGGGGAAACGCTTTACACAACATAAGTTGGGCAAGCGGTATGCCAAGGCCGGTATTCCACTTGGAGTAGACTAGAAACGGACTAAAAACGGACACGGACTTGGATTAAAAACCTACTTATTTTAGGTAATGCATTAGTGAGCAGAGTAGACCTGTTTAATCATTCTGTCATAGTATTTTTGAATAATGTTGGAAAATTGGTTGAAGAGACATGTGATAAACTACAAAATATTCCCGCCAACTAACTGACATTGACAACTTACCTCTTTGAAGCACTTTTGGGGGGCCATCCAACAGGCAATTCCACATAGCTAACTCATCATCAACCTCGAACCCTAGTTCAGAATGACTTTTTCTTTCTGATCTCTGAATCGATTTCAGCACAGCACGATGGTCTCCAACGGTTAGGGGGTTCGACTGTGATGTTGTCAATGGGCAGCTCGGCAGTGTTGGTGGCTACGTGTTCAAATTGTATGGAGCTGATCGAAGCTGATCCGAACAAAGTAGAAATCGGCGTGTCCTTACGCATTCCTCACACCTCTCTCATCTTTGGAGTACTTCATGGCAACACTCTGCAAGAACGTACCGGAAGAAGTCTTGAATACCGTATCTGGAAAAACGAAAGCCTGTCTAACAAATCTTGTGAAATACCTGTCTTCACTAGAACATGCCGATGTGTTCGTTATTTATCCCAATTCTGGAATTTAACATCCAAAGCTACCTTTTGTTCAGCTCCTCTTATCCGATCTCGAGGCTTGCCGCAGTCTTGATAATTCTCTATGAGCAAGACGGATTAATCCGTGTAGTTCTCACTACACGGTCGAAGGAACTGCGGACGCATGCAGGTCAAACCGCTTTACCAGGCGGAAAAAAGGATCCCATAGATGTTGACTCTACAGCTACTGCAGTACGTTCCGACAAGACGAATTCTGACGGGTACCCATTGACTTTGTGACGCGTGCATTGACAGCTCAGAGAAGCTCATGAAGAAGTAGCTCTGCCCCCTGATTGTCCATCCGTATACATTCTTGGCACTCTTGAGCCATACATCTCGCAGCACAAGTTACTGGTCACCCCAGTCATTGCATTTCTTAGCCATTCTGACATTGTCACAAGCCTAAAACCTTCCCTGGCAGAAGTAGCACACATATTCAGTCATCCTTTGGAAGCATTGCTCGACCCGACCCTTGCAAAATCTGATGAGCTTGCGCCAATAGGAAGCGAAAATTGGCCATATGACTCTGAATTTCATGTGCGGATCTCTGACTTTTATATATTCATGCACTGGATCGTAAAACATTGTAGAACCCAAGTGATTCTAAGTTGCAAATGTTGGGGGACACCCCATATCGTATGCATCGCTTTCGAACATCTGCTTCTTCAATCAAAGGAATGACTGCAGACATCCTGGTTCGTTGCCCCAAGTGCCACTTATCATGATTGCTTTCTTATATCATATAAATTTTACAGATCGAAACCGCTGAAGCAATGTATGCAAAATCAACCTCTTATGAGAGATATGCACCTCAGCAAGTGTACAAAATTAAGGATATCATAGATATCATACAACCACAGTCCACTACCACATGCTGCCTAAGTTGACATAATCACGTTTCATACATGTCCGTATCGGCTGCCATGTAAACTTTTCGACCTATAAATGTTGCATCAAGTAGCCTTATCAGTGTGGCAAACGTCACGGTCAGAAGTCGATTTTCCTACTCTACTTATGACAGGTTCTCTTTTGTCTTGTCTCCAGAAGAATTTCTCTGGGTGACCGACTACTAACCTGTATTATCACAAGCGCGGAAATACAAGCGAGTCTCGAAGTCGAAGACTCGAATTGTCCAAATGACGTGTCTTTTCAAACATGTTCCGGTTCACCAGATCTTTGGCGCCAACACGAATGTTGGTAAAACAATACTTTCAACGGCACTTGTTCGCGCTTCAGCTCAGCTAGGAAAAACAGTCTTCTACCTTAAACCGGTCAGCACTGGAGCTCTCGATGACGCAGATGACCTGTACGTTGCAATCGGTGCTTTGGAAATGTCTTTTCTGATGCAAAGTTAATAGACACGTCACTCGATACACAGAAAAGTACAGTAGATCGGTCATTACAGAGTGCCTCTTTCGATATGAAGAGCCTGTCAGCCCGCACTTGGCGGTTAAGATGAAGGATGAAGTAAATGTCAGTTAATGCGCTCTTGAGGACATAAATATGACACCTTCACAAACGTTCCAGGTCCCATCTGACGAAACTTTTCTCCGCACAATCGCCAACCGCATTAGAACTCATGCGAAGGAGAGTTCGGGTCATGTCTTTTTGGAAACTGCGGGAGGTGGACTCTGGTTCACTTTGTCATTCTACTAAGACTAAAACGCCTAATTGTACCCTAGGAGTTCATAGTCCCAGTTTGTCTGGGACGACCCAGGCAGATTGCTACCGACCACTCTTTCTTCCAACGATATTAATTGGAGACTCAAGACTCGGTGGTATCTCATCCACTATTTCAT